>MAAC01010445.1_pt1 | contig 75200 bp, 70 predicted proteins | sample 1115981 | NCBI WGS metagenome assembly MAAC01 (sample SAMN04961126, study PRJNA320927) | seawater metagenome | isolation source: sample BD02T64 sea water enriched with oil for 64 days | place: USA:Gulf of Mexico | collected 2013-07-27
GACGCTTATATACAAACCTGCTACCTTCCATAAAAGGTCTTACGCGCAGATGCTGAAAGCGCAATGCCAGGCTGGTTATTAAAAGCCAGCACAGCGAGCATCCGGGTAACTTTTCCGATTGTAGGAGTAACCCGGTGAATGGCGTTCTTTCCTCTAAATAACACTAAATCTCCGGCCTCAATAGCCAGCTTACTCGGCTCTACATCTCCGCAGACGACTTTAGCTGCACTCTCAAAGTTCATCTCTCCTCTCTCTGCGTCTCGTACCCCTCTTACGTATTGGAACTCACCACCGTCCTCGGGCTTTTGAATCAACAATGTAGTGGCGAAAGAAGAGTTATCAAAATGCCAGCCAAGCTCTTGCCCTTCACTGGCATAGTGCAAATTGATAGAAGAGCAATCATCTGCGTATGGATGCAGCTCAGCCTCTTCTAACACTGATTTCAGGAAACTGCGAAAATCTAAATTGTCATACAAGAGTCGCAACACCGAGCGGCGGCCAATTTGATCGTCAGTGAGACAGCCTTTAGTAGAGACGACTAACTTATTTCTTATATGCTCTGCGCAATACTCTGGATCTCCATCGCTGATATAAATGTTATGTTTTTGCGCAGTATAATAGGCGAGGTTCTTCATCGCCTCTCCCTCAGCACGGATACTCTCTAACGCATGAGCGGTTAAAAACCTTGTCAGTACAATGGCGCCATCATCGTTCAGTTCTTTGCGACACTGCTGCTGGAACTCAGTCTCGTTGATGGGATGCGACTGCAGGTCAATTATTTGATTAAGCTTCATTACTTTTCCCACTATTCATTTTGCCACTGGTCATTTCGCTACTATCTTAGTGTCTAATAAGAAAAACTATAATCCCGCGCGTCTATTTATGCCAAGTATTGTCGCTATCCCACCCCACTACTTCCAACCTCCAACTTCCAACTTCCAACTTCCAACTTCCGACTTTGTAGCCTCCTCTTTCGAAATTTAGCCACTGTGATAAGCTCTGTAACAAACTAAAAGCGGAGTAATGTTCATGGCCGGTGGATGGTCCAAAGATGGCGCAGTACAAGAGCAAATTGATGCGAGCGTCGAAGATGCAGTACTGCGAGCCCGCAGTCAACTAAATCAAGGTGTTAGTTTGTCTCAATGCGAAGAATGTGACGCTTCGATTCCTCTTGCCAGGCAGCGAGCAGTCACAGGGGTTCGACTCTGCATTGCCTGTCAGAACGACTGCGATCAACAGCAAAAAGCGCAGTCTGGGTTTAATCGATCTGCCAGTAAAGACAGCCAATTACGCTAGTAAACATATTCCTAATGCAAAGACAGTTTCTGATATGAGTAGCATTATTATAGATTCCTGGTGGGCAACCGCTGCTGCCAATGAGACTTTTTTAGTGATTCCCGATGGCTGCAGAGATCTGATTTTAAAAATCCTGCCAGGTCAAAAACCACACTGGTTTATCAGCCCGCTGCAATCACGGACTAACTTCCTCTGTAGCCAAGCGGGTGTTTACTCTGAGGGCTACAGGTTACAGCCGGGGACAGTAATCGATGAACATGCCCTGACCTGTGCCCTAAACCATCAGCAGCACAATGAGGCCGATGTAGCCGCACTCATAGCGCAGTACTGCCATCGCCCCCCTGCTGTCAGTGAGATACTCCAAGCCCTGGCCTGCGAAACTGGCTCTGTCGCTAAAGCAGCTGCTCAGCTAGGCGTACAAACTAGAACACTGCAGAGACAGCTGTTAAAACTTACCGGTACCTCTCCCAATTTCTGGCTGATGCTAGCCAGGGCCAGAAAAGCGGCGCGTATGCTAACCCAGCCACTTACCCTAAGTGAGATAGCCTACTTGCAGGGATTTTCGGATCAGCCGCACATGTGCAGAGAGTTTGTACGCTGGTTTAATATTAGCCCGGCAAAACTAAATCCAGATACAGCCCAGTTCGTGCAACTGCAACACTCTGGCTATAGCTGACTCAGCTACCATGCAAAATAGCTTCACTAAGCTGTTATTGCATCACAGGACTACATATCTCAACTAAGTTGCCGTCGCAGTCTGCCACATAGGCAGTTGTCTGCCCCCAGGGCATCAGTTGGATAGCTTGCATTAACTTAGCACCCGCCTGCAGCGCTACGTCTACTGCCGCTGCGACGTCCGATGTTTCAAAGGCTATTTCAAAGCTGGGGTGTTCGATATTGGAGGCGACTGCATTTTTACCTGAGTCCCTGATTAATTTCAGCGAAGAGAAAGCCAAGGTAGTAGTACCCGTTTGTAACTCGCCATAATCATTATCCAGATGCAACATTTTTAATTTCAAAGAAAAAGCACGCTGATAAAAATCTAAGCTTGTTGGCACATCTACCACATACAAAATTGTATACTTGAACTGCATATTTCCAGGCCTCTAGTTTATTGAATGAATGATTTTTCAGTCTAATAAACATCCGCTTAATATTATTGAAGATATGCGACATCTGTGTAAATAGTGTGATTTTTTGCCAACAAATTAACAGGACGCCCCCCACTCGCTTGAGCTTCAGGCTTACTCACCAAAGATAATCCGGGGATGCTATTTAGTCGCTGACTGACGTGCTGGTTTTATCGAAATGAATAAACAATTGCTCAATCAAAGATTGAGCAATTGGCGATACCGGCCGCTGCGAACTATGAACTGTGAACTACCGCATACCGCCAGATCAGCCTTGGATGGAAAACGTTAGCTACAACTCCCTTATCCCCGACATCCAACACCAGAGGATCTCGTAGTGCCAATCCGGTGCCTTGCTTAACCAGTTGGTATAAGCCACTTTAACTACCCATCTCCACTACTGTGTTTGGCTGTACAGCTGCGCGCTGTAATAGCTCGTCAAAGGAAGATCCAAACGCACTACCTAAAGATAAACTTAAGTATCGCCGCCACGCCCGATCTTCGACATTAATTTTGTCCTCACAGGCTCGCTGAGTAATATGCAACATTTTTCCGCCTGGCTTGCAGAACCGGTCAACATCACCACTCGAAAGGCTTCGATTTGTCGTATATCCAATTTCATCCTCCCCCTCAATAGACTTACCACTTCCTACTTCCTACTTCCTACTTCCTACTTACCACTTCCCACTTCCCACTTCCCACTCAGCACCAGCATAACTTTTCGCTATGCCAAAGCCGCTTATAATTATTTGTTTATTCCAATCCTGTCACCGATACTTAACATAGCTAAAGTTAAGCAGCATCACAAATCAATTGAACAAGGATAGCCATGCTCTGGCCAGCACTCATTTTAGTCACTTTTTTCGCCGCAACAGTGCAATCGGCATTGGGGTTCGGCTTTGGTTTGATTGCCGTGGCTGCGTTTTTAATTTTACTCGATTCGGCTGATGCAGTGCAGTTGGTCATTATCCTGACCTTCGCTATGTCTGCAGCTCACTACCCCAGTTTAAAATCAGCCACCAATCTTCCCTTGCTTAAAATGCTTGCTATCAGTTGCCTGCTGGGGTTTCCCATAGGTATCTGGCTGTATCAAAGCATCGATTTAAGTCTGCTAAAACAGAGTATCGGTGCATTACTAATCGCCCTGGCCTCACATAGCTTTTATCGGCTGTATCAGAGTCCAGATACAAAGGTTAAATCTGCTACGCAATGCTTATCCGTCAGCGACAGATACTGGATTAGGCCTATAGGCTTCCTGGCTGGCATTATGGCAACGAGCCTCGCCATGCCTGGCCCGATAGTGATGCTATATTTAAGCAGCACCGCTGTGACAAAAAATCAGCTGCGCGCCATTATGTCTGGCTTTTTTATATTCTCTTATTTAGGCGCGCTGATTTTTCAGTTACTACTGGTCGGTGTCAGTAGCCAGACATGGCTAACAGCACTGGCACTATTACCTGCTGCGCTGCTAGGCACTGCAGCAGGACATTATTTGAGTGCACGCATTGCACAACAATTCTTTCAAAAATTAGTGCTGGTAATCTTGTTACTAACTGGCATTTTTATTTTATTTAATCAGTAGTACATTTTTATTGCTTGGAGTGAACATGTTTACCGATAAATTTGCCAGAGCAGAGTTAGCTCATACACCAACCCCGTTAGAGCACTTAGCTAATCTCAGTAAAAAACTTAATGGGCCTAAGATCTGGATAAAACGCGATGATTGCACTGGGCTGGCGATGGGAGGCAACAAAGCCAGACAACTAGAGTACTATATGGGTCATGCGCTACAGCAAGGGGCCGATACTGTATTAACTACAGGTGCCGTCCAGTCCAACCACGTACGTATGACTATTGCCGCTGCTCGCAAGCTGAATTTAGAGGTGGAAGTGTTATTAGAACAACGGGTCTCAGGACGGAAAGTACAATACTACCAATCGGGAAATCCGTTTTTAATGCAATTGATGGGTGCTAAGATTCACCATCACCCGCACACAGAGGACGAAGAGGGTGCGGATACAGCACTCTTTTCGATAGCCGAGCGGTTGCGCGCAGAGGGAAAGAAACCTTATGTCATCCCCCTCTCAGAGAACTACCAGCCCTATGGCAGTTTAGGATACGTAGACTGCGCAGTAGAGCTACTGAAACAGTGCAAGAAACACTCTTTTAAAGTAGACGCGGTTGTGTTGGCCACTGGCAGCGCTGCGACCCATGCAGGCTTACTCACTGGCATTAGGGCCCTAGGCTACGACACCCCAGTGCTTGGTTTTTGTGTTCGCAGAGATAAAATAGCACAAGCGCAACGGGTGCTAAAAAAATCTCAGCAAGTTGCCAGTATGATCGGCTTTGAAGACTTAATTAAACCATCCGACGTATGGGTAGACGATAATATGCTCTATCCCGGTTACGGCCAACTGAATCCACCGCTGCTGGAAGCTATCGACCTGCTCGCTCAATGCGAGGGGATTTTGTTAGACCCCACCTACACTGGCAAGTCAATGGCGGGAATGCTCGACTTAATAGAACGCAAGCATTTTAGCCAGGGGCAAAACATTATCTTTTTACACACAGGTGGGTCTCCGGCGCTGTTTGGCTATCCAGAAATATTGGATGAGCAAGCTTAAAAGATTCATTCGTATGCCCCTAAGCTTACTTCTTAAATTATCGTCGATTGCGCGGATGATTTTTAGCTGTACGCTCATTGCCGCGTTTATAATTCCCAGTCAGGCGGGCCATCAATTGCTGCTGGTCCGCGAAGCATAACGCCAGCAAATCATCGGCAAACTCACGTGCTTTAACGCCTCGTAAACTGGTCGCTTTTTTACCCCGGTGAAATATTTCATATTCACCGTTTTTTTGCCGATAAGTAAACTGCAAATCTGCATTGCTACTCATAAACTCCCCACTGATTATTTTTATTTATTACTCAGTAACTTCTGCTTATTCGATACATTTAGACAGTGCAACAATGCTCTATACGCTGTTCAGTAGCTTATCGGCTGCGCTTGCATAGCCAAGCAAGAGGTCTTCCCAAGCTCATTTTCAATAGACTAGCTATTAACCCTACTCCAATCGGTAGACAAGAGCGACATTTGCACTTGATCTAAAAACCTACCATCCCTGAAACCTGCATCACCCAGGACCCCTTCATGCTGATAACCAACCTTTTCATAAGCTTTAATAGCCGCTATGTTTTCACAAAAGGCGCTTAATTCTATTCTATGCAAGCCCAATGTATTAAAACCATAGTCAGTTATAGCTCGGGTAATTTCGGTGCCCAAACCCCGGCCCCAATACTCAACATCCCCTATCAGAATAAAATACTCGCCTTTGCGATTGAGCTGGCTGATGGAAACTATGCCTGCATAACCGAGCAATTTATCAGTTTTGGCACAACAAACGGCCAGTTCAACGCCGCTTTTCCCCTGATTAATCCCCCGCAACCACTGTTCAATATCGGCTAAAGATTGCGGATAGACAAAAGCTGACAAACTGTATTTTGTCACTTTTGGGCAGCCGAGCCATCGATAAAAGTCGCTCGCATCTTCAACGGCAAGCGGCCGAAAATATAACCGCCCAGTGCTGATCAACATCTTGATTCCTCATTTGTCATTAAAGCATTACTCGCTGATAAAATTTTTCCATTGAAACTTAATTGCTAGATCAAATATTGCTCAATCTGTCCAGTCGCATTTTCCCATTCAACTTCTGCGTAAGCACCGTTAATCAGCGTCATATTTGGCGGTTTATGTCCTATATCAACGTTGTAGAGAACAGGGTATTCACACTGGCCTAACACCGACTGTAAGGCCTGCAAATAACTTAACCCGGCACTGTCAATTTGCTCCGCACTACTGCGTCCTATTAAGATCCCGTTCAAATGACTTAACACTCCCTTGAAACGCAGGCTTAACAGCGCCCTGATCAAATCGCAGGGAAGCATCTCTGCATTTTCAAAATACAAAATGATCCCTTTGTCCGCATAGCGGTGATGTAACTTATGTATATCCAAGTAACAACTGCCAAACAAATGAAAGATAGTATCCAGGCAGCCACCTATTAATCTGCCGCTAAACTTAACGGCGCAAGTTTGCCCTTGTAGAGAAAGCCATGCGGTGGGCTCGGTCAAATTCAAACAACTGTTTGGATCATCGGCATAATCGACAAATTCCAGTTGATGTTTTTGTGACGATTGCTGAGTAAAACTAGTACCTGCCGGACTCGCCAGATACTGTAGAGTACTGGCCGTCAGCTGATCGCACTGACTGATGCTAAGATCTATAAAATTTGCGCAGTGCGCAGTAGCCCACCCACAGCGAGCACTGAGCACTACGCAAAGAGTACTGACATCAGAGAAGCCAAAAACCCACTTTGGCTTCGCACGACTAATTTTTTCATAGTCCAAAAGCTCCAGCACCTCCATTGCCAGCTCCCCACCCCAAGGAGGTACTATTGCCGAGATAGAGTCATCCAGCAAAAAGGCCATCAACTCCTGGGCGCGCAACTCTTTACTGGCGCTGACATGCAACTGGTCTTCTCTGAGACAGTTGCCCTGAATTATTATAAAACCTCTGCTTCTAAAGTCCTTAATCACTAAATCCAACCGCGGATGAAGCGCCATAGGAACCCCTGAGGAGAATGCGCTCAAAGCGATAGTGCTACCGCAGATTAGCGGTGCTGGATAAATCATATAACTCCATGAAAGACCATCGTCTGTTTAAGAGATTGAATATCATAGCAAATATACAGATTATTGCTTACTACAGATACAAAAAAGCCCGCTATTGCGGGCTTTTCCAGGCGCTTAAATCAGCGTCATTGATCAATCTTCAGAGGCAGCTTTTTTTTCATTTTCATAGATTAAAATAGGTTTATTACTTCCATCTATGACCCCCTGATCTATGACAACTTTAGTCACATTATCTATCGAGGGCAATTCATACATAATATCCAGTAGTGACCCCTCTAAGATAGATCGTAAGCCACGAGCACCAGTTTTACGCTCCAGAGCATTCGCGGCGATAGCAATCAACGCCTCTTCTCTGAAATCAATCTCTGCGCCCTCTAGCTCAAATAGTTTGCCATACTGGCGTACTAAACTATTTTTAGGCTCGGTCAAAATCTGAATTAGCGCGTCTTGATCTAACTCTTCCAAGGTTGCAATCATCGGCAGACGGCCTACAAACTCAGGAATCAAACCAAATTTAACCAGGTCTTCAGATTCAATCTCACGCAGAGTCTCGGACAATGAACGGGCATTGTCTTTGCTTTTAACCACTGCATTAAAACCAATGGAACCCTTTTCAGAACGGTCACTGATTATTTTCTCTAACCCGGAAAACGCCCCACCACAGATAAACAAGATGTTAGAGGTATCTACCTGCAAAAACTCTTGTTGAGGGTGCTTGCGTCCACCTTGAGGTGGAATAGAGGCCACTGTACCTTCAATCAACTTCAACAGGGCCTGCTGAACACCTTCACCGGATACATCTCTGGTGATTGATGGGTTGTCTGACTTGCGCGAAATTTTATCAATTTCATCAATATAGACAATACCGCGCTCTGCCCGTTCGACATCGTAATCACATTTTTGCAGTAACTTCTGCACTATGTTTTCAACGTCTTCACCGACATAGCCAGCCTCAGTTAAGGTAGTGGCATCTGCGATAGTAAAAGGTACATTTAACATCCGCGCCAAGGTTTGGGCCAACAGCGTTTTTCCGCTGCCCGTTGGACCTATCAGCAATATGTTACTTTTACTTAATTCTACCGAGTCATCATCTTTGTCTTTGCTGCTAGCCTGAAAACGCAAACGTTTATAATGGTTATATACAGCAACTGACAATACTTTTTTTGCTTGCTCTTGGCCGATGACGTAGTCGTCTAACTTAATGCGAATCTCTTGGGGAGTAGGCAGTTGATCAGACTCAGCAGGTGCCTCTTCAGCGTTACTGATCTCCTCGCGTATAATGTCATTACACAAATCAACACATTCGTCACAGATGAAAACTGAAGGCCCAGCAATCAACTTTTTAACTTCATCTTGATTTTTGCCACAAAAAGAGCAGATTAATTTCCCACCCTTGCCTTTATCGTCGATGTTATCACTCATTCGACTTCCTCATTTACAGTGCTATATCTTTATCTGAATGATCACTGGACCTAACAGCTACTGGCCCAGATACTCTCAATGAAGACTTTAGCATAAAGTTATTGCTCAAAGCCTTCAGAAAAAATCTCTATTTACCAGTATAGCTCAAATTCAAGGCGCTTAAACTATACTGTTTACATCAATTTTATACAGCTGTCGGACGCTGCTCAATGACTTCATCCACCAAACCGTACTCCGCCGCTTCTTTCGCGCTCATGAAGTTATCACGATCGGTATCACGACGAATAATATCTATATCTTGACCGGTATGCTTGGCCATCAAATTATTAAGTTTCTCTCTGATAGACAAGATTTCTTTGGTATGTATTTCTATATCAGATGCCTGCCCCTGATAACCGCCCAGAGGTTGATGAATCATAACTCTTGAGTTTGGCAGTGCGAAACGCTTACCCTCAGCGCCTGCTGTTAACAGGAAGGCACCCATGCTCGCGGCTTGCCCCAAGCAAATGGTGCTGATATCCGGTTTTATAAACTGCATTGTATCGTAGATAGACATCCCCGCTGTTACCGACCCACCCGGTGAGTTGATATACAAGTGAATATCCTTATCTGGATTTTCTGCTTCTAAAAACAACATTTGCGCAACGATTAAGTTCGCCATATGGTCTTCGACCTGACCGACCATAAAAATAACGCGCTCTTTCAGTAAACGGGAATAAATATCATATGAGCGCTCTCCTCTGGCGGTCTGCTCTACCACCATAGGCACAAGAGCCGCACTAGGATCTAAACTAGGACTACCTTGATAAATACCTGACATGTAAATTCTCCTTCAGCGGATAAAACAAAAAAACGATAGCCAGTTCACACTTACTATCGTTTTTTAAATTGACTAAACAGCACAAAATGTGTGCATAGGCTTACTCTTCGTTAGCTTCGTCTTCTGCTTGAGGCTGAGCTGCAGGCTTTATGGCCTCTTCATAGCTAACAGCTGTTTCATTAACTTTAGCAGAACTTAGTAAATGATCAATTACTTGATCTTCAATAACTAAGCTTTTAACTTGATTGAGCATGTCATCGTTGTTGTAGTAGTGATCAACAACTTCTTTAGGGTCTTGATATGTCTGAGCCATCTCTTCGATAGTGCTGCGAACACGCTCATCATCGGCCTTAATTTCGTTGCTCTTGATCACTTCCTGGACCAGTAAACCAACAGAGACACGACGCTTCGCCTGATCAGTAAACATTTCTTTCGGCAACATATTGAAATCAAGGTTAGCACCCTCTCCGCCATACTGCTGTACAGCCTGCTTACGCAAGTTATCAATTTCGCCATCGACAAGTGCAGTAGGTACTGCGATTGCATTAAGCTCTACTAACTTAGCAAATACTTGATCTTTAAGCTTACCTTTAAGAGACTGAGTCATCTCGCGGCTCATGTTCTTTTCAACATCAACCTTAAAGCTTTCCAGATCAGCAGAATCCATACCGAACTTCTTGAAAAACTCTTCATTTAGTTCAGGAAGCGTAGGTTCGGAGATAGTCTTAGCTGTCGCCTTAAATACCGCTTCTTGACCTTTAAGGTTTTCAGCCTGGTAGTCATCCGGGAAAGTAACTTTAATATCAAATTCTTTAGCCGTTTTTTTACCGATAACAGCCTCTTCAAAACCGGGGATCATAGAGCTTGAACCCAAGATAAGATCAACACCTTCGCCTTTTCCGCCTTCAAAGGCTTCATCGCCGATAAAACCTTCAAAGTCTAGTACCACTTTGTCGCCATCTTTGGCTGCGCGCTTAACTTCAGACCATTCAGTCTGTTGCTTACGCAGTGTTTCAACCATCTGGTCAACATCTGCAGCGGTGATTTCTGCAGTTTCTTTGGCGACTTCTACTGCGGAGAAATCAGCCAGTTCGATTTCCGGGTAAACTTCAAAAGTAGCGACAAACTCTACATCTTTGCCTGCTTCATCAGTTTTCATTTCGATGCTAGGTCCGCCAGCTGGGATCAATTTTTCCTGCTGTACTGCCTCGTAAAAGCTCTGCTGCAAAATTTCGCCGACAACATCTTGACGAATACCTGCACCGTAACGCTTTTGCACAACTTTAAGAGGCACTTTACCTGGGCGAAAGCCATCGATGCGCACAGTTCTAGCTGTTTGTTGTACTTGTTTAACAACATCATTATCAATACGATCCGCCGGGATAGTAATGGTCATTTGACGCTCTAAGGCGGATTTCGTTTCAACTGAAACTTGCATGGAATTCCTCACAAATAAATACTTAGTGTTCATTCTAAACCCATCGAATCCGTTATTTGGACTGGGTTTAGATGCAAAGTGTCTAGCTACAGGTAATTAGCATTTAGATAGGCTATTTAACTGCATAGACAAAATTATAAAGGCGGGAATTTTCCGCCACTTGGAAGAAATAGTCAAGAAATAACACGGAGTTTATAAAGGACTATTTTATCTTTTAATAACAATAGACAGATAATGGGGACAAATAATAAAAATCAAAGGCTAAATGTTAATTTATTGCCAAATGCTTTAGTAAAAGGGAAAAAGATCAGGGATTAATACAGAGGGAATGGGGTGAACGACGGGGTTTGAACCCGCGACCGCCGGAATCACAATCCGGAGCTCTACCGACTGAGCTACGCTCACCACAAAATGATATAAAAATGGTGCGGGAAGAGAGACTCGAACTCTCACACCTTACGGCACCAGAACCTAAATCTGGCGTGTCTACCAATTCCACCACTCCCGCGTGGCTAACAACAAATGCTATATCAAATATTTGCTGCATTCGACTTGTTTAAAAGTCTTTCTTTGCTTTTTTGGCTACTGCGCAAAGCCAGTAAATGGTGCGGGAAGAGAGACTCGAACTCTCACACCTTACGGCACCAGAACCTAAATCTGGCGTGTCTACCAATTCCACCACTCCCGCGTGGTCACCTAAATTCAGCGTTACACTGCCAGGCGTTTTCTGCTTTTTTTAGTTACTGTGCAAAGTCAGTAATGGTGCGGGAAGAGAGACTCGAACTCTCACACCTTACGGCACCAGAACCTAAATCTGGCGTGTCTACCAATTCCACCACTCCCGCGTGGTCACCTATCACAGTGTTGAACTGCTAGGTATTTCTCTGCTTTTTTGGTGACTGTGCAAAGTCAGTAAATGGTGCGGGAAGAGAGACTCGAACTCTCACACCTTACGGCACCAGAACCTAAATCTGGCGTGTCTACCAATTCCACCACTCCCGCGTGGTCTTCCTCTGTATTTCGTGGATATTCGCAATTATCTGACTATTGTCAGAAAATGGGGTGAACGACGGGGTTTGAACCCGCGACCGCCGGAATCACAATCCGGAGCTCTACCGACTGAGCTACGCTCACCATTACACCACAGGGTAAGTTCTGGTACGCCCACCAGGGCTCGAACCTGGAACCTACGCCTTAGAAGGGCGTTGCTCTATCCAATTGAGCTATGGGCGCTTAACTTACCCTTCCCTGCAGTTTTTCAAGGATTAAATTGATCCGCTACAAGAGAGGTGCGTATCCTAATCGCGCCTCCCCCTATCGTCAAGCATGTTTTAGTTAAAATTATAAATAATTCTCAATCTTTGGCAAACTGCCACTTGATTGGCAGAACTGCCTATATCCGCAAAGGCATTTGCTGCCAAACTGTACATTTAGCAGCCATCCTAGATTCAGCTTAGGCACCGCCACTTTCTCTTATAGGCTACTAATCCTTATACGCATTCGCTAAACTAGCGTTAATTCTTTAGCCCACAGTACAAGCATAAATACGAAATGAGCAAACTCACCCTCAGACCCTACCAGCGCGAAGCAGTCTCTGCGACGGTCCAGCACTTTAAAAAGCATGACAGTGCCGCTGTTATAGTGCTTCCCACTGGAGCCGGTAAGAGTTTAGTTATCGCCGAGCTCGCTGCTATCGCCAATTATAAAGTACTGGTTCTGGCCCACGTCAAAGAACTGGTTGAACAGAACCAGAAAAAATTTCACCTTTACGGGCTTAAATCTAGTGTTTTTTCCGCGGGTTTAAAGCAAAAAGACAGTAGCGCCAAAGTGGTCTTTGCCAGCATTCAGTCCGCGGTACGTAATCTTGATCAATTCCAGCAGCAATTCAGCTTGGTGATTATTGACGAGTGCCACCGAATCAGTGACGATAGCGATAGCCAGTACGCAACAATTATTAAAACTTTGCAGCGGCAAAATGGTAATTTGAAAGTACTGGGGCTGACTGCTACCCCTTACCGACTGGGCTCCGGCTGGATATACCAGTACCACCATCACGGTTTTACCCGCGCAGACAGCCCCCGCGCTTTTTTGCACTGTATCTATGAGCTGCCACTGAGCTATATGATCAAACACAAATTCCTTACCCCGCCGAAAGTCTACGATGCCACTATAGCCGAGTATGACTTTTCGCAGCTGCCCGGCTATCAAAACGCCAGTTATAGCAGTGGTGAGTTAAATCAATTATTAGTCAAGCATCAGCGAGTGACACAATCCATTATCGAGCAAGTAGTAGAGTTATCCCGAACGCGTCAGGGGGTAATGATTTTTGCCGCAACGGTTAAACACGCACAAGAAATCCTCAGCTACCTGCCCTTTGATCAAAGCGCATTAATCATTGGCGATACCGATCACAGTGAAAGAGATCGACTGATTCAGGCATTTAAAGACAAAAAGATTAAATTTCTGGTCAATGTGTCTGTTTTGACCACAGGCTTTGATGCCCCGCATGTCGATGTAATTGCCCTGTTACGCCCCACCCAATCGGTGAGTTTATTCCAGCAAATTGTCGGCCGGGGCCTGCGCTTAGCCCCTGATAAAGAGAATTGCTTGATCCTCGATTACACCGGCAGCCAATTTAATATCTTTCACCCGGAGGTGGGAGATGTAAAACCGGATTCAGAAAGCCAACCAGTACAAGTTTTTTGCCCGCTGTGTAATTTCGCCAATATTTTTTGGGGGAAATGTAATGCGCAAGGAGATATTATCGAACATTTTGGCCGCCGCTGCCAAGGGCTATGTGGCGATACAGACACTCAGCCAGATATGTTTAGCACTGACAATCACACACAGGGCCGGGACCCTCGCTGTCAGTTCAGGTTCCGCTTTAAAAGCTGTCCCAATTGCAATGCCGAGAACGATATTGCAGCGCGCGACTGCCGCAGCTGTCATCAAGCTCTGGTAGATCCTGACGATCAATTAAAAAAAGCGCTGCAACTAAAAGATGCCAAAGTTATTCGCTGTGCCGGCATTAGCTTAGAAGAAAATAAGGGTAAACTAAAAATCACTTATCACGACGAACAAGGTGAGACCTTAACCGAGCATTTCAATATCGCCAACAAGGGCCAGCGCGCAGTCTTCGACAAACTATTCTCGCGGCGTTTACCCGTGCAATTCCAACATCAACTGCCCAGCGAATTGCAACAAATATTAAAAATAGCACAGGCCTATCCAAGTCCGGATTTTGTGATTGCGCGCAAGAGCGGCCACTTTTGGCGCGTGGTCGATAGAATTTTTGACTACCAAGGCAATTATCGTAGAGCTAATCAACTGTGAATCAAAATTCTGTAATGCTCGATCGCAACTGCTCAAAGCTATAAAAAAGCGTTCTTGTGTATCAATTGGATTGCCGATCAACTATAAAAATTGCTAGTCTTAAACAGAAATTTCAGCGCTGCGCTGTTGACATAACACAGGAGCAACATTTAACTATGGAGCCATCCAATCGAGAGCGAATCTGGCAGGTAATTCACTCTATCCCCGCGGGAAAAGTATCTACCTATGGCAAAGTTGCCGCGATGGCCGGGCTGCCCAATCGCGCCAGAGCAGTTGGCCGCTATTTATCTGAGTTACCCGAAGGTAGCCGTATTCCCTGGTTCAGAGTAATTAACGCTCAGGGAAAAATCTCTTTTGCCGTCGGTACTGAGCGCTTTGTGACGCAAAAACAAAAACTACAGAGCGAAGATATAAATTTTTCCAATAACAGAGTCGATTTAAAAACCTATCTGTGGCAAGGTGAGTAAACTCTGATCTATTAGTCACTCTTTAGCTGCACGAATATAGCGCAACCGGAATCGATTTAACCGGGATTTTAGCGTCAAGTATTCACAGAGCCTATTAAAGCCAAGCAGACAGTGACTGACATTAAAATTGCAACACAGAGTGCCGCTAATAGGACTATAGCAATCGACCGAAATGGACATGAAATGTAACCAAACTAACCAGTAAACACTTCCTATGAACAATCGCATTTTACAACAAGAAAACGCGCAGCTAAAAAAGACTCTACAGATTGCTGTTAAAGAGGCGCAACGAAATGAGGAAATCCTCAAGCGTTTTATGGACATTGAAGTACAAATGCTTGCTTGCGGAAAGTTATCGCAGTTAATAAACTTGTTACTGGTCGACTTCAAGCATACTTTTAAACTCAGCGTTGTCACTATCTACCTGCACAACAAAGATCAATTAGCGGAATCGCTACTACAAGACGTCGATCCCGCTTTAAAGAAACACTTGCGAATCGTTCAAGAGCTGCAGAGCATCAGCGAAATTTTCCCAGAAAGAAAAATACGCGCCGGCGAGCTGGATCGACCGCTGCGCAAACAGCTATTCCCTGACAACCCGTTTATTTTAAGCTCTGTATTATTACCGCTGATTAATAAAGATAGGCTGATTGGCAGCTTGCACTTAGGTGCCCGCGAACTAAACCGCTATCACAGCGAGTACAGATACGACTATTTGGAACGTTTATCGGCACTGCTGGCGGTTTGCATTGAAAACTGCATCATTCAAGAAAACCTGGCCTATCTGAGCAGCACTGATACGCTAACTAAACTGTATAACCGACACAGTTTTGATCTGGAGATAGACAAGGCACTGCAAAGAGCGAGCAGAACACAACAGTGCCTGAGCTTACTTTTTTTAGATATAGACCACTTTAAACAAGTGAATGACAACTATGGCCACAGCGGAGGTGACGCTATACTTAAAACCTTTGCCAGCATCCTTAAAAAGCAGTTGAGAAACACTGACTTCCTGGCTCGCTTTGGCGGTGAGGAATTTGCCATTTTACTCCCCGACTGTGAACCCCAGCAAGCGGCACAAATTTCCAACAACCTGCGTGCCGTGGTCGCGGATCACATGTTCAAAACGGGCTCAATCAAGAACATCAAAGTGACAACTTCTATAGGTGTCAGTAGCTATCTACCCATACACAATGACATGCAAAGCTTTTCTGAGCTGGCTAAAATCTTACTGCAGACGTCTGACCAGGCACTCTACCAAGCTAAGTTCAGCGGTAGAAATAAGGTCGTATACAAAGCTATTCCTCTACTAGCACGTCAGCTTAACTGTAGTTAAAGCAGAGGACTGAATCTACCCTTTCAGCTTGTACTCTCACCTTTGAGCTTCACCTCTTCGCTACCCACCCTGTTCAGTTGCAGCGAGTAATACCCACCCACCACTCGAGTCAGTGTTGTAACCCAACAGATGGCACTAAAAAACAGTGCTATGCTAATAAAATATTCTGGCAACAGGCAACAGCATAACAGCAGCAAAATAGTTTCAGTTCCCTCAGCCAACCCCCCAAGATAATAGAATCCTTTATTGGGATAAGTCATACTTTTTATGGATCGGCGCTCCGCCATAATTGCAAAGGCCAGAAAACTACTACCTGTGCCCATAAAGGAAAATAACAGCAGTGCGGCTACCAGCGCATTTTCAGCCGGCTGAGCCAGTGCAAAACCAAACACTACCGCAGAGTAGAAAATAAAATCCAACACTATATCTAAAAATCCACCGGCATCAGTCGCTGACGATGCCCTGGCGAGCGCACCGTCAAGACCATCACAAAGTCGATTAAAAACAATAATTACGGCGGCCAGTAAATAGTACTCTAACGCCAGCGCCGGAATCACCAGCAGACCGATTATAAAACCACTGATAGTCACTTGGTTTGCCGTTACCCCAAAAGTATCCAGCTTGCCGGCAACCCACTGTAGTGATGGAGAAATCACTCTCAAACTCCAGCGATCTAACATTCGCTGCAACCTTGATTGATTTTAGAAAATTTCATATATTTGCTCCATTTAACATCTGCATCTGGGCATCCTGCAGGGAATAAAACTGGCTATTGGGACAATCCCGCCGATCGTGACTAACCATCAGTGCTGGAATGTTCATTATGTCAATCTGCGCAAACACAAACTGTCGGAAATCTTGACGTAACGCTTCATCTAAACGCGAAAAAGGCTCATCTAATAACAGTAATTTCGGCCTGGCCAGTAGGCTGCGCAACAAGCTCACCCTGGCCCTCTGTCCGCCTGACAAGGTAGCCACGTCACGCTTTTCAAAGCCCGCCAAACCGGCACTCGCCAGCGCCCGCTGAACGCTGTCCAGGCGCTGCAGGCTATCGCCTCTGGGCAGCGCAAACAACAGATTACCGGCGACGTCTAAATGCGGGAACAACAAATCATCCTGGTAGACAATAGCGACTTCTCGACGCTCCATCGCCAAGGCGTTGAGCTGCTTACCTTGTAAGCGGATATTACCACGCAATTCAAATTCACTGGGGCTACTACCGGCAATAGCCGCCAGTAAACTTGATTTACCGCAACCACTTGGCCCCATCACCACCAATAACTCTCCAGCGGTTAACTGAATAGAGATTTCTGGAAATAGAGCAACTCCATCGAGCCGCAGTTGCAAATTTTGTAATTCAAAAGCAATAGGATTTAGTTGCGTCAATGTTATAGCCCCTTACGCCGACGAAAACACCATTGTGGAATAGCGGTAGCCGTGACAAAAACTAACAGCGGCAACCAGAATTGCCAGAGAGCAAAACTGGCGCTGATTCTATCATCCGCGCCAGTGGCTAGGGCCACTGTTTCTGTGGTAATAGTATTAAACCGCCCTCCCGCTACATACAAAGTAGGCAAATATTGGGAGACACTGACCGCAAAGCTTATCGCAAAGCTGAAAGCAATAGGCTTAAACAACATAGGCATCTTAATCATCCAAAAACTTTTCCATCTGGATTGACTGAGTATCATCGCCTGCTGAAAAAAACGGTTATCGAATTGTAAAAACACTTTTGCCAAGGTTAAATAACAGTAGGGCAGAACAAAAATCAAATGAGCCCAGACTAAACTCGCCAATTTCCCGTCCAACCCCAGTCCGACTAACAGTACTTGTATACCAAATAAAAACGACACTTGTGGCACCAACATAGGCAGGTAAATCAACCATAGCAACAGCTGCGAACTGTTTGAGCTCTGCTGGTTTACAGAGCGAGCGCTCTGACTCTGCCAGTGCAATATTGCAATCACCAAGGATATGGCAATCGTGGCACTACAGAAACCAACCAGTGCAGTATTGAATAGCGGCTCTGGAAGTTGCTGCCAGCTTAGCTGCCAATACTTTAGCGACCATTTACTCGGTAGCGCCAAGGGGAAACGCCACTGCTGAGCAACTGACCAGAGCAACAGCACAGCTAACGTCAGCAAGGTACTCGCCCATAAGCCAATGACAGTATATTTTGCAATTTTTCTGTAGCCCCAAGCGAAATAACCCACGCCATAGCGTACAGGTCCGGCTAACAGCCAACCTTGTGCTATTTTAGAGCAGAGTTTCTCCAGCGCAAATATTAAGCCTAACAGCACAGTGACCAATATCAGCAACAAACTGGCCCCCGCGGCTCCCAACAACCTAAAGTCAGTATCGGCATCACCGTACCACTGGTTGATTAGCACCGCAAAAGTTGGCGGCGACGTAGGCCCCAGAATTATGCTTAAATCAACCACTGACAGCGAATACGAAAGTACCGCGTACAATGGTAGGCGCAACTGAGGATACATCTGCACAAAAACTAATTTTAACCAGGCCTCGCCCCTGGAATAACCGAGAGATGCCGCCACTTGTAAAGTTTTAGCGACATCGAAGCTGCCCATGGCCGCCAATGACATTAATAAAAAAAACGGAATTTCCTTCAATACCAATACTAAGGTCAAGCTCAGTGCGTAGCTGTCATTGATGATTAGCCAATCGGGCGGTACATTGAAACCACTAATACCCGGAGAAAGCAGACGCATGATCCAGCCACTCGGGGAGATCAGGAAGGCAAAACCTATACCGAAGGCGAGATGCGGAACCGCCAGCAACAGCCCAATTGAACGCTTTATCCACGACCAACTATTACTGTTGTAAAGCTGCATACACAGCCACTGGCTAATGACAAATGCTGCACCAGTGGCCAGCAGCGCCGAACTCAATGTTGCCTGAATACTGCTATAGCTGCTGGGATGAGCAAACACAGCCAATACTGGTTCAACAGATATTTGTCTGGCACCGATACTCGGCAGATAGCCTAGTGCGGGCAGCCAAGTACCCAGTAAACCAGCCATCACCGGCAAGATAAATAAAGCACCGGCACAGAGCGATACTAAGATTAGCTTATAGTTAGTCGCTCTCATGGACGCACTGTTGAGATGGGTAAATCCAGTACTGCAACAGCTGTAATAACAACAAAGTAGTTCAACTACTTAGCGTAACGAGACAGCCACTCTTGCTCCAGGGCGGCAACCCAGGAAGCATGCGGCTCCAATAACACAGTACCCAGTTGCTCAGTGCTCAGTGTTGCCTGCCCCAAGGGCAAATCAGAAAAGCTCTGACGTTGCGCCTCACTCAACTTTTGCATAGCCAGTACCGTCGGGTCGCCCCAAATCTGGGGAGATGCTTTTCGTGCCTGTGCTGCAGGTGACATCAGGAAGTTAGCGAAAACTTTGGCTCCCTCCTTTGCCTTAGCATTAAAAGGGATAGCGACAAAGTGTGTATTACCTAATGTACCTTTGGCGTGTACATAAGTTTTAATACTTTCAGGCAACTCATCGTTGGCAATCGCATTACTGGCATCATTGGGGTTAAATGACAGAGAGATAAAAATTTCACTGTTATTGAGTAATTTTTTCATTTGCCCGGCACTGCTTGGAAAACTTCTTCCCGAGCGCCACATCAGAGGGTGTAGCTTATCCAGATAAGCCCAAAGCGGTGCCGTAACTTTGGAGAAGTCCTCTTTTACTACGGCTTTACTCAGTAGACGCTTATCTGCGATCAGTTCGATCAGAGCCTGTTTAATAAAACTGGTACCGTGAAAATTTGGCGGAGCCGGGTAGCTAAACCTACCTTTATTGTCCTGCACTGTGCTCAGCAGAGTGTGCATATCTTGCGGATGACTATCTAAATGCGCCGTATCGTACATAAAGACCATTTGAGCCATTCCCCAGGGAGCTTCTAAATTATCCACAGCGGTAGTGAAGTCATATAAAGTACTAGGTTTGTTCTCGGTATCTACCAGTAAATAATTTGGCAGCTGCTGAGTATAGGCCTTGGCCAACAATCCATTATCTTTCATCGATTTAAAATTTTCGCCGTTAATCCAGACCAAGTCGACACTACCAGACGACGTGCGTCCTGCGCTTTTTTCAGCCAACAACCTGCTCACTACATTACCAGTATCAGTGATTTTTACTTGCTTGACCGTCACTTGGTATTGGTCCTCTACTTGCTCAGCTGCCCAGCGAATGTATGCATTGATAGTTTCGGACCCGCCCCAGGCATTAAAATATACTGTCTGACCTTTCGCGCTAGCCAGGGTCTTCTGCCAGGCAGGACTATCATTTAATGCCGTTGCAGTCTGATCCGCCGCCCAAAGGGTAAAGCTGGCTGTGCATAAACCTAAACTGATTAAAAGCGCCCTTGCGCTGTAAAACCCAGCAGAGAGGGTAGATTTTTTTTTCAATATTGACATTTTTCAGCACACCTTAGTGGTCAGTTTAAGAATTGACAGTTGTGACCGCAAAAGCCGCTATTAGTTACAAAAACATATAGTGTTTCATGTTGTTATATCGCAGCCTAGCAGTTGCAGTGGGTATTTTGTGCGAGTGAGTGCTCGTTCAGTGCAGAGCAGGACAATTACCTGAGAAGATCAAATTTTAGGCCAAATCTTGTAATTCAACAGTAACCAGCGGTGTGTAAACAGAGCCTCTCGCACCTAACTTACTTTGAAATAATACAACAGCATCAGCCAAACTGTACAAATCAAGTTTCGGCCACTGTTCAGGAGTGATGAAGCTATGTCCAAGGGCTAACCTGCCAAGGGTAATATGCGGTTTAAAGCCGTACTGGCCGATATCAATGCCTGCATTTTTTGCGATAGTCATCACCAGTGAATGCAGGTCAGATAGTTCGTCGCTAGTGGTTGTTTTCGCCACCAGCAAGGTCCAGTCAGAGGCCGAGCGATAAGACTCTATCTCCTCTAGGTGAATGTTCAAAGATACTTTTGAAGACAGCAGAGACTTTGACGCAGAGGCTATCTCATCGACTTTTTCTATCGCTATATCCCCCAGAAAACATAAGGTTAAATGATAGTTATCGGAATCCACCCACTGCACTTCCACTTTTTTGTCGTAGAGCGCCAAACTATCGGCGTAGCTGGCCAACTGCCGGGCAATAGGGTCGCGCAGACGCAGCGCAAAAAAAGTCCTGATACATTCACTATCCACTAAACTATCGTTCAAACTTTACTCCCTGTATCCGCCAACCCGGCCTCCAATAGTCTCGTATAAAGAGGTTATTTAGCTAGCTATTAGTCACTGCCAAAAATTTCGTTCTCTGTAATTGAGCTGTACCCTTTACTGCAATTGCAGTTGAATTTTGTTAACTCTACTTTTAAGCCGCTGAATCTCTTTATTCACTTGTGCCCTGCTACCATCGATGGCTCTTATCGCCTGCTCAGTTTTGGCTAATCTTGATGTAAGCGCAGCATCCGGCTTAGGTGCGGCTTTTTTGGCCAACACCGCCACTTTATTTGCCAGCGATTTTACAGATTTATTCACATTACTGCGGTATTGCTCAAGGGAGCTATCCACCGCGGCAGTGTCTTTTTTAACTTCTACTACATCCGCTGCAAGTTTTTTACTGCTGTTGGTAATCTCAGTGGCTAAACCTTGTAAATCTGCTGCCAGCTCTTGTCGCACTCCATTTGCTTTACTTTGATTTATTTCCAAATTTGTTAAGCTAGTACGTAAATCAGCAATTTCTGTCAGTCGCTCCTCGAGCCCTGACAATGCCGTTTTTTGCTGACTGGTCATAAAGCCCATCTCTTCCTGAGCATCTTCCTGGGCCTGTTTTATTTTTAATTCTACCTTGCCGATTTCGCTATTAAAGGCGACTAACTGCTGTTGCTGCTGCTCGTTGGCACCTTCTATTAACTGGGCAAATTTCTTCTGGTATTCGTTGTACTGTGTATCCATCAACTGCTTTTGTTGACTGACTAACTGCTTCTGCTCATTCAGGCGCTGCTGTAACGTTTGCCCTGACTTCTTTGCTTGCGCCTGAGAGTCAGCCAACAGCTGTTCTAAATCAGCAATGCGCGACTCAGTGGCCGCCGCCATTAACTGACGCTGCTCCTGATCTTGCTGGAAGTCGTAACCTATGTAACCCATGCTTCCCACAGCCACTAATAACGCTAGCGTGACAATACTGTGTAACCAACCACTATTGCCGCGCTCAGCAAATTGCTTACGGGCAAGTTCCTGTTGTTTCTCTACTATATTATTTTCTGTATCATCTTGATTGGCAGAACCAAAGTACGGCACATCAACTTTTAACTCATCTCGTTCTGGCATATCCCGCCCTTCAATGTAAAAACAGCAACCCTAACAGCTTTATTTGACTAAAAAAAGCCCTGAGCCACCCTAATAAAATCTATTTAAGCTCTGCTAAGATCTATCTAGTGTTATGCTGGGAAAAGCTTTTTTTGCTAACCCAATACAAATGGCACCTATAGTTGAGCAATGATTATCGCCCTCTTGGGTGCTGGGTGCCCCTCTAAGGTTTTAGACTTATCCTGCGGATCTAAAAAATCAGTCAGTGAGTGAAAGTCCATCCAGGGGGTAGCACGCTGCTCATCCAATGAAGTCTCTGCTATGTCAACTATACGCACGTCTTTAAAGCCGCACTTTCGCAGCCATAATGCCAGAGCAGCTGCGGAAGGCAAAAACCAGATATTACGCATTTGCGCGTAGCGACCTTGGGGGACTAACACGCATTGCTCATCACCATCGATGACGATGGTTTCCAAAACCAATTCACCGCCAGGCTTTAACAACGCTTTCAATTCCAACAGATGATCGATCGGTGATTTTCGGTGATAAAGTACGCCCATCGAGAATACAGTATCTACCCCTTCCGATTCCGCTAGCTTGGGCATATCCTCAATGCCTAAAGGCAGCAAGTGTACCGGCAGCTGTTCACCCAAATATCTTTTCAGCACGCCAAACTGGGCCAGAAACTTTTGCGTCGGATCGATGCCCAATACCGCTTTAGCGCCTTCCCCCAGCATACGCCAACAGTGGTAGCCATTGCCACAACCAACATCAATGACAGTGCGCCCCTGTAGCGCACTGATATGTTCCAGCAACCTATCCCACTTCCAATCTGAACGCCACTCGGTATCGATCTCAATGCCATACAGAGAAAATGGTCCTTTGCGCCAGGGCGCTAAGGTTTTCAGCTGGCTTATAAACTCGGCTACCTGCTCTGGGTTAAGTTGTTGCTCTAACTCAAGGTCTGTACCTATCCTGACCTCAGCCTTTAACTCCAGTTGGGCGCTTTGTAACTGTGGTAGCTCTGCCATTAACTGCTGCCATTGCGCCAGATAGCCGTGGGTAAAACCGAGCATTTTTTGCTCTACAGCTCGCGGCCAGAAATCGGCGCAAGCGGCGAGGTCGGTGTCACTAAAATCTTCTACTAGTTTTTGATAATTAATCATATAGGCTATTTAACGGCAAAAATTGAAACGAAGTTGTACTGCTGAAACCAGCAGCTACTGCGGCTAAAGCCCAATTCTGTGAGACGATTAAGGTGTTGCTGCAAAGTATCGGGCACTAGTACATTCTCAAGCAGGCTACGTTTTTGGCTTATTTCCAAATCACTATAACCATTTTCTCTTTTGTATTGATGATGCAAATCAGACATCAAACTATTATCGCGCTCATCACCAAAGCAAACTTTCTCCGAGAGTAGCAATAACCCACCCGGCTGCATGCCCTGATAAATTTTTTGCAGCAGTGCCTGGCGCTCCTGCGGCGCTATAAACTGCAGGGTAAAATTCAACACAACCATAGAGGCATTTTCAATCGGGAACCTTAGAATGTCTCCGATGTGTAGCTCTATCGGGGTACTGTGTTTAAAGTTTTCGATATGATGGCGGCAGCGATCCAGCATCGCCTGAGAGTTATCAATACCTATAATTTTCACATTTTCTGCGCTGATACCAGAACTCATTGCTAAGCTAGAGGCACCTAATGAACAGCCTAAATCGTAACAATAGCTGTTGGCAGTGACGAATTTCTCGGCAAATTTCGCAGTGTTTTTTAATATTTCAGCATAGCCTGGTACCGATCGCTGAATCATGTCGGGAAAGACTTCCGCGACTTGGTCATCAAAACTAAAAACTTGCTTGCTGGTTTGAGTGGCGTATATATTATCTGTCTTATTAGTCATTTATTTACTGTGTTTCTATATCTGATCGAATTACAGCTGATTTTACTGGGAAACCAGTCTTTGAACAAGGGCCGCAAAACAGTCACTCAATTCCACAAGCCGATATCGGTACCACAATTTCTGCCAACACCGTTCCAGCGCTATACAACTTTTATATTTATGGCTCTGCAAAGGCTAATATATGTTCGAGAACTGCTTTAACCGGCAAACAACATAAGCTTAAAATTAGTTATTGGGATATAATTTAGCGCGCAATTTTTACCCGAGTTAGCTTTACATACAGGCTACTGTTTCGATTTGTTGCAGTTTTATAGCAACTCGCACAGCGACAGCGCCGCAAAAAACAAAGGGTATCTTTAACAATTACGGCGCCATCCATCATTTAGCTAAGCAGCAGTAGCGGGACAACATTATGAAGCAGCCTTTTCGTATTCAAAGTAAATTCGAGCCAGCCGGAGATCAACCCGCTGCGATTGAGTCTTTAGTTAAAGGTATCAACTCTGGATTACTTTCTCAGACACTACTGGGAGTAACCGGCTCCGGTAAGACATTTACCGTCGCCAAAGTTATAGCAGACATTCAACGCCCTACCATAGTCATGGCCCATAATAAAACCTTGGCAGCACAACTGTATGGAGAATTCAAAGAGTTCTTTCCCGATAATGCGGTTGAATATTTTGTCTCTTACTATGACTACTACCAGCCTGAAGCTTATGTAGCCGCCTCGGATACTTTTATAGAAAAAGATGCCTCGGTAAACGAGCACATTGAACAAATGCGCCTGTCTGCGACCAAAGCACTGTTAGAGCGCAAAGATTGTATTATTGTGGCAACCGTGTCGGCCATCTACGGACTCGGCGACCCCGAGTCATATCTATCGATGATGTTACACGTGTCTCGCGGTGACGTTCTCGATCAGCGGGCTATTATCAGACGCCTGGCCGAACTGCAATATACCCGCAACGATGTAGAGTTACACCGTGCCAACTATAGAGTACGCGGCGACGTTATCGACATCTATCCGGCCGAATCGGAAAAAGAAGCGGTGCGTATCGAACTTTTTGATGATGTAGTGGAAAACTTGTGTTGGTTTGATCCACTCACCGGGGAAGTCTTGCGTAAAGTCCCACGCATTACTGTCTACCCGAAATCCCACTACGTTACTCCCAAAGAGAAATTGATGGAGGCGGTAGAAAAAATCAAAGTGGAATTAGACCAGCGCCTGGAGTTTTTAAAATCCGAGAACAGATTGGTCGAGTTGCAGCGCTTAGAGCAGAGGACTAATTACGATTTAGAGATGATTCGTGAACTGGGCTACTGCTCCGGTATCGAGAACTACTCTCGATATTTATCTAATAGACAACCGGGGGAAGCGCCGCCGACTTTATTTGATTACCTACCTAATGATGCCTTAGTTATAATTGATGAGTCCCATGTCACTATTCCGCAAATCGGCGCCATGTACAAGGGAGACAGATCACGCAAAGAGAACTTAGTTAACTTTGGTTTCCGGCTCCCCTCAGCATTGGATAACCGCCCTATGCGCTTTGATGAGTGGGAAAAAATTGTCCCACAGATGATCTTTGTATCAGCCACTCCGAGTAAGTATGAAGCGGCGAACGCCGGGCAAATAGTCGAGCAAGTGGTTAGACCTACAGGCTTGCTAGACCCTATTATAGAAATACGTCCCGCAACATCTCAGGTTGACGACCTTCTCGGCGAAATCAATAAAATGGCCGCTCAAGAGCTGCGGACCGTAGTGACAGTATTAACTAAACGTATGGCGGAAGACTTAACGGAGTACCTGGCGGATCACGGCGTAAGAGTTCGCTACTTGCACTCAGACATAGATACCGTTGAGCGCGTGGAAATCATTCGCGATTTACGTTTAGGGGAATTTGATGCCCTGGTCGGCATCAACTTACTGCGCGAAGGTATAGATATGCCGGAGGTGGGTTTGGTGACTATATTAGACGCCGATAAAGAAGGCTTTCTGCGCTCGGAAACTTCAATGATCCAAACCATTGGTCGCGCAGCACGAAATATTAACGGCCGAGCTATTCTGTATGCCGATAAAATAACAGGCTCCATGCAGCGTGCTATCGATGAAACAAGCAGGCGCCGAGAGAAGCAGCTTGCCCACAACCTGGAAAACGGTATCGTCCCAGTGGGCATCATAAAATCAGTGGCTGATATTATGGAAGGTGCTGCCACCATTCCTGGTCGCAAAGCGGCCAAACATGTTAAACGCGTCCTGGATCAAGCCAGTGACCAACCAGCGGATGCCAGTTTGTTATCATCTAAAGAGTTATCCAAGGCCCTTTCTAAACTGGAGAACAGTATGTATAAAGCGGCTAAAGATCTGGAGTTTGAATTGGCTGCCCACTACCGGGATCAACTGGAAACGCTAAAACACTCTGCGCTACAGTCATAAAATGGTGCTATTGATAAAGACTAAAGTTGCAATAAAGTATTGCAGCTTTTTAAAGAGGTGCGGGAATATTCTGTAACTTAGGATAGATGAAGCGAGTGAGCGTCAATCTCACTGATTGCACAAAAGCACTTCAAGCAGACAACTGCTGAAACTGATAATTAGATAGTGTGTAACTCGGGAAAGCTCGCTGCATGGTGAGTAATCCATTCAGCTGCGGCGCAGTCTATAGTCATTTCTCTGCCTTCTGTATTACTTACTTGCTGGCGGTACTGCTCAATGTGGCACACTTGCTCGATCATTCTGACTGCAAAAGCTGTTTCAGGACAGTCGAACACTACACCTGTTTGAAAACCAATCCCATCGCTGACCGACTCGCAGCTACAGATATATCCTTTGGCAAAAAATGCGGGGGTCTGTACGTTTATTTCAACTTCGACACAACTGTTAAGGGGATAGCTGGTTGCTGTGTGTATATAGACACCAGTGCTGGCAGCTACCTGAATAGTCGGTAATGGGAACTGACTATCACTGACTACCATTTTCACTGGCACTGCACTTGGATGATGAATAAAGCTTTGTACTTGCATCTTACTTTTACCTAGATTTTTCAAATAAGGCTTATAAATAGTTTAGCGACTAAATTAAAAATAAATTGAGCATTATTAAATATTATTCAGCAATGAAAAAGTCTTAAGCTGATCAATATAAGTTGCACAAAAATGAACCAGACTTATATTAATTTAAGATAAACAAATAACTTTATCATCGACCCCATTATCATCATAAACACGGGTTGCGTCTAGTCATAATCACTATATTTTAGCGACTAGTTTTTAATGCGATAACACAGCTACTTAGAGCCTTTAGCTGCTAACAGACAGCAAGACAGAGTCAATTTTTGCCCCCTACCATATATACCCTCACATTTACTATTTAACACTAAATGTGCTTTGTTGCTGTTTATTAATTGTAGTCTATGCCGCTTTTAATTATTTTTCCTCCCTTTTAATTAAACGATCGTTTGCATTATCAACGACTGCTGCAAAACTTTTAGCTGTTATGTAAGTTGATATTGCACCTAAAAGAAGCCATTTGTATTTTTATTGCTTAAGCTATCTGTCAAAATTATTCATGGATGACTGTTAACAATGAGGTCTGTCTGACTATCTTTAAATGGTTTTATTGCCACAACGGTTTTGGACACAAATAAAGGCTCAAATCTAAACGGGCATCAGTTACTGTTGATTAACCAGCACTGGTAACAACCTACAGCAAGCTGGGCAAAACTGTGACTTACAATTTATGTCGATAACGGGGAGAGATGAAAGGCTGGCTGACTTCAGAATTGATAACAACGAGATTGGACAACTTAGATCGTCCAGGACAGACAGTTGAGCTGTAACTTGTCTGTTTGGAACATTGCAAGGAGCAGTCACACTGTCTGCTTCAAGCCACGGAGGCACTTTTTTGCAGCCCGGTAAGAAACTACCGGCCTGCTTCCGCGAAGCCCAGAATTAAAAGACGATCCGCTTCCATTTAGTCTTGTCTGAGACAGGCCCCATATTATAACCATCCGGAGCACCTTTGGGTCCCTCCATAGTGACAACTATTTCACAGTTCAACAATCTTTCAGCCCAGCTCGGCTCGAAAGGTATAACCTTTGTGCCGGTGGCCGGCAAGAATCCAAGCGACATTGGCTCGTGCCCCTCCTCCATCAACCAGAGTTCATAAAAAGTATTCTCAGGCATGGCGACCGGGTGCTTTGATTCAATCACCAATTGACGTTTTTGCATTGAAGTATTAATAACCCAACCCGGCTCTTGTTGCGCATTGGCAATCAGAGGAACCCAGGCGTTTTGCACTACATTAGTAGGTTGCGGCCACTGCAAAAACAATCCCACCGATAACATTAGCGCCAGCGAGAAGCCGAACAATGATTGCCAGGACCAGACACTACCACTGGAAACTTTGGTGCGCTTATTAATCACTTTCCAAACACTGGCCGGCGGCCTAACGGGAGCAAGACTGGTATTTAACACATCCAGATACTCACGCCACTGCTCAACCTCTTGTTGCAGGTCGTGACTGACAGCCATCAACGCTTCGACTCTGGCTTTTTCGCTCTGGCTTAAACAGCCTAAAGCATACTCAGCAGCCGCTTGATTGCGCTGGTCAATGTCACTTAAATCGAATTCATGCATTTTCGCAACCTCTCTAACCCTCGTCGGATCCAAGTTTTAACGGTTCCCAGGGAAGTGCCTGTTCGATCCGATAAAGCTTGGTGGGTTAAACCTTCAAAGAAGGCCATCTCTAAATATATTTTTTGCTGTTCCGGAAGCTCAGCCAGACATAAATGCATCGCTGCACTGTCTTGAGACAGTGCTACATGCTGCTCATGAGACGGTGCATCATCGGCGATAAACTCTAGTGCATCATCGCTATCATGTTGATCACTGTGCTTATTTTTTCTAAGAATATCTAGCGCTTGATTCCGGGTGATAGTATTTAACCAAGTTTGAGCTTTTGCTTTAGAGGCATCATATTTGTCGGCATTGTTCCACACTTTATAGAATACTTGCTGCAAACAATCCTCTGAGAGCGCCCTGTCTTTTAATATACGCAGTGCCACACTGAATAGATTCGCCGAACATAAATCATATAGCTGCTTTAATGCTTTATGCTTTCCATCGGCGCAATCAAGCAAACACTGCTGTAGTTGCGCCTGTTTATCTGTGTTATTGCCACTCAAAAATGACATAAAATAAAGTAATCCTATCAACAAAAAATAATACGTAAAAAGGATCTACACAGTAATATAAAAGCTCAACTGAATAAAGTAATAGCCGATAAATTCCAAACTATTAATAAGTTACTACCTAGCAACAGCTATTTTTTTACTTTGAACAACCCGCGTCGTTCAATTTACAACCAGCTATAAACTATGCACTGGTTGCCATGGCATACTAGCGCGAAAAATATGCACGCAAATAGTTATCTACTGAGAGCTTTCCTGGGCCCCACAAGACACTGACTAATAACATCATTCCCCACAGCTGGTGATCATAGAAACCATTACCCCAGATAACCGGATAGGATATAACTGCCACTATATTAAACAAAAATAACCCCAGTGCGGTTGCCCGAGTCAAAACCCCCAACAGCAACAACGGCGGTAACAAAAGCTCGACTGCAGTGCCTAAATACGCTGCGACTTCGTAGTGAAGAAACGGCACTTGATACTCTTCTTCAAACAAGTATAACGTTGAATCCCAACTGGCGAATTTAAGTTGTCCCGCTTTAAAAAAAGCCATTGCTGGCACTATACGCACAGCGAACAGAACAACAGGTGCCAGCCACTTCAGGCTAAGGTTAACAGCACAATCATAGCGGTCTAATAATTTTTCGATCATCATTCATCTCCTGTGGTAAAACCATTAATCACAGTATTGCCAATAAAATAGTTTAATTGTTGTTGAAAATCGGCGATTTCAGCTAGCTGATCAAGTGTATCCCCTCTCGACACCGCCAGTAGAAACTCATATTGTGCTGCACTAAGACTGTAATATAGTGCACCCTCATCTTGCTGACTGGGATGCAATATCAAATATTCAGCCGATTGCATATCCACACCTTCTAAACACTGCTTTCTCACTCCCTGCCAGATAGACAACAGCGGGTAATCGGAGGCTATCAGCAAAGTTTCCGCAGGTATTTGAAAGCGAAGCTTTGATTGCTGCTGCTCACTTAATAAGCCTAGCTCGGCAAAGGGAAAGCTGGCTATTTCAACGACTGCTTTAGCGCGATCAAACCCCCAATCCAGTGCTGCTACTCCCGCTAGATAGGGCAGCTCACGAGTTTGTTCTACACTATCAATGAACGGAGAAAACCCAGCACCATACAGCTCAATATTTGCATTCACTAACGGCCGCTGAATAATGAAAGCCTTTGCCAGTTGCTCAAAAAACTCTTCGCCAACCAGTGCAAATACACTGGGAAAACAGCCTTTTAGATAGTCAGTTAAACTGACGTAAAAATTATTTCGGTACAAGCTCATCAACTGCTCTACCGGCAGTGGACCAGTGATATTGAGTGCCGACAAATCCACCGGTTGGTGCAGTAAGTGTCGACTGAACTGCGCTTGTAAATCCGCTAACTTCAAGGTAATTGCTCCTTGCTAACAACGCCCTGCTGGTGTTGTTTTGCTAACTCTGCCTGAGACAACAGCTCCTCTAAGGCAGGGATATCAGAATCCCATTCAATCAGTGCAGGTGCGCTGCAGCGGTGCCGAAAATCACGGAACAACTGCCAGACAGCTTTCGATACTCTGCTACCGTGGGTATCTATTAATATTTCACCATTTTCTAACTGCCTGCGGGTAAAGCCGGCCAAGTGAATTTCTTGCACTGCAGCGATGTCAATTTGTTGTAAATACACTTTAGCGTCCAGGCCAAGATTAATACTGTTCACATAAATATTGTTCAAATCCAATAACAGACCACAATGACAGCGCCTGTGGATTTCGTTGAGAAACTCCCACTCCTGCATACTGCTATCGCTAAAAGCAAGGTAAGTGGTTGGGTTTTCTACCAGCAGCGCCCGGCCAAGAAAATCCTGGACCTGATTGAGCCGATCACAAAAGATACCCAAACTCTCCTCAGTGTAAGGAACCGGCAGTAAATCATTAAAATACCGCGAGTTGCTCGAACTCCAACTTAAATGTTCAGAGATAAGTGCTGGCTGATAGCAGTCGATTAACGCCTTCATTTGCTGAAGATGCTGTTTGTTCAGCGGATCAGTAGATCCCAGAGACAGACCTATACCGTGAAAGCTCAAAGGGTAATCCAATGCCAACTGATCCAGTACTTGGCGTTGAGCGCTTGATTGATTAAAAAAGTTTTCGCTGTGCACTTCTAGCCAATCTATTTGCGGTCGCTCTGCTAACATTTGCTGGTAATGTGGCGATCTTAAACCTATGCCTATCGCATTTTTGGAGATTGATTGACTTTGGGAGTTTTCTACACGAGAGCTAGCTTGAGTCATATGAATGAGCTGCCGTTAATTAATACAATATACTGCATTGTGATACTGGCATGATAAAGATTATCCAGATGCCTCTGCGATCTACACTACTTGACAGACTAAGGGTTAGCTTTACACTTTAAAACTCATAAAAAGATAAAGTGTAAAGCTGTAAAACCAAAGCGACTGAAAAATCATCATCCCCTTGGCCTAAACCGCTCAAGCCTCTGCAAACAAAGATTAAGCTTTAGGTTTAAGGCTACCACCGGCAAGCTTTTCACAAAGCCCTTTTGCAACAGCAATAAAAGCATCACCTTGATTATCAACTTTGGAAGTACCAGCACAAGAACTGTTATTAGTTGCACAATCATTCTGACCGGCAGCGGCTACGCCGTAACATCTTTCTTTACTTCCCGCCATTGCTGGAGCGGAAATCATAGTTGCACCCATTGCGATAATTCCTGTAATCGCTGTTGCAGCTGCTAAGTTTGTCTTTGACATAATCAAGTTCCTATAAATTTACAGTTGTTTGGGCTTATTTGGATAACGCACCCGCTTGGTTTTGAACAGTTGGAAAAGCAACATTTTTGCACTTAACCATCCGTTCCTTAATTTATACGCTAGCTTAAATATTATAGATTCAATTATTTGCGATTATTTATAAATGGCCTAGCAAATGAGACAATTATATTTTTCACCGCTTATACTGCAAGTTTTATCCGGCCGGTGCAGCACTAATAGCCTTGGATATAGCGATAGCTCCTGACTCTTGCATATGTAAGTGATGGTTGCCAGTGAAGGTATCTATCTGAATTTTTTGCAATTGCTGAATATAGAGCTGCCACTGTTCACTCAGAAGCCCCTCTTGCGCTAAGAAGAGGTGCACTTTTGCTTCGACTGTGTGCAAAAAGCTCATAATCTGCTCTGGACACATCCTGTTGATAGAGGGGAGTAGTAAAGCGGGATCATTACTCCAGATAAATTCACCTTCCTGCTCCAGGCTGCCCCGCTCTACCAGTAGCTGTGCAGCGCGCTCGGACACTGGAAACCTGGCGTTCATACGCGCCTTTATTAACGCATCTACACTCGGATAGCGCTTTGGCGTTTTCGGCACAGTGCGTACTCTTTTTCGTATAGCTGACGCCATCAATGCAGGCAATTGCTGTACATCGTAGTGCAACGGCGCTATTCCCTCGATTAAATAGAGCTTTTCGACTTTAGACGGGAAACTGGCCGCAAACAGCATGGCGATGCTAGCTCCCATAGAGTGGCCAATAACATCAACGCTATGCAACTTTAATTGCTGCATCGCAAGGTATACTTCTGTGACATTATCCCAAATATAATAAGGAGTGGTAGCGCACCGATGGGCTGATTTACCATGGCCGATAAAATCCAGAGCAATCAGGTAGCGATTGGGCAGCTGTTCAGCGAGCAGAGCAAAGCTTGCAGCATTATCTAACCAGCCGTGCAAAGCTAGCATTGGCGGGTGGCGACTGTCCCCGTAAGCGACCCCTGTCATTTTTATGCCATTGATATTCAGTGTAAAATCTTTTTTTCTATTCAATGTATTAACCATTTATCTTACAATTAAACTCTGTAAACCCAGCTTATTAATTGGACGCCAATATTTATGTATAAAGCGCAGCAACGACTAGCCATGTTATTTACTCTATTGATTTCAAGCGTTTTTATTTTAGCACCTTTCTATTCGCAGCATAGCCCCGGTGGCGAAGGGCTAAACATCCCCTACAACAGTGTAGTGTGGCTGGCGGCTATAGTGTGCATATGTGCAGCGAGCTTTCAAATACTGCTGAAAACAACATTGGTATTGCCAAGATACTGGTTGGCAATGGCTGCACTGCCCATAGGCCTGCTTATCAGCGGCTTTATCGTCGAGACAATTCTACCTACCCAGTGGTTATTTAGAATTGGCTATGTTTTAGGTGGGTTCTTATTTTTTATCGCCCTGTTTCAATTTCAACTTAAAAGACGGCACCTGGAAAACATTCTCTATAGCCTTTGTTTGGCCGCGACAATACACAGTTTGATTGCCTTTACCCAGACCATGGGCTGGCATTTTACCTCTTTAATACCGCGCACCGCTTCCAATGCTCCTATCAGTATATTCCAGCAAGTAAACGTACATGCCAGCTACTTAGTCACAGGTTTCTTACTGGCCCTATATCTAGCTACATGCCCATCAATAAAGAGCCGTCACTGGGTATTTAAACTGATTTTAATCGCCACTGTGCTGTGCACTATAACGATGCTGCTAAATATAAGCTCAAGAGCCTCGCTGGTTGCTTTCGCCGTTGCGACACCGTTGCTTATCATAGCCAGATATCAAGCTTTTTGTGCCCAGCGGCGTTTCAGTGCAGTGTTAATCGCAGCCTTCATTTTCGGCGTGATACTTGGAAGCAGTCTTTTTGATGGTTTTGCGAAATACGAAACCGAACTTGATAGCCAACGAGTACATGCCAGAACCTATATATACGACCTATCATGGCAAATTTTCCAGAAAAACCCCATTTTTGGCCACGGTCTCGGCAGTTTCAAGCAAGTGTTTCAAGAGGCCAAAATTGATTACCCGCACAGTGATAAGTTGGGGCCTGCCCCCTATACCCACCCGCATAATGAATTGCTGTTCTGGTTAATTGAAAGCGGCATAATTTCACTGCTGGGCATTATCATCGCTCTGGCGGCTACTGTAGTTGCCATGCTAAAACTGGGCTGGCGAAGGGGGCTGAGCTATTTTGCTCTGTTATTTCCAATCAGCTTTCACAGTCAGGTAGAACTGCCGTTTTATCACTCTTCAGCGCTGTGGTTTTTATGGGTATTTTTTCTGTTTATGGTTCACAAGCACAGAGTCAGAGACACCCCAGTACTGCTCTCCGCTGCTGCAGATAAGCTGCTTAAGGGATGCACTGCTATTAGCTGTATCGGTTTAATCACTTTTTTCCTTCACAGCTTAATTTCACTCTCGGGACTCGTACACTTCATCTATGGCGGAAAAACGGATTACAATTACTTGCGAGTTGCGAGCAATAACCTTTACTACCAAGACTTAGCCTATAATGTCAGCCTTACTCGGGGTCTTTATATAGACATAGCCCTGGGTGAGCAAAAGCGCAGTGTAAATTATATCGACTGGGCAGAAGCTGAATTAGTGAAACACCCAACCCCTTCCACTATCAACAATCTCGCTTTGGCCTATGTATATACACAGCAACCCAAACTGGCGCTAGCACTGATGGAAAAAGCCGTTAAAATGTACCCGGTAACTAAGGAGATAATCCAGCGCTATCAAGAAGTTCAGCAGGGGCTGGGCATAGCCGATTTTAAGAGGAACATACAGAGCGGCGCTGGGCGCAACCAGGACCAGGCCAGGCCATGATGTAAGAGTACACTGAGCCTGGAACAACAGGCTCTGGGTAGCGTAAATCACCTTGCTCTAATAGACTGATTAAGTTGCCAATCAGAGGCTGATGAGTCACTACCAGCAAGTTATCACACCAGTGCCTTTCAATTGCCGCAAGCGCCTGCTGCGATGAAGTTTCGGGGGTCAAATCGTCTTCATACTCAATATCAACACCTTCAAGGTGTTGGCTGATAAGCAGAGCCGTCTGTCTGGTCCGTAGATAGGGACTGCAAATAACTTTCTGCACAGGACTGAATAATGCCCGTTGATTCCCAGCTAGCAAGGTCAGCTGTGCCTTTCCCGCTGCAGTTAGCTCGCGCTCAGAATCTGTGGCAGCACCCCAACCTGCCTCTGCATGGCGCATTAAATGAAACATACCACTACTCCCTGAAAGATTACTCTGGTTATGTAAATCTATCGCGGCAATACAAATTCCACGTCGGAACTTTGCTCACTGAGCATCATACTCTTGGCGACCTCACTGGGAGCAGCACCTTCATAAACTACTTGGTACAACCCTTGCAACAGAGGCATGTATACATCCAGCTGCTGGCATTTATCCCTGACAATCCGCAAAGTATTAACGCCTTCTGCCACTTGCCCAAGTTCGGCCACAGCTTCATCTAAGCTCTGCCCCGAACCCAGTGCATAACCTACTCTATAGTTGCGACTCAAGGGCGACATACAAGTAGCCACCAGATCACCGACTCCAGCCAGCCCTAGAAAAGTCATAGGGTTAGCACCCATACTGACAGCGAAGCGGCTCATCTCAGCAAGTGCCCGGGTCAATAACATACTGCGGGTATTCTCCCCCATCCCCATTGCCGCACTGAGGCCGGATGCTATGGCGTAAATATTTTTTAGCACCCCACCTAATTCGACGCCGTATATATCATCACTGGCATATACGCGAAAGTACGCCTGATGCAAAAGTTTCTGCACTGTATCTCGCACCTGTGAATCGGTGCTGGCAATCACGGTCGCTGTCAGCTGTCTCTGGGCAAGCTCCTTAGCAAAATTGGGCCCACTAATCACCCCGACACTGGCATGCGGAAGTTCTTGTGTCGCGATTTGACTCATCATTTTAAAATTGGGGTGCTCAATACCTTTTGTGGTACTGATGACTTTTATTTGCTCTGGCAGGTAGGGCGCAGCCATTTTTAACACGGAGCGAAAATGTGCGCTGGGAATAGAGACAAACAACAGCTCGATATCCTGTAGAGCAGCCGCTAGATCCGTGTAGGCAGTCAATGTCGGGGCTAGGATATAGCCAGGCAGGTAACGACTGTTCTCGCGAGTGCTGGCTATTTCTGCAGCGGCGCTTTCGCTGCGCATCCACTGGCGTACATCATGACCTTTCTCGGCCATGATATTGGCGATCACAGTACCAAAACTTCCCCCGCCCAAGACCGCGATTTTCATCATACTCTCACTCATTTTTAACAATTAATCGCAATTTAATCTCATCTCACAGCCGCAAAGGAGAAGGTACATGCCCTTACTCCATTTGAATCTTAGCCGCTAATGACAACTTAATAACCACTAATAAAGTGGTTAGTTAATAGCTCTTATAAGTCCTGCAGCAGTTCAGGGTCAGGATGGATACAGTTGAGCTTGACACCTGTTTCCTCCTCGATTTCAGGAATCATAAAAGAGTCATCTTCACAGGCGAAGCAAATAGAGACACCCGTACTACCAGCCCTGCCAGTACGACCAATACGGTGCACATAATCATCGGCATCTTCCGGTAAATGATAGTTTACAACGTGGCTTACGCCATCAATATGGATACCCCGACCCGCCACATCGGTTGCAACCATCACTTGAATTTTTCCGGATTTAAAATCTTCCAAAGTCTTAACCCTTTTGTGCTGCGGGATTTCACCTGACATTAAAGCGGCGCGAACTCCATCTTTTTTAAGCTTTTCTGCCAGCTCACGGGTTTGATGGCGACGGTTACAAAAAACGATCACTCTTTCAATGTTGTTCTGTACAATAAAGTTTCTCAGTAATTTATATTTATCTTTTTTCTCTACCAAAAACACTTGCTGATGGACTGTGTCAGTGGTTTTTGTATCAGATTGAATTTCTACGGTGACTGGATCATCCGTCCACTGGTTGGCTAAATTCATCACTTCGTCGGTAAAAGTAGCACTGTAAAGCAGTGTTTGGCGCTCTTCTCCTTTACGCGGGGTATGGCGAATTATAGTACGCACATCCGGGATAAAGCCCATACTCAACATGCGATCTGCTTCATCTAAGACCAACACTTCAACATTCGACAAATCCACTTCTTTGGATCGTACAAAGTCAATCAGTCGACCCGGTGTCGCAACCATAATATCGACGGGCCCGGCAGCCAATTCCTTACGCTGCTTAGTGTAGTCCATACCACCGACCATGGAGATAACATGTAGCGCTGTATGCTTGCACAACTGCTCTGCATCCGAAGCTATCTGCAGTGCCAGCTCACGTGTCGGGGCTATTATTAATGATCTGGGCTCTGCCAGCTTGCGTTTATGGGTGTGAGGAAAATCCAATAAATCAGTGATAATGCCGACCAAAAAAGCCGCGGTTTTACCGGTACCTGTCTGGGCTTTACCAATGATATCTTGCCCTTGTAGAGCGTGCTCAATGGTTGCAGCCTGAATAGGAGTACAATATTCAAACCCCAAATCAGCAATACCATGCATTAAGTCATCAGGCAGGGAGAAGTCATGAAAACGCTGCTTGTCAGCAACTTTTTCGACCACAAAATCGGCGGGTAGCCAAGTGCTATTATTAGTTTTTGTATTATTCACGGTTTTTAATATCTCTTCATAAAGTTATCCGAAGAAGCCAACTAGGTTAGCGTCCTCGGGTAAGCTACTGCTGTGCAGTAATGTTAATGTTCTATTTGCCGCCGAAACGGCGGCAGTGCATCTAAAAGCTGTCGCCCGTAGCGTCTGGTTACCACTCGGCGATCCAATAAAATAACTTTTCCGGTGTCTGTCTCAGAGCGCAACAAGCGTCCTACTGATTGGGTCAAGCGCATCGAGGCGGCGGGGACTGTCCACTGCATAAAAGCGTTCCCACCTGAGTTCTCTATCCACTCTGACATGGTGGCGTCCACCGGATCATCGGGAACTCCGAAGGGCAGTTTGGTGATAATAACTTGGGTCAAATAATCACCCGGTAAGTCAACACCTTCTGAAAAAGACGCCAGGCCAAAGATAATACTGCGCTCTTTGTCATCAATACGCTGACGATGACGACGTAGTATTTCGTTTTTACTTAAATCCCCCTGGGCCAACACATCTTCACGTATCTTTACCGAGAGCGCCTCTAATACGGTATTCATCTGCTTCCACGAGCTAAACAGTACCAGCACCGCAGTGGCGTCCTCTAGCTGCGCATTCAAATAGCTACTGACTTCCTCTGTATGTTCGGCAGGTTTACTGGGATCCACTTTCATCGCGGGAATCACTAAACTAGCAGCGTTGGCATAGTCAAAGGGGCTGGGCAATTGCGCACATAAGGTATCAGCCGGCAAACCTAAGTCACTAATAGCACGGTCGAACCTGCCCAATGCTGTCATAGTAGCTGAAGTCAGCACTGCAGCAAAACAATTGTCCCATAAATGCTCTTTTAATGTTTCAGCAGCTGATACAGGGCAGCTTCGACACTCGAAATCCGTACCATCTAAGCTGTCCAAAGTGTTAATCCAACGCGCAACAGGGGTTTGTTTAGGATCATCAAAACTAGCATAACTTTGACTGAGCCAATACATCCCCTGACCTCGTGACCAGATAACCCCCATCACAGGGTACCAGCGCTCTGCGAGGTCCCGATCAATTTCAGCTACTGATCCATCCAAAGCTTCCTTCAATACATCGACAATTTGCTCGGCTTTAAGTGCCCATTTTTCAGCGGCTGCTGCTACAGCTGCCGCTTGAACACGCAGGGCATCAGGCACCAAACCGTTGGCGAAACGCAAGCGGTCGCGATCCGGCTGGCCATTGGTAAATAGCTGTCGCGCCAAATGCAACCATTGCTCCAGAGCCGCTTCAATATCCCGCCTTGGCAATTCCATTCTTTCGACATACTGAACAATAGTCGGGTGCTGATCTGTCTCATCAATGAGCTGGTCAAGTTGACGCACACTGGCCTTAAGCCACTTAAGAGATCCTTTAAGCCGTAGACTATAGGCGAAGTGGCCAGTCGCTTTATCACCTAAGTGATGCGCTTCATCAAAAATATAAACAGTGTTACCGGGATCCGGTAGGATCGCTCCACCGCCGAGGGCTAAATCGGCCAATACCAAATCATGGTTTGCTACAATGATGTCCGCTTTATCCAACGCGTCCCTGGCCTTATAAAAAGGACAGGCACTAAAGTGATCGCAATGTCGGTTAGTACAGCGTGTATGATCGCTAGTAAGGGGCCTCCAGAGTGACTCTTCTACTTCGGTCGCTAGCGAGTCCCGATCACCATCCCATTCACCACTCGTGTATGAAGACATCATCGAGCGGTAGTATGCGACCGTTTGCTCGTCAATTTTCAGTCCTTGCTCATCTTCATAGAGAGCCATTTGCCCCAGATCATCCTGCGAATCTAAAAACTTTTGCGCCTGCAATACACAAAAATAACGACCGCGACCTTTTGCTAAAATATAGTTACAGGACCAATCAGTGAAACTATTTAACTCAGGGAGGTCTTTGTTAATCAATTGCTCCTGCAATGCCACCGTGGCGGTTGATAGCACCAACTTACAGCCCTGTTCTCTGGCAAATGGCACAGCACTGAGCAAATACGCCATGGTTTTACCCGTACCTGTGCCCGCTTCAATTACACACAGATGGTGTTCGCTTTTACGTTCGTTATTATGGTCTGTTTCTATCGAGCCCAGAGTTCTGGCGACATGGGCAATCATTTGCTTTTGGCCAAAGCGCGGCTTTAAGTTTCTGTGCTCAAGAAATTGACGATAACAAGATTGAATGAGTTTTTTTAAGGAATTACTTAACAATATCTATTGTCCAAAGTCTGATTTGGTTGAATAGCTGCAACATACTTTAACAAAACTCGTTGGAAACAGCACAGTGGCAACGGCAAAGCGCAAACGATGCTGATCATAACAAAACACTGAATATATAGACAGAAAAAAAGCTTTACACAACAACATTACTGTATATAATCCAAGTACTGTATAAATAAACAGATGACGGATGAAATATCATGCAAAGTGTTGCCAAACTGACGAAACGCCAGACTGACGTATTTAATTGCATTAAAGAACATATAGAGTCTACAGGCTACCCGCCTACCCGTGCTGACATAGCTCGCAGCTTGGGTTTTAAATCGACCAATGCAGCTGAAGAGCATCTCAAAGCGCTGGCAAAAAAAGGCGCTATTGAAATCATCCCGGGAACCTCTCGCGGCATCCGCATCCCCATGCTCGAACAACAAGAACTAGGATTACCGATAGTCGGCAGAGTAGCTGCAGGCTCACCGATACTGGCTCAAGAGCACATAGAAGAACACTGCACTATCTCTGCCAACTTCTTCCGCCCGAGCGCCAATTACCTGCTGCGAGTACAAGGCAGCAGTATGAAAGATATTGGAATCATGGACGGCGACTTACTGGCTGTGCATCAATGCCAGGAAGCACGTGACGGACAGATCGTTGTGGCGCGCATTGACGATGAAGTAACCGTCAAACGATACAAGCGCGAGGGTAACATTGTCTATCTTATTGCCGAAAACGAAGAGTTTGCACCTATTGTTATTAATTTAGCAGAACAAGAACTTGCCATAGAGGGACTGGGAGTAGGCGTGATTCGCCAGGGTGGTGAGCCATGATCAGCCACATAAAACCACCAGGCGGAAAAAAAACGCTCGCCAATAAAAGGTCAATGCCAACAGCACTGGACAAGCACTTGTTTAGCGCTTGCGAAAAAGCAGAGGATATATCGCCAGCTGAGAATGGCAACAGCTTGCTAGGCAAAATTACCGAGATAATCACCAGCGACGAACAGGCGGCAAACCTGACTATGTTATTGCCTTTACTGGCCACTTTAAGCAAAGACGACCGCTGGTTTGCCTGGGTTTCACCGCCAAAGAACCTTCCTAAAGCTCTACTATCCGAAGCGGGGATAGCGCTGGATAAAATCATGCTACTGTATCCGGATGAGCACAACTCGGCATTAAATTTGGCCAAGAAAGCCTTGAGTGCCGGCACTTGCCATGCAGTAATCAGCTGGAGCGGCGATCTTTCGGAGCACGAACTAGCCAATCTTGAGCAGTCGGCAAGGCTGGGAGCAAGTCATGGGATATTAGTAAGACGGCGCACAAAATAAAAATACTGTAGATGATTTATCCGATAAATATTTTTGAAGGGGTCACTACTCTCTATGAACAACAGCGCGCCTATCCAGAGACTCACACAGCAGTACTTACACCCCAACGCCTAACTAACACCTTCCGCGCGCCGGATAATCAGTGTAAAGTTTGTGTTTTAGATTCTAATTTAGCGGACTGGATCTGACCTGCCTCAGATAAGTATTCTATTCCCGCGATCAACATCTTGCTGGCAAGATCTATTTGCATTCCCTCCAGTTTGTTTTTAAACTCCTCACATATATTGATAGTCAACAGAGGCATTTCTTCGCCCGCTTTGCGCACGACAAACTCGTCCGTGGCTAATTGCACTATCTCTAAAGCTGTAACTTTTGAATCTTTCATAGGTACCATACTGCTAAATATATTTTCGGGGGCAAGAACAACTACCACTCTTGCATTAATTCACGATACTGATGTATCAGAGAGTATAGCTGCTGATAGCTTTGTTGATATTGAGAGCTGCTAGATTGCTCAGTGACATCAAAAAATTGGATCAGCGAGTTTTCAGCACAATCTGATTTATAACTGCTGGCAGCTGAAAAATTACCAGGCCAACAACTCTGATAACTACGCAACATGAAACTCAGCCAACTGCTCGAATCAGACTCCAGTTCAGCCAGCATTGAACACTGCTGACATACGATGTCGAGCTTATCCAGATTTTCCTCAAGCTGCTTAAACGAATCAACACTAGCGCTGTCTATTCGATAATCTGCAGCAATTTCCTGCATGAATGCAACATATGTCAATTGAAAGTGAAAACTAAGCGACTGAGCGTAAGCACGCTGCACAGATGAATCTTCACCCTCAGCCAACACTTGCTGCGATAGCAACAAGTGTAGCTTCATCGACAATAATTTTTGATTGGTTATTGCTATCTTTTTAGTATCCAAACTAAATTATCCAAGATTTCAGGTTGTTGCCTTTTTAGCCTTTGCTGCTGTTTTCTTTGGCTTGGCTTTACTGGCAGCTTTTTTAACTTTGGCTTTAGGCACATCTTCTATCCATTTTGAGCCGTTGTAAAACGCTTTCCAACCGGTAGCTTTAGCTTCCACCTCAGTCATAACATATTGCTCTTTGGTCTTCCTTGAATAGCGAACGATAGTGTCATTGCCTAAGTTGTCTTGCAGCGGGGCACTGAAAAGAAAATTGTACTTAGAATCTATGGCTTCTTGATGAGGAAGCAACTCATAAACCTTCGGCGCTCTGGTCTCTCGATTACGTGGAAATTTACTGGCTGCCAAAAACAACCCGGCAGCTCCATCTCGAAGGATATAGGTATCTTCAACTTTTTCACATACCAGCTCTGGCATAGCCACCGGATCCATTTTCGGTGGTGCTGCCTCACCGCTGCGCAACAGTTTGCGAGTATTTTTACAATCGTCATTAGTACAGCCGAAGAACTTACCGAAACGGCCTGTCTTGAGCTGCATTTCACTGGAGCACTTATCACACTCAAGTGAAGGGCCTTCATAGCCTTTAATGCGGTATTCACCGTGCTCAACCTCAAAGCCGGAGCAATCGGGATTATTGCCACATACATGCAGTTTACGGCCAGTATCTATTAAATAACTATCCATGGCACTGTCACAAGTTTGGCAGCGATGTTTATTGAGTAGAATACGTGACTCTTCCTCATCATCGCCATCAACACTGACCACCTCATCGCCCGATGTCAGGTTCAGCGTTTCCTTGCAACGCTCTTTAGGCGGTAGCGCATAACCTGAACAACCCAAAAACACACCGGTCGTTCCCGTGCGAATCATCATTGGTCGCTCACAGCTACTGCATGAGATATCCGTAAGGGTAGGCTCGTTCTGACGCATACCATTTTCACCTGAAGCTATCTTTAGCTTCTCAGTGAACTCACCGTAAAACTCATCCAGTAACGCCTTCCACTCCTTACTGCCTTTAGCTACATCATCCAGGGCACTTTCCATTCTCGCGGTAAAGCTAAAGTCCATCAGATCAGCAAAGTTTTCACTGAGTCGCTCGATCACAATATCGCCCATTTTACAGGCGTAAAAGCGCTTATTTTGTATTTCCACATAACCACGATCTTGGATCGTAGAGATAATTGACGCGTAAGTTGAAGGTCTGCCTATGCCTTTTTTCTCTAACTCTTTAACTAAACTGGCTTCGGTAAAACGCGCTGTGGGCTTGGTAAAATGTTGCTTCGGATCTAACGAGATTAAATTCAGAATCTCCCCCGCCTTAACATCCGGTAAAATCACATCTTCGTCTTTTCCGCTCATTACTCGGGTATAACCATCGAAGCGCAAAATTCGACCTTTTGTGGTCAATTCAAACTCATCCGCAGAAACAGTTATTCTTGAACTGGTATAGAGCGCAGGCATCATCTGACAGGCGAGAAAGCGTCGTCTTATCAACTCATACAAACGCTCTGCATCTCTCTCCATACCCACCAGTTTGGTTGCCTCAATAGCGACATCGGAGGGGCGGATAGCCTCGTGCGCCTCCTGAGCCCCCTCTTTACTTGAGTAACTTTTTGGCTCTTCTGGCAAATATTTCTTACCAAAATTATCCAGAATATAGTCTCTACAAGCCGTAACCGCATCCGCACTTAAGTTGGTTGAATCGGTACGCATGTAGGTGATGTAGCCGGCTTCATACAAACGCTGAGCCATCATCATGGTCTTCTTTACCCCAAAGCCTAATCGGGTACTGGCAGATTGCTGTAACGTAGAGGTTATAAAAGGAGCTGATGCCTTACTGCTGGTCTTGCGGTCTTCACGATTGACCACTTTAAATTCTGCCGCTTCTAATAACTGCTGATGGACGGCGGTATCAACCTGATTATCGGGACGGTAATTAGTGTTTTGATATTTGCTGACTTGCAGTGTTATCTCACCGGCTCCAACAGAGGCTGCTGTGGCACCCATTTCCCAAAACTCTTCCGGGATAAACGCTCGGATTTCTTTCTCTCTGTCTACCACCAGTTTAACTGCAACAGACTGGACACGACCGGCGGAGAGACCACGAGCTACCTTCTCCCAAAGAAGTGGTGACAACATATAGCCTACTACTCGATCCAAAAACCGCCTGGCTTGCTGAGCATTAACATGATGAATATCTAGCACGGTAGGAGCCTCAAAAGCCCCTTGAATGGCTTTCTTGGTAATCTCATTAAAGACCACCCGACTATACCTGCTATCATCTCCACCTATAGTCTCACGCAAGTGCCATGCAATTGCCTCACCCTCCCTATCCAAATCGGTCGCGAGGTAGATAGTGTCGGCATCTTTTGCTAAGCGCTTAAGCTCTTCGACCACTTTCTCTTTACCCGGGAGTATCTGATACTGTGCCTGCCATTGATTATCCGGGTCGATGCCCATTCTGGCAATAAGCTGAGTCTTAGCTTTTTTAGCTTGGTAAATAGCTTTTGCTTCTGGAGACATTTTGCGCGTCAGTGCCGCCTGCTTAGCTCTGGCTTTTGGGTCAGACTTAGAGGCACTGCCACTGGTGGGCAGATCCCTGATATGACCCACACTTGATTTGACTATGTATTGGCTGCCAAGATACTTGTTGATAGTTTTGGCTTTTGCCGGGGACTCCACGATAACGAGCGACTTTCCCATTGAATTCTTTTTCCCACTGTAGATAAGGCGATAACTTGGGTGCATATATAAGTGCTTATAGCGCTATGGTCAAGCTCGACCATAAAAATAACTCTCGAAATAGCAAAAAACGGCTACTTTTTACCATATTACGCCCCACAAGCACCAAAAAACAATTAATCTTGAATGCTTCCCTTATTCTAATAACTTCTATTATAATCAAATTTCACTTCTACCTATAACACCTGCATACAGGTTAGTACTAGGTTCAACAAACCGGAAACTATGTTAATAGAAAACCTCATATATATTATAGCCATTGTCTGCATTGGTGTTCTGGCTATCGGCCTCAATTACTTTATCACCAACAGAGAGCGTGATAGCAGCAACAAGTACGAGCGCTTGAACTGGCTCAATGAACAGGCAACTCGTACCTTAGAGGCAATGAAAGCGCTGAAAGAGGCAAACTGCAAACCTGAAATTATCGACAGATTAAATCAGCATGTGACTTTGCAGATAGAGGAAATAAGCACCCTTGCTCCCGATTCAGAAATAATGAATCGCATTAATCAGAAAAAAGAAACCACCGACAATACTATGTCCTCTGCCAGACATTTAAGTAATGACAGAGAATTAAAGCGCATTCAGATTTACATCACTTATACCGAAAAGCTTATCCGGCAAATGGTCAGAAATCGCAGTATCAATATGAAGCTGGGTAAAACTTACATGAGCGAGCTGTATTGGTTGAACATCAGGAATGTCGTAGACGCTCACCGCACTCAGGCAGATAGAGTCATGGAAAACGATGATAAGCTCACTGCTCTCTCGCACCTCAAACACGCCAAGGCAGTCATCTTCAGGGCGCAAGTTTCTCAGGCTTTAAAGCAGGAAAGACTGACCGATATACAACAGAAGATTGATAAGATTGAACCAAAGAAAACCCCTTATCTTAGCCCAGACGATGAAGATGAAATGAATAATTTTTATTGAGCTAATAACATTGCTTGTCTTGGGTAACACTTTATTGCAACTTGTGCATACAGCGCTACCCTCCCCCGCAAAGCCAAGCGCTGTCCTTACACTCCCTCCTCAATCATGACTTTTAGTTGCTGCTCAATTAGCAACATATCTTTTTCATTGCCCTCATCCCAAAACGCAGATACGTGCACAGGCGTTGATTCCAGAGCCTGCACCCCCTGCGGTATATCGGCTAGAATCTGATTGATAATAGACAACTGCTGCGGACCTAAAGTCCGCTCGCCTATCGCCCACCCCCAACCGGGCAACAACCCTTCGCTGGCATTGGTCTCGCACTTGGCTATTCGCCAGCTGTTCCAATTGTGGTGCAGCTGCTGATCAATTCTCCCGCGCAGCAACCGATACACTACCGTAGATAACTTACGTGGTTCCATTTCCCCCTTTTCCCTGGGGTAGATCAATTTAATGAGCTGCACCTGAAATCCTAATCGTTTCGCCTCCATTCTCAACCCGGCTAAAAACTTGTCTCTCTTCGTCGGCATCACCCACATTACAGAGCCGATTAAAGAGATGACAACAAATCCAATAATAAGAAAATTCATACAGTTACACTCAATTAAAAAAGTTGTTAGTAGATTATTTAAACAGCTGTGTTAAGCTTAAATAACTTCCACAGATAGTAAGGTAAATTTTTATGATAGTTTATCCTAGAATCTTATTAGCAGTTGACCTCTCCGACGAATCTGACCAACTGATCAAAAAAGCCTGTAATATTGCCGCTAATAACAATGCCGAATTAACGGTTATTCACGTCATAGAACCTCTGAGCTTTGCCTACGGTGGAGATGTCCCAATGGACCTATCGACCACCCAAGATCAACTGTCGGAACATGCAACCAAGAATTTAGCCAACTTTTGCCAGAAACTTGATTACCCAGTGGCAGATAAGTTGGTTATTACCGGCCACACCGAATCTGAGATCCACCGCATAGCAACAGAAAAATCTTGTGATCTAATCGTTGTAGGCAGCCATGGCAGGCACGGCTTAGCACTGTTACTTGGATCGACCGCCAATGGTGTATTGCACGGCGCCCCCTGCGATGTTTTAGCTGTCAGAGTTTTTTCCGAGTAAATAGATAAGCGAAACCATAAGTGCCACTTGCAGAACAAGTGGCACTTAATATAACCGTTTTATTGGTCCAGCTCTAACCAGCGCTCCATCAAACCTTCAACTTCAGCTTCTGCCGCTGCCAGTTTATCCAAGGTCAAAGTGACACCTGCATGCTCTGACTGATAAAAATCCGCCGCACCTACTTGTGCCTGAAGGGCCTCAACGGCAGCTTCCGCCCTCTCCAACATAGCGGGCAATTGCTCCAACTCATGCTGCAACTTATAGCTTAGTTTTTTCTTAGCAGGAACCGCAACTTTGACATCATTCGCTCGCTCGGTAGATAACTTAGCACCTTTACCAATGCCTTTGATTGACGCTTTTGGCCGCTGTCTGAGCCAGTCCTGGTAACCCCCTACATAAGGGGATACAACGCCATTTCCCTCGAAGACCAAAGTACTAGTGACGACGTTGTCCAGAAAGGCACGGTCATGACTTACCAGCAGCACTGTGCCTTGAAACTCCAGCAGAATCTCTTCCAACAACTCCAATGTCTCTACGTCTAAATCATTAGTGGGCTCATCCATCACCAGCACGTTAGCAGGTAAACTGAATAATTTAGCCAATAACACCCGGTTACACTCACCGCCGGAAAGCGCCTTAACAGGAGTCCTGGCCCGCTCAGGGGCAAACAAAAAATCGTTCAAGTAGCTGATCACATGACGATTTTTGCCGTTTATTTCGATCATCTCACGACCGCCGGCAATATTATCAACCACTGATTTTTCCGGCTCTAACTGCCCTCTAAGCTGGTCAAAGTAGGCCACTTCGATCTTAGTGCCAAATGTCACTTTACCGCTATCTGGCTGGTTCTCACCGAGGATCAACTTCAACAAACTACTTTTACCGGCCCCGTTAGGCCCAATAAGACCAATGCGGTCCCCACGCTGCACTGTCAGGTCTAAATTTTTAATGACCGACTTATCAGCATAACTCAAACTCACACCTTCCAGGCAAGTTACTAATTTTCCGGATTTAGACGCCTCTTCAAAGTTGAAATTAGCCTTACCTTGGCGGTCCAGGCGATTGGATCGCTCTTTGCGTAGACTCTGCAAAGCCCTGACCCGGCCTTCGTTGCGGGTACGGCGGGCTTTAATTCCCTGCCTGATCCATACTTCCTCCTCTGCCAAGCGCTTATCGAACAGCGCATTGTTACGCTCCTCTTGCTCTAACAGCACTTCCTTTTGCTTTACGTAGCTCTCATAATTACCGACGAATGAAGTCAAAACGCCGCGATCTAATTCGATAATGCGTGTCGCTAGCGCATTCACCATTGACCTGTCGTGAGAGACAAACAATAATCCGCCTTTAAAATCCAACAGCTGCTTTTCTAACCACTCAATAGTACTGATATCTAAATGGTTGGTAGGCTCGTCCAGCAATAGCAATTGCGGCTGTGTAACCAGGGCTGCCCCCAGTGCCGCTCTTCTGCGCCAACCACCTGATAGAGAATTCATTAGCGCATTACCATTGAGCTTCAGACGCGTTAATACCTGCTCGACTTTTTGCTCCAACATCCAGCCATCAACAGCCTCAAGTTTATGCTGTAACTTTTCTAATTTCTTTAAACTCTTTGCATCGGTATTATTCACCAACAGATCGTAATCTTTACGTAGACTGACAGCCTCGCTAAGCCCCTCAGCCACCACATCCCATACTTTGCGATCATCCGCCGCCGGTAGAATCTGATTTAAGACCGAAATTTGACAGCCTGGATCAACCCAAATCTCACCTCCATCAAGGTGCACCTCGCCGGTGACCACTTTCATTAGCGTTGACTTACCCGCACCGTTCAAGCCGACTAAACCCACTCGCTCGCCGGGGTCAATAATAAAATCTACTTTTTCTAACAGGGGTCTAGAACCAAAGGCGATACTGGCTTTTTCCAATCTGATAATGGGCATGTAATTTCTCGAAAAATGGGTGCTACTGCGAGGGTATCAATGAGCAGTCCACAGCACCCTATATACATGGCTTGCTGTAGCTCAACTCAATACTAACTCCGACAATGCAAAGCAATTAAACTGGTTAAAAATCTGACGGCGCATTCTACCTTAAGTGCGACTTTTTTTCAGCGCATATACTCGAAAACTCTCGATATATTTAGCAGTGAGACAAGAGATACCACAATTTTGACACCCTGAGCCCGAGGCTAAACCAGAGAGTGACTCAAATTAGCCGTTGCGCCGCTGCACGCTTTTCGCTACTGTTTATTCCTCAAGTCCGATATGCCAGCTCATTTGCAGCAACATTTACGCCTAAGCAATTGCTATTAATCAATAAAAAAGGATAGCTCAACTTGAAACGTAATACTTTATTTCTACCTTCGACTCTAGTAACAGCTTCTATTTTCACACTTTTTTCCATTGCAGCTACCGCCAATAGCCACCCAGAATTACAGCAGCAACGTGACCTATACCTAAAAGCTAAGCAGGCCTTCGCCGCTAAAGACATTAAACTTGCCGACAAATTAACCCTGCAGTTAAAAAATTATAGTTTGTACCCCTATTTAAGGTTGCAGCAAATCCGCCGCGACATAGGCTTCATAAAACAGAGCCAAATAAGCCAGTACCGCAAAGAGTACGCAGACACACCCCTGGCCAAGAGGGCTCAGGCAAGCTACCTGACCAGGCTGGCCAATACTAAACAGTGGGCCTCCTACCTTAAGAACTACCAGCTACTACCGCTACGCAGCGCCCATTACACTTGCTATCAACTACAAGGCAAAATCAACACAGGCGCCACTAATACAATCTCCGCTGAAATTACAAAACTATGGAATGTCGGAAATTCGCAGCCCAAAAGCTGCGATCCGGTATTCAGTTATTGGATAAAGAATGGAAACCCCTCATCTAAAACCGCCTTTGAGCGCAGCTGGAAAGCGATTAACAATAAAAACTACAAAATAGCCAAATTTGCACAAAAATACGTGAAAACTAAATCTCTGAACCACTCATTGAATATATTTTGGAGCGTGCAAAAGAATGTTGCACTGATAGCCAACCCTAATACCCTAACGAGTAAAACTGCACACAATGCGGACATTGCAGCTTATGCGATCCGCAAACTGGCAATCAAAAGCCCTAAACTCGCCCTCAAAACTTGGTTCAGAGACCGCAGTCGCTTTAACTTTAGCGCAGAGCAGCGCCGCTATTTAAACGTCTACTTTGGAAATAAATTCGCCAAGAGCACCTATTACGATCCTGCCGCTCCAGCAATTTTACAAAAACTAGACCCAAAGTATAAATATGACGTTATTAGTGAGTGGAAAATCCGGCTGGCATTAATAAAACAGGACTGGAATCAAGTCATCGCTTTAATCGACAGCGCCCCTAAATCGATACAAACTAAAAACCGCTGGATCTACTGGCAGGAAACAGCCAGACAGAGAGCCAATCCGAGAAGCTATAAAGCCAAATACGAACCGATAATGGCAGAGCGAGATTTTTACAGCTTTATCGCAGCAGAGTTAAAAGGAAACGCTTTAAAACTCAACCACAACAAAACCAATATCAGCTCCGAACTTCTCGACAAACTCGATGATATCAGCGCAGTCAGTCGCATACGTGAATTGGTTAAATTCGGTGATACCAGCAGCGCCTATCAGGAGTGGCGAGTTTTAAGAGAGTCTCTTAATAACAAACAAATCTTGGCTATGGGCTACTTAGTAAGCAATTGGGGCTGGCACATCCAGGGCATCAGGATAGCAGCCAAACTCAAGGCTTGGGACGAACTAAGTATACGTTTCCCGCGTTCGCAAAATGCGTTATTCGCCGAATTAGGCACAGCTAAAGGCATAGGCAATACTTGGCCTGTAGCGATAGCCCGACAGGAGAGCGCCTATAACCAGTACGCCCGCTCCCCCGCCGGCGCCCGGGGGTTCATGCAACTGATGCCAGCGACAGCAAAAGAGACAGCAAAAAAGTTCGACATTCCCTACAGCGGTAAAAAAGACCTGTACGATCCGCGCACCAATATTTCATTGGGCACCGCCTATCTCAAAGAGATGATGCAAAAGTTCAACAACCAGGCACATTCAACTGCCGCCTATAACGCCGGCCCGCACCGGGTGGAGCTGTGGCTCAAGTCCCGCGGTAAACTGCCTCTGGATATCTGGATTGAAACTATCCCCTTTGATGAGACCAGAAAATACGTGCAAAATGTTCTCACCTATAGCGCCATTTACGATTTACTGGCAGGGCGAAAAGCCGAGATGTTTACCGCTAAAGACCGGGCGCAACTTACATTAAATCGCCGCTGAGAACAGAGAATACAATGATAGATATAGGGGCGAATTTAACCAATAAGCGCTTTGCCAATGACCTTGCAGAAGTACTGGAGCGAGCTGAATTTGCTGGGGTAAAAAAGATAATTGTAACCGGCACCGACCTGGCCAGTAGTACGCAGGCACTCGAACTGTGCGAGCAATACCCGCAATTATTCGCCACTGTCGGAGTGCACCCTCACGATGCCTGTAGTTTAGATCAAGTGGCGCTCAACAGCTTGCAGACACTTCTTGAGCACCCTAAGGCGGTTGCCGTTGGCGAAACCGGACTCGACTTTAATAGGAATTTTTCCACCCCTGAACAGCAAATCTGGGCTTTTGAACAACAAGTGAATTTGGCGATCAAAACTCAGAAACCGTTGTTCTTGCACGAACGAGACGCGTTTAGCCAACAGTACTCTATGCTACAAAGCGCCAGAGGTAACATATTCGGGGCCGTTGCTCACTGCTTTACCGGCAGCGCCGAAGCCCTGGAAAAATACCTAGATTTAGATCTGTACATAGGCATCACTGGATGGATAAGTGACGAGCGCAGGGGTACGCAATTACAATCACTGGTAAAACACATACCGGATCACCGCCTGCTGATAGAGACAGACGCACCCTACCTCACACCTAGGACACTGACTGGGAAAAAGCGAAAAAGCAAAAATGAACCTGCAAACTTAGGCCATATCGCCGAGCAAGTCGGAAAATTCAGAGGACAGAGCGCCGAGCACATCGCCGCTATCAGCAGCGCCAACGCGGAACGTCTGTTTAAGCTTTGAAACAGGAGATATTCATAAAGATAATACTAGCGACATGTATTCAACGCAAAGCTGACCGGCACTGAGCACAACTAAACACCTTAGCTGGCAATAAAACGACCCACCATATGAGCATCAAAAGGCCAGCTCAGCTCAGCTTTGGTTTGCTCATTCAGAAGCACTGGAATACGTACTCCGTACCTCGCCAACAGCAAATCGTCTTCGGCAATATCAGCAACTTCAACGCTATGCAAATGACCGTTCAACTGCGTGACCAATATATCCTCAGCGAGCTCACATAAATGACAATGTTCAGTACTGTATAAAGTAAAGTTTTTCATATAAGGGTTTTTCTTGTTTAAAGTAAATTCAACACAGGCAATCAGAAAATTGTGACCACAATGGCACGAACTTGTCGTAACTGGCCCTACTATAGCACTGACAGATATTAGTTAAAATATACCCACTTCTTAGACTTATGACTTTCTTCGACTAAAATACAACAAGCAAATGTACGCGGTAGATTTCTACCCACTAGAAAACGGACAATTGATAGCAATGCATCGTTCAACAATCGACAGACCCACTTTCGGGGACTACCGTAGCGTCTTACTTAACATACAAAGCTCAGTATCAATAGTAGCGGGCCAGCTACCTGCAACACAACCGATTATTAACCTTACAACTCTGCCGCATTCCCAGCAGATCAGCTAGCAATTGAAACTGCCAGAGAACCAAAAGAGTAAAGCGTGGTCATAAACACAACTTGGGCTCGATAATTACTTCTGCACTGATTTAGCAGGGTAGCATTTTAGTAAACGCTGTAGATGCGCCTGCAACCCAGGTGCACTAATAGATACTAAGCAGAATTGACAGCAAGGCAAAAAGCCAACAAATATCATAATAATCAGCATATTGTCATTGAAATATGTTAAATTTCAGTCACTGACTATTTTATTAAATGACAATTATCCAGCAAGTATAGTAATTGCATTAAACCCTATTATTTAGCAGCCACATTTAGTACATGGCCAGCCTCTAGTAGAGTAGCTGCACAATTTAATCTCAAAAAGACTGCCAGCAACCGCTAAATAATCTATAGACAGGACAATGTAGTGTATAACAGCACACCAATACAAAAGGGTAGCCCCGGACTCAGCTTGAAATATAGCCTGTTATTATTATTGCTAATCTTGCTTCCAACCTTATTCATCCCACTGTTTGTAAAGAGCGAGCCGGGGGTAAATTTGAGCGCCGCCTACATCAAGCAAATGGGTAAAAAATATGGACGACGAGCCGAACTAAGGCTCAATAGATGGCAACAGCTGATCAAGAACCTTCAGGGCGAAAGTGAGCAAACAAAGCTGCGAAAGGTGAATGACTTCTTCAACAAGGTCAGATTTTTAGACGATATTTTACATTGGAAAAAGAATGACTACTGGGCAACTCCGGTTGAGTTTCTGGTCACCAACGGTGGTGACTGCGAAGACTTTACCATCGCCAAATATTACACACTGAAAGCATTGGGCGTGGATATGTCAAAAATGAGCATTGCCTATGTTAAAGCCCTTGATTACAACCAGGCACACATGGTACTTACCTACTATTCGAGCCCCAGAGCCGAACCGGTAATCTTAGATAATTTAATCCCACAGATAAAAAAAGCCTCCAGACGCAAAGATTTATTGCACGTCTACAGCTTTAACGGTGATAATTTATGGATCTCGAAAAAAGGCCGTCGCGCCAATTTAGTCGGCAGTGCAGACAGGCTGGGCCCCTGGGTCCAACTTAAAAAAAGACTAAAAACCCAATAACATAATTTGTAATAGAATTTCAGGAGATCAGCATGTCTTTGTTAAACCAAATAATAGCCGCGGTGTTTGCCGTGCTGATTGGTTTGGTGTCCGGCACTATATACATCATGTCGGACAGTTCAAAATCTATGTTAACAAGTCAGTTGCAATCACACAGCAAAGATACTGCTACCAATTTAGGCATGCACATGGCGCCTTTCATAGCAGAGCAAGACTCCGCGGCGATAGAGACAATAGTTAACGCTATTTTTGACAGCGGTTATTACGAGAAAATTCAGGTTACTAATTTCGATAACGAAGATTTATTCACCGCTTTGCGATCTCCTGAGATATCCGATGAAGTTCCCAGATGGTTCATAAAACTGATTGCTTTTGACACCCCTATTTTTAAAAGACCTGTCACTCACTCCTGGTCGAAAGTTGGCTTTGTAGAAGTAAAAACGCGTGCCGGCTACGCTTATGAAGAGCTGTGGAAAGGCACGCAAACGACCCTGATTTGGTTTATCTCACTGTCATTAATCAGCGTTCTCTTTATCAGCTCCCTACTGAGGCTTATACTGCGGCCGCTTAAATCTATCGAGGCCCAGGCGATTGCACTGAGCAACAAAGAGTACATAGAAGAAACCAAGATCCCTAAAACCAAAGAGCTTCGCAGCGTCGTTATCACTATGAACAGCATGATCGCCCGCGTGCGAACCATGTTCAACGAGCAGAGCAACAACATTGAAGAGCTGCGCCGCACGGCCTACCTGGATGATTTAACCGGCCTTGCCAACAGCCGATCAACCCTCGCCCAGCTCAGTGACAAGCTTGATAACCGCGATGACGAAGGCCCCTGCGCATTATATTATGTGCACATAGCTAACTTGAGCACACTGAACGAGAAACTCGGACAGGAAAATGCTAATAACTTGATCAAACAATTGGCCGAAAAACTCAATGCACTGGGTGATACTCATACCGGCACCATCGCCGGGAGGTTGTCAGGCTCTGACATGCTGTTACTGATCCCGCAACCCGATAGCGACACAGTGACCCGCGAAGTTAATAGCTTGCTCGACGCATACACTATAACGTTCGACTTCTTCAATCCAGGTTCAGGAGCACAGAGCCCTGTACACATAGCCGCAATCCTGGCAGGCGAAGACATCAATGCCGCGCAAATACTTTCCACTGCAAGAGTCGCTATCGATGAAGCTATTGCGGCAGGACAGGCCAGCATATACAAAAGCCTATCTGACACAGACGTACACACCCCCTCTGTGGACTGGAGTGCACACATTGCAGATGCCGTGAATCAGAAGAAAGTATTCTTCCAATACCAGGCAGTCATTGACAGCCAAAACAATAATGTAATACAAAAGGAATTATTGGTACGTATTTTAAATCAGAGCGGTGAGCTCTGCGCCGCGGCAAAATTTATTCGCATAGTGCAGCAACTGGGCCTAATTGAAGCACTGGACAAGGCCGCATTAGAACAAGCTGTCAGCTATCTGGATAGCCATAGTGCAAGCGAGCCGCTGGCTATCAATATAAGTTTACAGAGTCTTGAGGACGGAAATTTTGACCAGTGGCTGATGCACACAATCGCCGACAAGGCGATCCAGGGCAGACTGAATATTGAGATTAACGAATCTTCGGTACTTAACAATGTAACCCGCATAGCCAGCTTCAGACAACTACTGACCAAGAGCGGCATAGGCTTTGGTGTCGATAATTTCGGAGTGCACCCAAGCGGCTTCAGCTATCTTTACCAAGTACACCCTGACTATCTCAAAATAGATGGCTCTCTGTGCCGGCAAATCACCAGCAACGCCGAAGACAGGTTCTTTATGGGCAGTCTAGTCACTGTGGCTAAGAGCCTGAGCATACCAAGCTATGCTGAAAGAGTGGAACAAACGGAGCAAATTGAGCAATTGCGACTCCTGGGAATAGTAGCCACACAAGGATTCATTCACGGAAAGCCCGAAAACCTAAATAGCCAATAACTTTTACCAGGGCTAGCCAAGCGCTAGCTCTGGATACCAATTAATCCGCATAAGCCCCACTGCATCGATCATCGAATAAAACAGATCAGCATATTCGTGCAACAGAACTGACAATTTCCGATAACCTTTAGACAGCCGCCTAATAGACGAATGTTACCAAACAGAAACACGGGGGGAGATATATTATCGAAAAAAAAGAATGCGGACCAACGATGCCAGCAACAGCCGACAAGCAAAAGCACAAGACAGAGAGATGATACCGTACTGGCACAGCAAGAATGGGTTAAATCAGCGCGGCTGTTCACGCTGATTATATCAAGAGAGATCAAAAAAGTGACTAATTACAGCAGCGAGCCCTTGAAAGCGGCTATCAACCTTTTTTGGATAAGAGCATTTCCAACTTACCGGCTATGCGCTGATCTTTTTCCTGATCACGTTTTTCTTTTTCCTGGCGTCGTTGATTCTCTCTACGGCGCTGATGAAATTCTTTTAACTGTACCTTAGCGTACTCCGCTTCGCTCTCTGAAACCTTTCCAGCACTATTCCCTGTTAGGTCAATACGGTCAGCGTCAAGCTTCATAGCACGAAAATAGTTCGGCGCACGAACATAAGATGCAAGCGCACGCTTGATCTTATTCTTTGCCACTTTCTCATCGGCAATCAAATCATCTTGAATGCCGATTTTTAAAGGGCGTATATTGGTACGGCTAAATGTTTCAGGGTATGTTTCAATCAACAAAGCCAAAGCAGCTTGATTTCCTGCTCTATTTTTTGCTTTGTTCTTGCTTGGAGCCACTTTTTCCGACTCACTTTTTTCTGTCTTAGTCACTTCTTGTATCACAACAAAACTCTCGAGAATTACTTTATTTACGTAGGAAACCCGTTAATTAGAGCAACATATTCAGCATATGCCATAGCCCTATAGGTATATTATCTCTGACAGGGTAGCATCAAAAAATCCAACCGCAATAGCACTATTTACAAAATTAACCTAGAACTTCAAAAACGTCTGGCTTTACAGCTACTCAGCCTGACCCTTACGGATCATGTATCTGAACACCCCCTCCTCTTCAGCATGACTAATCAGCTCATGACCGAGGAAAGTGCAAAACTTTGGTATATCCCTGACAGTGGAGGGATCACTCGCTGTTACCAACAAAGTTTCTCCAACTGCCATATCACGGATTTGACTGTGTAGCATCATCACTGGCTCAGGGCAGTACAAGCCTTGCGTATCCAGAACATTATCTACTTCTAAATCAAACATATATAACCTTTTAAACCGTCATTCAGTGTCGCCGTGAAAAAGCTTACAGCAACGGCGCCGCTATTGTCGCAAATTTCTTATTGAAGCGAAAGTTAATCTAAAAATAATCCAAGATTGAAGCGCATTTACACAACATATGATTATTACAGTTTACTGCGGCTAGTATGATTATCTACAATTCGAGAAATGATTTGCACCGCTGACTCTAAGTGCTCTAATTGGGTAGAGCCCGAGCGAACTCTGGGGTGCAAATCGTGATCTCCATCATTGAACCAATGTACTTGTACTTTCTCTGATAGAGGATAAGTTGAAACTTCCGACTTATTGCCCAGTTTGTCTCTGTCCCCCTGGAAAATGTGGATTTCACTCTGCACATCTTGTAGATGCTCTATTCGCAGAACTTCAGGCTTCTTTATCGAGTGAAACGGATAACCATAGATAAAGACAGCACTGGCGCTTACACGATCTGCTATTAATGTCGCAACTCGCCCACCCATGGATTTACCTGCCAGGAATAACGGCACTGCAGTCTCGTTGAAGAGCTCTGGATTGCGCTTTTTAAGATGATCTAGCACATCCAAAAAACACTGCTCTAAAATTGGCATTTTGTCTGGCAGACGCCGCTTTCCGGTTTCCCTTCGCAGAGCCATATAGGGAAACTCAAAACGTATCACCATCAATTCGCAAGCCGCAATTTGTGCACTCACTTGCTGCATAAACGGATGATCCATTGGCATTCCTGCGCCGTGCGCGAAAACCAACACCCCTTTTACTGCACTACCTTGCACTAATAAATTCAATTCTACCCACCTGAGATCCCTCAAAAGCAAACCAATGTGTAATTACTAAAATGGCCTATACTCTAAAAACTGCAGAATATGCATGCTTGTTTTTTGAACGCCAGCGGTCAGGATTTAAGCGAAATTAAGTTCGATAAGCTGACATGACGCATTTTTTTCTCAATTATATCTATATTTCTTGAATAGTTGCCTGAATGCCATTGAATATTTAAGGGTATTCCAAGATAATTAGCCACAATAATAACCTCTAAAATAACGCTTATTGATGAGAGCCTTACATGAGCACCGTAACTGCACACCCACAATACGATTATAACGTGGTGCGCCAGTTTTCAATTATGACTGTAGTTTGGGGAATCGTCGGCATGTCCGTCGGCCTCCTGATTGCGGCACAATTGGTCTGGCCACAATTAAATTTTGACACAGCCTGGTTGAGTTTTGGCCGATTGCGCCCCCTACATACCAATGCGGTAATTTTTGCATTTGGTGGCAGCGCGCTTTTCGCTACATCTTACTATATTGTCCAGCGAACCTGTCAGACAACACTCTTTGGTGGCTGGTTGATACCTTTCACTTTCTGGGGCTGGCAGCTAATCATTGTACTTGCTGTTATCACCCTGCCTATGGGTTTAACCTCTACTAAAGAGTACGCCGAATTAGAGTGGCCTATTGATATATTGCTGGCTCTGGTTTGGGTCAGTTATCTGATCGTTTTCGTAGGCACAGTACACAAGCGAAAAACATCACACATCTATGTGGGCAATTGGTTCTTTATGGCCTTTATTATCGTGGTACTGGTACTGCACATAGTAAACAGTGCCGCAGTCCCTATCTCGATGTGGAAGTCTTACTCGGTTTACCCGGGCGCTATCGATGCCATGGTGCAGTGGTGGTATGGTCACAATGCCGTAGGGTTTTTCCTTACAGCGGGCTTTTTGGGAATGATGTACTATTTTGTTCCCAAGCAATCTGGACGTCCTATCTACTCTTACCGCCTCTCGATCGTGCATTTTTGGGCACTGATCGCGACATACATCTGGGCTGGCGGACACCATTTGCACTATACTGCTCTTCCGGACTGGACTCAGTCGGTAGCTATGGTTATGTCTCTAATCTTGCTGGCTCCATCGTGGGGTGGAATGATCAACGGCATGATGACGTTGTCTGGCGCTTGGCATAAACTGCGCACTGACCCTATTCTACGCTTTTTGGTTGTCTCTCTTTCCTTCTACGGTATGTCGACTTTCGAAGGCCCGATGATGGCGATCAAGACAGTTAATGCGCTTTCGCACTTCACTGACTGGACTATAGGTCACGTACACGCCGGCGCCCTTGGCTGGGTAGCGATGATTTCTATTGGTGCAACTTATCACATGGTGCCCAAAGTATTTGGTAAAGCGCAAATGTTCAGCACTAATCTGATCAATATTCACTTCTGGCTGGCGACTGCCGGTACAGTACTGTACATCTGTGCGATGTGGGTCAACGGTATCTTGCAGGGATTGATGTGGCGCGCAGTAAACGGTGACGGTACTCTCGCGTACAGTTTCGTTGATGCACTTCAAGCAAGCCATCCAGGATACTTTGTACGCTGGCTGGGCGGTTGCCTCTGGGTTGCGGGTATGTTGATCATGGCGTACAACGTATGGCGCACAGTACGCAGCGAAAAGCTCGCTGCAGAAAAAGACCTCAACTCTACTACCCAAACTGCTTAAGGAGCCAACACAATGCTAAAGCATGAATCTATCGAAAAACACGTTGGCTTGATGGCACTGCTAATCATTTTAGTGATTAGCGGTGGCGGATTAGCTGAAATCGTACCTTTGTTCTTCCAAGTGTCTACCACTAAGCCTATCGAAGGTTTAAAACCTTACACTGCACTAGAAATGGAAGGTCGTGACATCTATATCCGCGAGGGCTGTCACGTCTGTCACTCGCAAATGATTCGCCCGTTCAGAGCCGAGACCGAGAGATACGGTCATTTCTCTACCGCCAACGAATTTGTTTGGGAGCACCCTTTCCTTTGGGGCTCTAAGCGTACTGGCCCGGATTTAGCCCGTGTTGGCGGTCGCTACTCCGACGACTGGCATCGCGCCCATCTGTACAACCCTCGTGATGTTGTACCTGAATCAAAAATGCCGAGCTACCCTTGGTTGTTTAAAAACAAACTTACAGGGTCTGATACAGCGGCAAAATTAGAGTTATTTAGCAAATTTGGCGTACCTTACACTGCAGAGCAAATAGAAAATGCTCAAGATGAAGTGTCCGGCAGATATGAGATTGAAGCGGTTATCGCCTACTTGCAGTCTCTTGGTAAAAAACATTCAGAATATAGCAACAAACGGTAAATCACTGTGAGTTACGAAGTTTACGGCCCCTATATACCTTTAGTGATGTTAATCACTTTCTTGGCTCTTTTTATCTGGGTGTTACTGCCGAGCAATAAAAAGAGCTTTGATGATGCAGCAAATCTACCTTTTGAAGAGGACGGTTTTGACCCCGCCTCTGCTGGGGAAAAAGCTGGGGACAACGACAGGAGAGAGACATAATGAGCCCTTTTTGGAGTGCTTGGATATCCATCATTACACTGGCCGTTATTTTCGGCTGTGCCGCTTTGCTGCTTTCTATCAGCAAAGGCGAAAAATTTAAAGATACTACAGAAGAGACTACTGGCCACGTATTTGACGGCATTGAAGAATTAGACAATCCACTGCCTAAGTGGTGGTTTTGGATGTTTATGGCCACTGTCATCTACTCTGTCGGCTATCTAATCGTCTACCCTGGCCTAGGCAACTATAAAGGCATTATTGGTTGGACTTCCACCGGCCAATGGGAAGAGGAAATGCAGTATGCTGACAATCACTACGCTCCCATCTTTGCCAAATACGCGGCGCTACCAGCAGAAGAGCTATTAAAGGATGAAAACCGTCAGGGCCTATTAATGGGCCAGCGAATGTTTGCTAATAACTGCTCAGTCTGCCACGGGGTAGCGGCTACTGGCGCCTATGGTTTCCCAAACCTGACCGATACTGACTGGTTGTATGGGGGATCTGTCGATACCATCAAAGCGACCATCACTAACGGACGCGTGGGAGCGATGCCTAGCTGGGCCTCGAAACTCGGCGAAGCTGGTGTCAGAGACATGGCCAGTTATGTATTGAACCTAAGTGGCGCTGAAAACGTCGATGCTCAAGCCGTGGCTCGTGCTGAACCTAAGTTCCAGGCGCTTTGTATCGCCTGTCACGGAGCCGATGGCAAAGGCACTCAGGCGCTTGGCGCACCAAACCTGACAGATAATGTTTGGTTGTACGGTGGCTCTTATGAAAAGATTGCCCATACTATTCGCATGGGACGTGCCGGTAACATGCCTGCACACAAAGAGCTATTGAGTGACAACAAAATAAACCTTATTGCCGGTTATGTTTACAGCTTGTCGCAGCAGAAATAACGATTCAAGACAGATAAATAAAGCGCTATAACTTAGTTATAGCGCTTTTTTTTCGGTTACTGCCTGTAGCTCAAAAACACAAACAGTCAGACACTCCATATGCATCAAAAATAACAATTCACTAATCTACTTGTATCTATTGCTAAACCAGCAAATAGGCCGTTTGCTTAATAAAGATAGCGAGTAGCGACAGTTCAGCCATATAGCGCTAAAATCAAGGGGTATACGGCAACTATTAACTATTGCCAACAAACCTTATAGACAAGTTTTGAGCCCAAGTGGACAACAGATGAAGCAAATCCCAGTCAACGACATAACCCCTAAGCCCACCAGAGAAGTCGAAACTTACGACTTATACGCAAAACGTGAGCACATCTACGTAAAGTTTTATAAAGGTATTTATAAGAACCTGCGAATCATCTCAGGGGCTATAATGCTGGTTTTGTTTTACGGCTCACCTTGGATCCAATGGGGTGACCGACAGGCGATATTATTCGACTTACCCAGTCGTCAGTTTCATGTCTTTAGTGCTACTTTTTGGCCACAAGATTTCATTCTGTTATCCGGGCTATTAATTATTCTGACCTTTGTGCTGTTTGTGGCCACTGTCTTTGCCGGCCGACTCTGGTGCGGCTACGCCTGTCCGCAGTTTGTCTGGACGTGGTTATTTATCTGGGCTGAGCGGATCACAGAAGGAGACCGCAACCAGCGCATGCGCCAGGATAAGAAACCTATGACAGCTGTACTCTGGTGCCGCAAACTTGCCAAACACAGCATTTGGTTTGTTCTCTCTATTACTACCGCCCTGGCTTTTGTTGGCTACTTCACTCCGATACGCGAACTCACCCCCAGCTTTGTGTCGCTCGCCTTGGGCCCCTGGGAACTCTGGTGGATTGGCTTTATCGCAGTAGCCACTTATGGCAATGCCGGCTGGTTGCGAGAGCAAGTGTGTATTTATATGTGCCCCTATGCACGTTTTCAAAGTGTTATGTTTGACAGCAACACGCTGATTATTTCCTACGATGAAAAGCGCGGCGAAAGCCGCGGTAAACGCAGCCGAAAAACCGACTATGTCGCCGAGGGGCTTGGAGACTGCATCGACTGCAACCATTGTGTTAACGTCTGCCCAACCGGTATTGACATACGTGATGGCCTGCAAATTGAATGCGTTGCATGCGGCGCCTGCGTCGATGCCTGCGATGACATTATGGGCCGCATAGGCTATGCCAAAGGCCTGATCAAATACACCACAGAAACCAATTTAGAAGGGGGCGATACTCGAATTTTACGCCCCAAGCTACTCTCTTATCTACTGATCGTGATCGCCATGATGGTCTATTTCGGTTATGTTATTTTTGATCGAAAGCCTATTGAGGTCGACGTGCACAGGGACAGGAGCCAGATGTTTATTGAAGTATCAGATCATCTTATAGAGAATGCCTATACCCTGAAAATTGCCAACAAAGGAAACAGCGACGAGCGCTTTATAATATCGATAAGCGGAATTCAAGGAATACAATTGATGAGCGGCGCCACAGTGCTGGTCGAGGCGGGAGAACTGATCGACTACCCTATCAGAATACGTGCCAGTAGCTATGAAATAAATCAGCGCAATACACCGATCGACATTCGGGTTGAAGCTGTTTCTGACCCCGATACACATGCGGTAACAGAAAGCCGCTTTATGGCACCCGTCAATTGACGGTATTAGCCTTACTTATCTTTTTTTCCAGCGCAGCCTCTGTGCGCTGTTACTTCTTTGACAAAGGTGTTCTAGATTAAAATATATTGCCCTTGCAGAGGCGATCATTTATCGCAGAACAGCACAAGTTAAGGTAGTATACGCGCATATTTTTAATACGAGTTTGACCAATTCAACTATGAAAACTGAACAAGAATACGCCCTCGATCCTTGGTATAAACAGCCCTGGTTATTATTAGCGATGATCCCGTTAGTTGCCACCGTCATTGCCGGAACAACCTTCCTCGTGGTGTCCATAGTCAGTTCCGATGGCATAGTTAAAGATGATTATTATCGTGAGGCTCGCGGCTATATCAGCGATCCGAGCAAACTGCAGGCCGCCTACGACAAAAAGATTACCGCAGAGCTGTCTGTCGACAACCTCACGGGGGATTTGTCGCTGCGCTTAGGCGGTGACTTCACAGACTATCCGAGTGTTATTACACTTGATTTTGTCTCGCCAACCCACCAAAAATACGATTTGAGTATCGCTCTCAGGCAAGTGGCCGGACAGCCGTTTTACCTCGGATCTTTAGCGGCGCCAATCAATGGTAAGCGCTATATCATGATTAACCCGGGGGATGCCAGCTGGCGACTTCGCAGCGAAATAAACCCACCTTTCGAGCAGCGAAAATTCTCCTTAAGGGCAGAGAAACCTTAGATATATGGATAGTCTTGAAGTACCAGAGCACCTTTGTTATCACTGCCTGTTAGACATTCCTAAACACAGTAATTTCAGTGTGCTGATCGATGGTATCAGCCGGGCCATGTGCTGCCCAGGTTGCTCGGCAGTCGCACAAACTATCATAGATAGCGGCCTACACAATTACTACCGACATCGCACTGATAACTCAGCTAGCCAGAGCCTGGACTTACAGTCTCTCGTTCCAGAAGAACTGGCGTTATACAATAGCGACAAAGTACAAGGCAGTTTTGTAAACAGTAGCGCAGATGGTCTCAAGGAGGCTACTTTAGTCATCGAAGGCATCACTTGCGCCGCCTGCATCTGGCTGTTAGAACACCATTTACAGAAGCAGCCCGGCGTACAGAGCTTCTCAGTCAACATGAGCAACCACCGTGCGCAGATCAGTTGGCAACCAGGTGAAATCCAACTCAGCGAGATCCTAACCAAGATATATCAGATAGGCTACCGTGGTCATCCGTACCGACCCGACATCGAAGAGCAATTACTAGCGCGTGAGCAAAAACGTGCCATGCTTCGCCTCGGTGTTGCCGGCGTTGGTATGATGCAAGTACTGGCACTGGCAATAGCACTTTACGCCGGCGACTTTCAGGGTATAGCAACTGGCACTGAACAATGGCTGCGCTGGAGCAGCTTTATTATTTGCACCCCGATTATTCTCTATGCCGCCCTGCCCTTCTTCAGCGCGGCCTACCGTGACCTTAAAACCCGCCACTTGAGCATGGATGTGCCAGTATCTATCGCTATAGGTGGTGCCTTTGTTGCCAGCGCCTGGGCCACCATCAGCCAAAGCGGTGAAATTTATTTCGACTCAGTATCGATGTTCACTTTCTTTTTACTGTTTGGCCGCTACCTTGAAATGCAGGCCAGGCACCGCACCGGGCGTGCCGGTAACGCGCTGCAAAATCTATTGCCACAAGCGGCGATTAAACTGATGCAGGATGATCAGGGCGACGTTATAGAGCAGCTGATATCCGCAGCAGAGCTGGAGGTCGGCGATCGAATTTTAGTCAAACCCGGCCAGTTGATCCCCGCTGATGCAACCATTGACAGCGGATTCTCCAGTATTGATGAATCAGCGCTCACCGGTGAGTATATGCCGCAGCAACGCTCAGTCGGCGAAGCGGTAGTGGGCGGCACTTTGAACGTTGAGAACCCAATCCAATTGACTGTCACCCATGTCGGCAGTCAGACCCAATTATCGGCGATAGTGCGTCTGCTGGAGCGCGCCGCCAGCGAAAAACCGAAAATGGCCAAACTTGCCGACAAAGTAGCCAACTACTTTGTCGCCTGTGTGCTATTGGCCGCCATTGTCGTCAGTATCAGCTGGTACTTTATTGACCCAGACAAAGCTTTCTGGATCACTCTTTCTGTATTAGTGGTCACTTGCCCCTGTGCACTTTCTCTGGCCACACCTACAGCCTTGACCACAGCCACCGGAAACTTGCGCCAGCGAGGACTGTTGATTACCCGCGGTCACGTGCTGGAAAATTTAGCGCAGTGCACAGATATTGTCTTCGACAAGACAGGTACTTTGACTCAGGGGAATCTGTGCATCGAAAAAACCATCGCCGCAGATCCTCAATCCGCCCTACAAATAGCGGCTGCCCTGGAAGCTAATTCAGAGCATCCAATTGCCCAGGCCTTTCGGTTTTACCTGCAGCGCAGCGCCGATAATATTGCTGTTACTCTCGGCGAGGGGATCGAGGGATTTGTCCAGGGCAAGCTGTATCGGATTGGCAAGCCTGATTTTTCTGCGCAACTGCTGGGAAAGGAATTAGTCTATTCGATGCCAGAACAAGACGGCCACTGGCTACTGTTATGTGATGAGAGTCAAATTATAGGCTGGTTCCTGATTGGCGACAGCTTGCGCCCGGACAGCAAATTCTGCGTTGATACTTTGAAGCAACTGGGTATCAATGTACACATGCTCACCGGTGATAGCTCCTGCAGTGCGCCGTTGATTGCCGCTGAGCTCGGGATTGAGCGAGTTTGCGCAGGTGCCAGTCCCGAGAAAAAATCACAGTATATCCAGACCCTTCAACACCAGGGAGCCAAAGTGTTAATGATTGGTGATGGCATCAATGATTTACCGGTGCTTGCGGGAACCCAAACTTCTATCGCCATGGGTAGCGCCTCAGATCTGGCAAAAACCCATGCCGATGCCGTATTGACCAGCGGTGAGTTGGCGGTAATTGCTCAGGCGGTACTGCTGGCGAAAAAAACTAATAAGGTCATTAGGCAAAATATCGGCTGGGCTTTTGGCTACAACATGACCGCCCTGCCCCTGGCAGCCTTCGGTTTGATCCCCCCTTATGCCGCTGCCATCGGCATGTCGCTAAGCTCATTACTGGTTGTTACTAATGCACTGCGTCTAGGTAAAAATATAATTGATAAACAGAGGCGGAATCCCTGATGGAAATACTCCCTTTTCTGCTTGGCATCTCAGTGTTCTTTTTCTTTGCTGCTATCGCTTTTTTCTTCTGGAGCGTAAACAACGGCCAGTATGATGACCTTGAATCGCCAGCCCACAAAATACTGTTTGATGACGATGATGAGTTAATCCCCGACGATATCAAAAGCACTGTCGCTAATGATCAAAAAAATACAGTTAAATCCAATTCAAAAACCTCCCCTGAGGAGCGCTAATGTTTGACACACTCTCTCTGGGCAGTGCATTCTTTCTCGGCGTACTGGGTAGCGCGCACTGCATAGGTATGTGCGGTGGGATAGCCTCCAGTATCGCCCTGACCAGTAACGCCAATAAAACCCGCAGCTTGCTATTTTATAATTTCGGTCGAATCAGTAGTTATGCAGCTGCCGGCGCCATTCTCGGCTCTGTGGATTATCTGTTTCGACACGGCGCTATGGAAAGCTATTTACGATTGTTCGCCGCACTGATGCTTATCGCTATGGGCTTGTACGTCGCTCAATGGTGGCGCGGGCTGACCAAAATAGAAACGCTGGGCCACAAACTCTGGCGCTTTATCAGCCCCGCCGCCAGCAAACTGTTACCGGTCAGCAACCTCAGGCAGGCCTTCACCTTAGGTATATTTTGGGGGTGGCTGCCCTGCGGCCTCGTGTACAGTACTCTGATCTGGAGCAGCGCCGCTAATAGCAGCACTCAAAGTGCACTGTTGATGTTGTTCTTCGGACTGGGCACTTTGCCAGCGATGATGACCACCAGTCTGCTGGCGAAACAGCTAAAGAGCCTATTGAGCAAGCGCATCAGCCAGCAAATCAGCGGTGCCGCCATTGTCGCGTTTGGTCTTTACAGTATTCCCTGGCGCGGCTTAATCAGTATTCTGGATGCTCCTGTGATATGAATAACATTCTGTTTATCTGCGCTTTGGCAGAGGAAAAAACCGCTCTGACAAAAATGTTGGGCCCGTTAATAGAACAACATTTAATCAGCGCGCCGCTGCAGTTGAACCTACAGCAGTACCGTCAGCAGCAGCTAGATATCTACGTCTGTGAGTCCGGCATGGGCAATGTCAATGCCGGGGTTAAACTGGCGCTGATCCTTGCGGCGCAGGAAATTGGGCAAATAGTATTGGTCGGTGTCGGTGGCGCACTTAGCTCTGCGTTAGAGATCGGTGAAATGGTGATTAGCGACAGTGTCATCCAACACGACTATTACTCATCACTCGATCAGGGTGACTACTTAATGCGCCCGGGAGAACTGATTTTGGAACCTGCTCAGGCGCAAAGTCACGACCCAATAATACGCTCCGTCGGTTCACAGCTGGATCTGGGGTCACTACAACATTCCCAGGTAAAAGTCAGTTATGGCCTGATCGCTTCAGGATGTGAGTTTGTGGGTACTGCCACTCGTAAACAAGCTATCCACCATCAGTGTCAACATGCGTTATTAGTCGATATGGAAGCCTGCGCTATCGCCCAAGTGGCCCAGCAGCACAACATTCCTTTTGTCATCGCTAAGACTGTTTCTGATAAATTGCACAGCGATGGCTCCATTGGCAGTGACTTCAGCAGTTTTCTCAGTAACGCCAGTCGTAATGCCGCTATTATCGCCGCCCTGATTATCGACAAAGCTTGCGCACTGCAGCTACAAAAATAATCTAATTAATACTCGTTAGCGGCGCTAAAAATCAATACAATAGTCGACCTTTAATCATTCATACCGTTCTGTTTGCAGCATCAACTTGCTGCGAGATCCAGTTGATCTGCGCAATATCAGCAGCTTCTGCAGCAAACAGTCGCTGCAGAATATTGCCGGCACCGAAGCCAGTGAACGACCAATTGGACCATTAAACTGTCAACAATACGTTACTTCTGAGGATATGCTGCACATGTGGTTTAAAAATATAATTTTCTATCGTTTTACCGAAACCGTTAACTACAGCAGCGAACAACTGGAGGAGGCTTTTGCCGAACACTCTTTCACTCCCTGCAAAAGTCAGGAATTATCCCGCTACGGCTGGGTGGCTCCGCACCCTAAAATGCAGGAAAGCCAAGTATTTTCTAGTACCGGCGCCTTTTTGATCACCGCCCAGAAAGAAGATAAGTTGGTCCCCAGCTCAGTGGTAAACCAACAGTTGAAAGACAAAGTGGCTATCATCGAACACCAGGAAGGCCGTAAAGTGTATCGTAAAGAGCAGCTGACACTCAAAGATGAAATTATCTTGGATTTGCTGCCGCGCGCCTTCAGCAAATACAGCCAAACCAGCGCCTTAATAGTCCCACAACAAGGTTTTATTGCGGTTGACAGCTCCAGCTATGCCAAGGCTGAAGAATTGTTAAATTTGTTGCGCAACAGCTTAGATACACTACCGATCAAATTGCCGGATGTTAACCACTCTCCAGGTGTGATGATGTCTCAGTGGCTGAGCCAGGAAAACTTGATTCCAGCCTTTAAATGCCTGGAAGAGTGTGAGTTAAAAGATCAGAGCGGTGAAGGTGCTGTGATTAAAGTTAAAGGTCAAGATTTACAATGCGACGAAATCACCATGCATTTAGATGCAGGTAAACAAGTCAGCAAGCTGGCACTGGAGTGGGATGAGAGCTTGAGCTTCATCTTGCATGAAGACTTATCGGTTAAGCGACTAAAGCCTACCGATCAGCTGGCAACTGAGCTCAACGAAGAGAACTCAGATGATCCGCTGGCGCGGTTAGACGCCGACACTTCTCGATTAACCCTTGAACTACAAAAACTATTACCGCAATTACTGCAAGCGTTCGGCGGTGAAGTAAAACGTTAAATACAGATCCAAAGATGCTGATTAGCTAAAGCCCTGTGCTTTAGCTAAAATTGTATTTACCCTAAATTAAGCACAAAGATAACCTCCATGTATAAAGTTAAAGAGATGTTCTACACCCTGCAAGGCGAAGGCGCCCAAGCCGGACGCCCCGCCGTATTTTGCCGTTTCACCGGCTGTAACTTGTGGAGTGGCAGAGAGCGGGACCGAGCAAAATCTGTGTGCGACTTCTGTGATACTGACTTTATCGGCACCGACGGTCAAAACGGTGCAAAATTTTCCACTGCTCTGGAACTGGCTGATAAAATCGCCAGTTTCTGGCCAACGCCCCAACTTGGCCGATCCGTTGAGGGCGTCCCCTATGTCGTTTTTACCGGTGGTGAACCGGCACTGCAATTAGATGAAGCTCTGACAAGCGCCCTGAAACAGCGGAACTTCGAAATAGCCATCGAGACCAACGGCACCAAACAACTGCCGGCGGGGATCGACTGGATTTGTGTCAGCCCCAAGGCAGATGCCGAAGTAATAATCGAGTGTGGCCAAGAGTTAAAATTAGTCTACCCCCAGTCACTGGCTATGCCACAGCGCTTTGAGCAGCTTAACTTTGAACACTTCTACCTGCAGCCAATGGCGCAAGATAACGCCAATCACACTAAAGCCACCATCGAGTACTGCATGGCGCACCCGCGCTGGAAGCTGAGCTTGCAAACCCATAAAATAACGGGCATCGATTAAGATCCTGCAGACAGTGCCCGGCTAATAATTATCGGGCAAATTCCTCTATTGCAAAATCAATGAAACACCTGACCTTTTTCGCCACATACTTTCGATGCGGGTAAATAGCAAACAGGCCAAATTCTAAGGTGGTATATCTCGCTAGGATAGGTATAAGCAAGCCGCTGTCGATGGCATCTTCAACAATGAAATCAGGGGTCATGGCAATACCGCCACCGGCGATGGCGATTTCACGTACCGCTTGCGGGCTATTAGCAGCAATCGCTGAACTGACACTGATGGTTTGTGCCTCTCCTGTAGGGGATATTATTGGCCATTGCCTCCCCACCCTGAAATTACTGTCAATAATGCAACGATGTTCGGCCACTTGCTGCGCCGTTTTAGGCAAGCCATACTCTTTTATATAAGCAGGTGATGCAGTTAACACTAGCGCAAATGTGTTTAAATGCCTGGCAATCATATTGGAATCATCGACTCCACCAATCCGTAAGCGCAGATCAATATCTTCTTCAAGCATGTCTATGGCGGCATTGGTAAGTACTAATTCTACTTGTAGCTGAGGATATAGACGCAAGAATTTCGGCAATAAAGGGGCCAGCTTCATCTCGCCAAAAGTCACTGGCGCGCTTATCCTTAATAAACCACGTACTTGTGTGCTATCTCCAGTGACACTGTCAAGCATCGCACAATACTGCTCAAGCAGTGCCACACAGTCCTGATAATAGAGTCGCCCCGCCTCTGTCAGAGAAACCGCTCTGGTGGTACGATTAAATAGCCTGACCCCTAACTGACTTTCCACTTCGCCCACATATTTACTCACCAGTGCCTTAGAAATCCCCAACCTCTCGCTGGCCGCAGTGAAAGAGTTTGTTTCAACTACAGCCACCACCGTCTTTAAACCATCTAAGCTATCCATAAATCGTCCTCACAACTGGAACTGTCAATGCTACGTTGACAACCATTCAACATCAACCCTGTTTATCAATACGGCTTCAATATGGATAATTACCTCATCGCATCACAACGCTATTTGAACTAAGCACTAACGAGGGAATTACATGCCAAAAGTTGAAATATATACCAGGCCCGGATGTGGTTATTGTACCCACGCGAAACGCCTGCTGCTAAATCGCGGGCTAGCTTTTGTTGAATACGATGTCTACCTACATCCGCAACATATTGAGCAACTGCATAACAGAACCACGGCCAGAACCTATCCGCAGATATTTATCGGAAACCAGTCCATAGGTGGTTTTAGTGAACTATTAACCCATGAGCAAAACGGCTTGCTGACAAAACAGTCAATAACAAATTAAAGGAAATATCATGAACACATTAATTAACTCCAGCAACAAAATCAGCAGGGTAAAGAATTACCTTAGCGCAGCTGCCAGTGTCTTTATCTTTGGTTTATCCACTATCAGTCCAGTCAGTGCAGCGCAAACTTTGCACAAAACTATTCAAGTGCAAGACCAGCAGATATTTTATCGCGAGGCCGGTGTCGATAACGAAAAGACCATTGTCTTATTGCATGGTTTCCCAACTTCTTCACATATGTACCGTAATCTGATACCTAAACTGGCAGAAAAGTATCATGTCATAGCCCCTGACTACCCAGGGTTTGGTAATAGTTCAATGCCTGCAATTAGTGAATTTGAATACAGTTTTGATAACCTGGCTAAAATTACCGATGCCTTCCTCGCCAAGGTAGGGGCTGAGCAATATACTATGTATCTGATGGACTACGGCGCACCCATTGGTTTTAGAATCGCTGCCGCCCACCCAGAGAGAGTTCAGGGGCTTATTATCCAAAATGGTAATGCCTACGATGAGGGACTGGGGGATTTCTGGAAACCGATTAAAGCCTATTGGCAAGATAAATCAGCAGAAAATGCTCTGGCCCTTAAGGACTCATTGTTACACGTAGGCGCAACCCAATGGCAATATACCAATGGTACTCGCAATCCAGAAACCATCAGCCCGGATAACTGGACGGTAGACCAAGCTAAATTAGATCGCCCTGGCAATAAAGAGATTCAATTAGAGCTGTTTTATTCCTACGGTACTAACCCGGCGCTATACCCACAGTGGCAAGCGTATTTTAGAGAACATCAACCTGCGACCTTGCTAGTGTGGGGTAAAGGTGACTACATATTCCCTGAAGCGGGGGCTCATCCCTACAAGCGCGATTTGCAGAACTTAGACTTTCATATTTTAGACACAGGCCATTTTGCTCTGGAAGAAGATGGAGATCTGATTGCCGATCACATTGTTAACTTTATGCAGGAGAACAAATAATAGAGAACGCCACCGAGCGTTGCAGCCCCTTAATGGGGCTGTAGCGCTTAGTGCTGAAGAGCGCCTCAATTGAACCGTCACAGTACCTCCATGGTAGCACTGAACTGCCTAGATAATTGCGTTTTGCAGAGGACATAGCGTTAGCAGCTTAAAGGCCAGAGAGTTTTTCTCCATTAATACCCAGCGTATACTGCTCAAACAGTGCCACGGGGAATGGTTTTCCAAACAGATACCCTTGAAAAAGCTTACAGCCATGGCGCAATAGAAAGTCTCTTTGCTCGGTTGTCTCGACCCCCTCCGCGATCACTTCCATACGCAAATTGCTGGCCATGCCGATTATAGTCTTAACGATAATGTCACTGCTGGCATCTTGTCCTATATCCTCAACAAAGGACTGATCAATTTTTAGCTGGTCCAAAGGCAGCTTTCGCAGGCAATTTAGAGAGGAGAAACCAGTGCCAAAATCATCCATCGAAATAGATATTCCACAAGCTATCAACTGATTCATTTTTACAATATTACCTTCAATATCCTTCTGATCCAGTGATTCTGTCAGTTCTATTTTCAGTTTTTGTATCGGTGCCTGAGTAACGTCGATAATCTGCTGAACAGTGTCAACAAAATCATCTTGATGGAATTGTTTAGCGCTGACATTGATAGACAGTGACAACTGGCATAGCTGCGGGTGTTGTTGCCACAGAACGAGTTGCCTGCAACCTTGTAACATCACCCAATTTCCAAGGGCTATGATACTGTCGTTCTCCTCTGCCAGGGGAATAAAATCAGCGGGGGATATCATTCCCAATTCAGGATGGTTCCAGCGAATTAGCGCCTCTGCACCTATAACCTTAGCAACGCTATCAACTTGCGCCTGGTAGTAAATCTCGAAATTATCTTCTGCAATAGCATCCAGAATCTGCGAGGCAATTCTGGCTCGATATTCAAGCTGTTGCTGTAGCGATGGATCAAAATACTGAATATTATTTCGTCCGGCTTTCTTAGCCATATAGGTAGCTGCATCCACCCTTTTCAGCAATTCTTCGGCCGACTGTTGCTGGCCATTAAACAAGGTAATACCTAAGCTGGCTGTCACATGATGCTGGAAGTCATCGCCGACAAACACTGTTTGCAGGGATGAAAGTACCCTATTAGCGATCACGCTGACTTCATCAAGCGCTGCCTGCTCGTCCAGATCCAGCTGCTGTAAAATGATTAAGAACTCATCTCCGCCAATACGCGCCACCAAATCTTGAGCAGAGATACAGCTCTTAAGAATTCTCGCAGTCTCTTTGAGCAGCATATCCCCGTAACTGTGACCTTTAGTGTCATTCAATGTTTTAAAGTTATCTAAATCAGCATAAATCAAGGCGCCAAATTTTCTACTCTGGGTACTTTGTTCAATAGCAGTCGTTAACTCTTTTTTAATCTTTAAACGGTTGGGGAGTTGGGTCAGGTCATCGTAGTGTGCCAGGCGGTATATTTCCTTTTCGGCTTCTAATCTGGCAGTGATATCTGTCGCTATTGTACAGACAGCATAAATTTTGTTATCGCTGTCGAACAGTGGAGAAGTACTACTGAGGAAAGTTTTAATGCCGTTAACGGTCGGTAAACGCTCTTCAAACTCCATACTGCGCTGCTGTAGTACCACCTGAGCATTATTAAAATCCATAAGTTGGCAGTCGGCCTGGGAAAAAATACTGCGCCCATCATTGCCTATTAAACAGTCATTCACATTGCCGAATACTTCATTAAATTTCCTGTTGGTGAGCAGATACTTTCCGGCTAAGTCTCTAATTGCGATTGGCGAGTTAGTGTTATTCAACAAGGCCCTCTGCAGCGCTTCACTTTGTTGGGTAATCTGCTCGGAGAGCATACTGCTTAACCCATCAGCTAATCGACCGCCCAGGGCATTAAATAAATCAATGTCGTTTTCAGTGTAAATGTGTTCCTGACCACAGTGATGAATCCCCAGTAGCCATGGCTTGCCTACTTTAGGGTAGATGGCCATCAATAGCTGTGACGCCACACCAAAAACCTCAGTCATGGAGCGGTGAATCTTGCGTTTTTGGGAGTCGTATGCAATTGGGTGATTATTTGCCAAAGCCTCTGAGATGACACTTTTAGAAAAATCATCCATCGGTAATTTAAGGTTATCTATGCCAGCACCCGGCCACTGGGGAACCGTTTTTTCCTTGGGAACTAAGAGAAACTCGGCTTGTGGGTCACAGGGGAAAGTTAACCAGGCGCGCTGGCAGTTGAATAATTGCAAAAACTCATCGAGTATTTGATCCAACATTTCATTAATGGACGTTGAATTAATTACCAGGTTGTTTACGGTATTAATCCCTTGCAAAATACGCTTCTGCTCAGCGTGTTCAAGCAATATTCGCCGGTGACTGGCTTCGATCTCTGTGGTTCTTTTATTATTGGATATCATCACAAATCATCAACTACATACAGTAATTTTGTTAACAGCAGCTAAATTGGCTAGGAACTAATAGCTATTATAAGCATAAACTTGACAAGATTCATGTGATTGACAGCTTCACTAAATCAAACACTATATGAGCATAATCCTCAGGTTAATTCTAGCGAAACAGTTTGATAACAGTAACATGTCGTTGATTTATGCAGAACAAAACGGCGTTCCTCAAGGGCGATGCTCTGATCTCGAAATGCTCTGTAGGTCATAGTCGATTTGCTCTTGATCCCGTGCTTGCTAAGCTAGATTAGTGAAATAAATTTATGACTCCTTTTTATGACACTAATAAAACTCATATGAGGCGGGATTAGTCACTTTTTCACTGGAAAAACATATCGCTATCACAGATGCTATCTGTCATAAGCTTGCAGTGAAGATATCCTGATAAGCACAATTTAATAAGAGTAAGACTTGCTATATCTAGCAGTGCTATTACACAGCTATACAAATGCGCTACCTGCAATCAAAAACTCCCGCAGCGGGTTATTCTGTTTTCAATTAACAGTTAGAATTTTGCTTACAAGGCAGTGCAAAACAATTCCTCTTCCACACTCTTCTAAT
>MAAC01018418.1_pt1 | contig 75164 bp, 64 predicted proteins | sample 1115981 | NCBI WGS metagenome assembly MAAC01 (sample SAMN04961126, study PRJNA320927) | seawater metagenome | isolation source: sample BD02T64 sea water enriched with oil for 64 days | place: USA:Gulf of Mexico | collected 2013-07-27
GAACAAAATAGAAAAACACCATTTCGTTGCCCGCCGGAAGTCCGCTTTTTGAAATCTCACGGGCCAGGCCTGCGACTTCAGCGCATTCACACCTTCCGCCCTTCGTGTCTCCGCACTCCGTATGCAGGCAATGCGCTATCGCAGCGAATGGCATGTGTAGATGGCTGCCCAAACCGGACATTGACTTGGGCTACTGGGTCAGGCGGCAATGCGGATAAACTTGTCTTTGCCATCTAGGAGGAAAATGACTTCTCTCAGCTCGAAAGCGGGCTTGACGCCACGACACGCTAGGCGGGATCCGTTCCCAGCCTCAACCAGAATAGCCATAAAGATCCTACTAGAAGCATTCTCTTGAAAATCGCGTCGGAGCCACTTTAGTCTGATGGTCTCAGGATGTTCCGAACACGCGACTGAATTCGCAACTGATCATACGGCGTCAGTTGCAGTCCACGGGTAAGATCCTGTTCAAAGCTAGTAAAGTCTTCTCCAACCATATCGTTAGAAAATTCGTCATCTCCTATAAGAGCACGCGCCAGATTTCGTTTTCGTGTTTCGAGCAAGAAGGCAGATAAGCGATCACAGAGCTTCAGAAACTGCTCATTGTCTACTTCGACATCTGGATTGTTTACTGATGTCATTCTGGTTCCCCCGAAGTGGGTTCGAACGCTACGCATCCAGCTATTGGATTACCAACCAGCTGAGCTGGTCGTTCAGCGAGTAGAAACGGCGTCTATGATTGATATGAGCTTATTCGAATCCATGCAGAAAGATTGATCGAAACCAAAATTCAGTCAAGGTCAGCAGGATTGGCACTAAGGGTAATACGCTCTCGCAAAACACTGTTTCGCGATGTTCGCGAACCCCAGTAAAACAAGGGTACGCGAAATTTTGGGCGTTTTATACCTGTAGAAACTGGCTTAACTCACCCATTTGGACAATATATGCATGGTTTAACATCAGTCCACGCTGCCCTAGCCGCATTTAGAGTGGCCACAGCTTCGACAGGTCATGCAGCCCTCGACCATCTGCATATCGAACTGACCACAGCTCGGGCAGGCTTTGCCACGCGGCGCGCCCAAGTTCACCACCTCGGCGGTGGGGTCTGTTTTCAAACCCATGCCCTCGCCTTCGATAAATCCGGTGTTGATCATATGCGTCTCAATGACGCCGCCAATCGCCGCCAAAATCGAGGGGATGTATTTCCCCTGTACCCAGGCCCCACCGCGCGGATCAAAGACCGCCTTCAACTCCTCGACCACAAAGGACACATCACCACCACGACGAAACACTGCCGAAATCATCCGGGTCAGCGCCAGCGTCCAGGCATAATGCTCCATGTTCTTGGAGTTGATGAAGACCTCAAACGGGCGCCTATGGCCGCTCAGAATGATGTCGTTGATGGTCAGATAGATCGCGTGCTCGCTGTCCGGCCATTTCAGCTTGTAGGTATGACCCTCCAGGCTCTGCGGCCGGTCCAGCGGTTCGGACATGTAAACCACTTCAGCGCCATTGCTGACCTGAGGTGCATCTGCAGTTTCACCCGGTGCCTTGTCCGAACTTTCGCTAACCGTCAAAACCGAGCCAGTCACATCGTTTGGCCGGTATGTTGTACAGCCCTTACAGCCTTGATCCCAGGCCTGCATATAGACCTGCTTGAACTCATCAAAGCTGATGTCTTCCGGGCAATTGATGGTTTTGGAAATCGAGCTGTCGACCCATTTCTGCGCCGCTGCCTGCATTTTCACATGCTCGGACGGGGCCAGTGTTTGTGCATTGACGAAATAGTCGGGCAATTCTTTGTCGCCAAACTTATCGCGCCACATCTGTACCGCGTAGTCGACCACTTCTTCTTCGGTGCGACTGCCATCTTTTTGCAGCACCTTGCGGGTGTACGCATAGGCAAACACCGGCTCGATTCCCGAGCTGACGTTGCCCGCGTACAGCGAAATGGTGCCGGTCGGCGCGATCGAAGTCAGCAGCGCATTGCGGATACCGTTCTCACGCACGGCATCGCGTACATCCTCGTCCATCGCCATCATGGTGCCGGATGCCAGGTAAGGCTCGGCATCAAACAGTGGGAACGCCCCTTTTTCTTTTGCAAGATCCACCGAGGCCAGATAAGCGGCGCGGGCGATCGCTTTCAGCCAAGCTTCGGTCTGACGCGCCGCCGCGTCCGAGCCATAACGCAGCCCAACCATTAGCAAGGCATCAGCCAATCCAGTGACCCCCAGCCCAATACGGCGCTTGGCCATGGCTTCGGCCTGCTGCTGCGGCAATGGGAATTTCGAAACATCCACCACGTTGTCCATCATCCGCACGGCAGTGGCGACCAGATCGATCATCATCGCCTCGTCCATTGCAGCGCCCGTCTCAAACGGCTGCGACACCAGACGCGCCATATTGATCGAACCCAGCAGACAGGCGCCATAAGGTGGCAGTGGCTGTTCACCGCAGGGGTTCGTGGCCGAGATATTCTCGATGTAGCTCAGGTTATTGGCCTTGTTGATCCGGTCGATGAAAATAACACCCGGCTCAGCAAAATCATAGGTCGCCTGCATGATCTTGTTCCACAGATCCAGCGCTTGCACGGTTTGATAAACCCGACCATCAAACACCAAGTCCCAGGAGCCATCCGCCTTGACCGCATCCATAAAGTCATCGGTGATCAGCACCGACATGTTGAACATGCGCAGACGTGCTGAATCGGATTTGGCCGTGATGAAATGCTCGATATCCGGGTGATCGCAACGCATCGTCGCCATCATCGCGCCTCGGCGCGAGCCGGCCGACATGATGGTGCGACACATCGAGTCCCAGACATCCATGAACGAAAGCGGCCCCGAGGCATCCGCCGCCACGCCTTTGACATCCGCACCGCGTGGGCGAATGGTCGAGAAATCATAGCCGATGCCGCCACCCTGCTGCATGGTCAGTGCCGCTTCTTTCAGCATGTCAAAAATGCCGGACATGCTGTCAGGTACCGTTCCCATCACAAAGCAGTTGAACAGCGTCACCTGACGTGCGGTGCCGGCACCAGCAGTGATCCGGCCAGCTGGCAGGTACTTAAAGTCCTCCAGCGCTGCATAGAACTTGTCTTCCCAAGCCGCCGGGTCTTTCTCCACCTTGGCCAAATCGCGGGCGATACGACGCCAGCTGTCTTCGACGGTGACATCAATGGGGGTACCATTGGCCTCCTTGAAGCGGTATTTCATATCCCAGATTTGTGCGGCGATGGGGGCAGCAAAGCGGCTCATTTAACGATTCCTTCAGGCTAGCGGAGCGGTCTCGATACAACAGGCACGGCGCGATTCTCAACGCTAAATCGACGTGTCCCCCGTGATTTTTTGCACAGTGTACCACAATACCTTGTTGCTGCCCAGATAGTGGCTACAATATACAGTTAGCCCTATGGACGACTCTGTGGATGACCGGTGGATAACTTAATGAACCTCATAAAACTCTCCGTTGGCTCGGAAAGTGTCGAAACCTTGATCGATTGGCAGGACATGCGCCGGGCGCAATCCGCCGATGGATTTGCACGTCATGTTACCCGTATGTGGCCGAAACGCGAGGCCGAGATTGTCGCTGGTGGGTCAATTTATTGGGTGATCAAAGGTGCCATTCAATGCCGCCAGCGCATCCTGCGCTTTGACGAGATTATCGGCGAGGACGGCATCCGCCGATGTGGTTTTGTCCTTGATCCCGAGATCCACCGCACCCAAAGCGCGCTGCGCCGACCCTTTCAGGGTTGGCGTTATCTCAAACCAGAAGACAGCCCGCTCGACCTGCGCGTTGGGCAAGCCACCGAGGAGTCGCTGCCACTCGAGATGAACCAGGCTCTGGCTGAAATCGGGGTGTTGTGATCTCGGCGGCCACCGGAAAATTCGAATTTTCCGGCCCGGAATTTTTGAAAATTCCGGGCACCGTTTAGATCTTGATGAAATCAGGCCTCGCCGCGCAACAGGGCCAGCATCTGCTTCAACGCCAGCTTTTCTTCTGCCGAGACCGCCGCAACCCGGCTGCGCCACAGAGTGGCCTGTGACTTCAGCACCGGCCCGGCGTTCAGGATCTTCAGGTGGTTGGCACGCAGGGTTTCACCGGTCGAGGTGATATCCGCCACCATCTCGGCGGTCTCGTTCTTGACTGTTCCTTCGGTGGCGCCCTGACTGTCCACCAGCTGGTAATCAGCAACCCCGCCGTCCGTCAGGAACTCGCGCACCAGCCGGTGGTATTTAGTCGCGATCCGCAACCGATGCCCGTGGCGCTTGCGAAAGGCTGCTGCCACTGCGTCCAGATCATCCAGCGTATCCACGTCGATCCAGGACTGCGGCACCGCCAGAATCAGATCGGCCTGGCCAAAGCCCATTACCTCGATCTGTTCCACCTGTTGTTCCCAGCGTGGCAGTTTCTCATGCACCAGATCGGTGCCGGTGACGCCAAGGTGAATACGCCCGGCAGCCAGTTCACGCGGGATTTCGCCCGCCGACAGCAGTACCAGATCAACCCCCTCAACGCCGTCCACATGACCGGCATATTCGCGATCCGATGCACTGCGCGACAGGGTCACACCGCGTTTTTCAAACCACTTAAAGGTTTTCTCCATCAGCCGCCCCTTGGACGGCACACCCAGCTTGAGGCTCATGACGATGCCTCCTCTAGTATCAACATCAGATCCGGGCGCAGCACGCCGCCAACAGCGGGAATTTCCGCCCCCTGCCCCAGCTGCCGGGTCAGCGCATCATAGCGGCCACCACTGGCAATCGGCGGCAGATCCGGGCGGGTTTCAGCGTAAAAGCCAAATACAAACCCATCGTAGTATTCCATCGAGGTCCGACCATAAGAGGCCTCGAAATCGAGGTTCTCGACGTCCACGCCACGGGCCGCCAAAGCCGCAGACCGCGTTTCAAGCCTGTTCAGTGCAGGACTGATCGCAGGCAAATCAACCGCAATGTCACGCATCTGTTCCAACGCGTACGGCACCGTTTCGCGCACCGACATCAAAGCCTCCAGCGCCAGCAACTCGTTCTCGGCAATCACAGCCGAGGTCGCATCGGCACGCAGGGCCTCGATCCGCTCGTCAATTTCAGAACGGCTGCGCTTGCCGACCTCCGGTCCCGCCCCGGTCAGCGCGCCATCGGTAGATAACAACGCCTGACGCGCAGCCGGAACCGGCGTGCGGCCGGAAAAACGATCCAGCAGCGCCCGAAACCGACGCGGTCGCCAGATATGCCGCATCAACGCGGCCTTGCGCCGATCCGAGGTATTCAGCCCCAGTACCGCCGCCATCAAGATACCAATGTCTCCGGTCGCCGCCCGCAGGTTCAACCCCGACACAGCCTTGGCCATCAGCGCGAACACTTCCGCATCTGCCGCTGAGGAATTGTCGCGGTCAAAGATCTCGTATCCGACCTGAACATATTCATTGGCGCGATCGGGATCCTGCTCTTGGCGCCGGAACACCTCGCCTGCATAGGTATAACGCGCCGGTTCAGCGCCTTCGTGCATATGCATCTGCACCACGGGCACGGTGAAGTCCGGGCGCAGCATCTGTTCGCCGCGCAACCCGTCCGAGGTCACATAAGCGCGTGCACGAATATCCTCGCCGTATAGATCCAACAGCAATCCAGCAGGCTGCAGCAGTGGCGGATCAACCACCAATGCACCAGCCTCTTCGAACCCGGCTTGCAACTTTGCAGCCCGGGCGCGGATTTCAGAACTATTCAACATTTTTAGTCCTGCCCATCCAGAATTTCACGCACCTTGGCGACCAGATCACCGCGCGGCACTTCGAACTGGCTGGGCCGTTCCTTCCACTCTTCCAGCGTCGCGCTTTCGGCAATCTTGGACCCCAGGATCAGGTCTTTGATTTGCACCACGCCCTTTTCCTTTTCATCACCACCCTCGATCACAGCAATCGGCGAGTTGCGCTTGTCCGCGTATTTCAGCTGGTTGCCAAAGTTCTTGGGATTGCCCAGATAAACCTCCGCGCGGATACCGGCATTGCGCAGTTCAGCCACCATCGCCTGATAATCCGCCATGCGTGTCTTATCCATGACAGTCACCACAACCGGGCCTTTGGCCTCTGCGGTGATGCGACCCTTTTCGCGCAGCGCGGCCAACAGCCGGTCAACACCAATCGAGACCCCCGTTGCAGGCACTTCCTGCCCGGTGAATCGCTTGACCAGATCATCATAGCGACCACCACCGGCAACCGAGCCGAACTGCCGCTTGCGCCCCTTGTCATCCAGGATCTCGAATGTCAGTTCAGCCTCGTAGACCGGCCCGGTGTAATAGCCCAAGCCCCGCACAACCGAGGGATCAATCATTATCCGGTCAGGACCATAACCTTGAGCCTGCAACAAACCAGCGATTTCTCTCAGTTCATTGACACCCTCGAATCCAACACTCGATTGACCAACAATTTCGTGCAGGTGATCAAGGATTCGCGTTGTCCAAATCTCTCTTGCTTCACTATCTTGATAAATCTCGGGGGTATCTCGAAACTCATGCGAAACCGAATAGCGTGCACGATCTAATTTATCTGCACGATCGCTGTCCCCTTCTGCCAACGCATTGGATGCTTCAATTGATAACTTGTTCTGAACGACTGCAAAAGAGTTTACAAAACCAAGAACCGGCTCAATCTGAGCGTCGCTTAGCCCAACACCGTCAATATAGGCCCCGGAGGCATCTAAACGCCCTTTCCCAAGAAGTTGTCTGACGCCGGCTTCACCGACTTTATCAAACTTGTCGATCGTTCTAAGAACAGCGTCCCGTTGTTCGCCATCATTCAGCCCCATGGTTTCCAGAACGCCATTAAGAACTTTCCGGTTATTGACGCGAATTATGTAGTCACCACGTGCAATGCCAACTGTCTCCAGCGTGTCCGACAGCATCGCGCAGATTTCGGCATCCGCTGCCATGCTAGCCGTGCCTACCGTATCCGCATCACACTGATAGAACTGGCGATAGCGTCCCGGTCCCGGCTTTTCATTGCGCCACACAGGCCCCATCGCATAGCGACGATAGGGGGAGGGCAAATCATTGCGGTGTTGCGCATAAACACGCGCCAGCGGCGCCGTCAGATCATACCGCAGCGCCATCCAGTCGCCGTTGTCTTTCTCGTCGAATTCCTGCCAGGCAAACACGCCTTCGTTGGGGCGATCCACATCCGGCAAGAACTTGCCCAAAGCCTCGACCGTTTCCACAGCGGCACTCTCCAGCGCTTCAAACCCATATCGATGATAGACCCCGGCAATCGCCTGCAGCATTTCGGTGCGCTGAGTAACCTCTGCACCAAAATAGTCGCGAAACCCCTTAGGCGTCTGGGCCTTGGGGCGAGGAGCTTTCTTTTGCTTGGCCATGGGTCATGGTCCCTTTGGGTCTGTTGTCGCCGCGGGGTCTATCCGATGCATGTAACAGGGGCAAGGTATTGGCGTTGGCCTACAGTTGCTCTGTCGGTGGTTCCCGCCTATGACAGCCCCACAATCCGCAGGAGATCCGCATGCAAAACCTCGAAGAACAGATCGCCCATCTGACCCGCACGGTAGAAGACATCAGCGACGTCATGGCCCGCCAGCAGAGCGAAATTGCAACGCTAACCCGCCGGGTCCAAATGCTGATGCAACGCGAAGCCGGACGCGACCAGGATGGTGGTGGCAGCGCCACCTTTGGCAACGAACGCCCGCCGCACTACTAGAGTAAAAAACCGTTTGCATGCCTACAACATGCAAACTCTGCTCAAAGACCGACCACAAGTCAAAAAGAGCGCCACAATTTCCAGCATTCGCCGCGAAGAGCCCAAAAATTCGCAGTTCCCCTTTGTGCCCTGCGCTGCAACACGGCAGTGAGACGTCATAAACTGATTGAACGTAGTACCTCCTCCCACTGCGTTTGATCTAAAAAGTGGATTTCGCGCAAGACCTCCTCCCTTTGCGTCGAGCCCATTAGAACGAAGTCCAACAGGGCGTGGCCAGACGGGAAACCGGCTGGCCACATTTTTATTTGGGGGATGCTAAAGACCTGACCATTAAAGGCATTCGCCTGCCCAAGGGTTGTCAGATCATAGGTCGGCTCCTGCCTCTCCCAGCACCATGATCACGGTCAACACAGCTTCCGCTTAGGCGATGCCCCCCCCGCCGGCCGCTGGCATCGGCCCCGGCCACAGCGGTATCAATGCCTTCCAGTCCCGGTTTTTCCTTGATTTGGGCCCTACTCCGCCGCATGTTTAACCATGTTTTTTTTTGCTGACGGGTCAGGTCAGCATTGTATTTTTTTGTACGAGTTTGCTCAAGGAGAACTGCCATGGCCCCGTCGAAAGACCCTATCAAATTGGTTGAAGACACAATTGTGCAGCACCAAGAACGTGTACTCAAGTTTTACAAAACGATTTGGAAGCAGGTAAAATCCCTTTTGACACCCCTGCAGAAATTCCTGAAAGATCTGCTTTCGGCGGCCAAAGACCTGATCAAAACTGTCGGCAAGAAAGTCATCAACCACCTTACATCAACCATCCGCAGGATTATAAACTTCCTAGCTCCCATTGAAAAATTGCTGAAAGACGTCATTCAACTGGGCAAACGTATTTTGGCGACCATCCGCAAAGAGACCGACAAGATCAAAGTCATTCGGTTCTTAAAAACAGTGGTGCGCAAATACGTCGAATTTATCAAGAAGGTCGCCAGCCTGGTTTTTGATCTGTGGAAAGAGATCGGCATTCTAGATGCTGCAGTTGCGGTACTTGATACCTTCAGCACGGTCCTGAGTTTCATATTCAACTGGATCAGTGCGTTGATCAAAGGGCTGCTTTCCACAGTGAAAAAAATCAGAACCATCCTGAACAAAGCCGTAAAGTGGTTAATCAAAGAGCAAAAAGACGCGATACGGCTGGTCAAAGACGTGGGCAAGCTGAAGGTTCCGTAGATCTAAGATCCGTTCTGGTTCAACCCAGTCTCGAAACAGACGTCCGATCAAGCCCAGGTCAGTTTCTGCCCAGTCAGACATGCCATCAGGGCATCTTCAGGCAATTGACCAAGCTGTTCAAAAAGGGCGAACGCGTCAAACTTGGTCGTCATTTCAACAAACTGATTGTCTTTGACCCGCGCCATCATCAGCCCCCCAACTGAAACTGGCGTAATCCCATAAGGACCCTCTGACGTCATGACGTATTCAGCAGAACACCAATCATCGCCTTCCATGAACCGAATGACTTCCATCTCGAATGGGCCGACCAGTTGGTGAACAATTTTGATTAGCTCCGGCAGCTCATTACGAGGGGCAAGAAATCCATCAAATTCGGTGTCATCGGCAATTTCTGGAGAAAGAAATTCGTCCAGAGCCGAGGCATCCCCATCAACCCAGACGCGGGAAAACCAGCTCTGCATCAGTTCGAGTTTAGTCATATTTGCATTTATTCGGCCGTCGCAAGGATCATGCATCGACCTTTCCCCATAAGTCATATTTCACATGTATGAATAAGCTAGCAACCTACAGCATGCTTAGAAAGATCAACGAGCATCTTTTCTTTCGCTGTTGCCGAGGAATATGCGGTGAAGTCCCGTTCACGCCTCCCCCGGTCAGGCGCGCCCCTTTTGGCGGGCTAGCATTCCCCACAGACGGTCGATGTCCATCTTACTGACATTGGCAAAATCCCCAATAACGAGTACACAAACCAAACCGTCCCAGCATCGAGGGTATTTTGAACAAGCTCATTATCACGGGGGCAAACGGTGTCGGAAAAAGCCACCCTGCTGCGAGAATGGCGAAGGTTCGGCCTGAAATTCCCATTGTGTCATTCGACGCAATTAAACTCCGAACAGCCTGGCAACAACGACCACGCCCGGAAATCGCTTTGTCATTGGACAACAAACTCAAAGGCGACTCTTGGATTTTAGAAGGCGGTCCCAGTCTTTTGCCCCTCGCGGTTACAAAAGCCGACGCATTGATTTGGCTGGATCCACCTGAATTTGTCCGCGCTTGGCGACTGGCTGCCCGACCATGGAAATCTATTGGCAAAACCCGCCCAGAACTGCCATCAGGAAACGTCGATTGGCCACTTCAGCAATACAAGTTTGCATTCCGCAGCCTTAAGAACAGATCCAAATTCCAGTCATTCATCTCAGAAGTTTTTCAAAGCAGTGAACATCTGGAAAAATGGCACTGTAACGATGCAAGAGACATCGAAGACCTCATGAGCAAATGGACAAAGAACACCAACTGATCACCTGTTGTCTTGTCCCCTCAAATCTCCTCAACATCCAGCACCCCATCCAGCGATTTGATCGCCCCCTTGATCTGCGGATTGATCGGGAAATACTGGCCTAAATCCAGTTCCACATCGCCCGGCAAGGTCGGGTCCTGCAGATACATCAGCACCTCGCCTCGGCTGGCGTTCTTGGCGGCGGCTCGCGCCTCCTCCAGCACGGTAGCTACGGTAGAAACCGCTGCGACCTCGGTGATATAAACTCGCAGGCTGCTGGCTCCGGCGTCGGCCACGGCGGCGTCGATGGGGCCAACAGATCGCGCCAACAGTTTCAGCTGATCGCTTTCCATCGTGGCCTCGGCGGTCAGCACCACCTTGGCGCCGGTCTCCAGATGATCCCGGCTTTTCTCTAGCGCTTCGGAAAACAGCGTCACCTCAAAGCCGCCGGTGGTGTCCGACAGCTGGGCAAAGGCAAAGCGGTTGCCGCGCGCGGATTTACGTTCCTGCCGTCCCGCCACCACACCGGCCATCTTGGCCAGGAACGGCCCGCGCCGCGCCTTTTCCATCACCTCGTCCAGCGTCATCACGCCCTTGCGTTTCAGCGCGGGCATGTAGTCGTCTAACGGGTGACCGGACAGGTAAAAGCCAATCGCCTTGAATTCTTCGCTCAGCCGTTCCGCAGGCAACCAGTCGGGGGTACCCGACAGACGTGGTTCCGGCAGGTCCTCACCCGCATCGCCAAACAGCGATACCTGGTTCGAATTCTTCTGTTCGTGGATCGCAGCTGAATAGCCCACCAGCGGTTCCAGGCTATCAAACACCCGGCGACGATTGGGGTCCAACTGATCAAACCCCCCAGCCCGCGCCAGCATTTCCAAGGGCCGCTTGCCGACCTTTTTCAAATCCACCCGGCGGGCAAAATCAAACAGAGTGGCAAAGGGTCGCTCACCGCCATCCTCGCGCCGCGCCGCAGTGATCAACCGCATCGCCTCGACGCCAACGTTTTTCAACGCGCCCAGCGCATAGACCAGCTCGCCGTTGATCACGTTGAACGTGGCCTCGGACCGGTTCACGCAGGGCGGAACGTAAGGCAGGCCAAGACCCTTTTTGACCTCTTCAAAATAGACCGCCAGCTTATCGGTGAGGTGGATATCACAGTTCATCACCCCGCCCATGAATTCAACCGGGTGGTTCGCCTTGAGCCAGCCAGTCTGGTAGGACACCACCGCATAGGCCGCCGCGTGGGATTTGTTAAAGCCGTAGTTGGCGAACTTTTCCAGAAGGTCAAAAACTTCCGAGGCCTTCTTGGCCGGCACGCCGTTTTCCATCGCGCCTTTTTCGAACTTGGGACGCTCCTTGGCCATCTCAGCGGCGATCTTCTTACCCATGGCGCGGCGCAGCAGGTCAGCGCCACCCAGCGAATAACCCGCCATCACCTGAGCAATCTGCATCACCTGTTCCTGGTAGACGATAATGCCCTGGGTTTCGGCCAGCAGGTGGTCGATCAGCGGGTGCACCGACTCAATTTTCTTGAGCCCGTTTTTGACCTCGCAATAGGTCGGGATGTTCTCCATCGGGCCGGGACGATACAGCGCCACCAGCGCCACGATGTCCTCGATACAGTTGGGCTTCATCCGTTTCAGCGCATCCATCATGCCGCTGGATTCCACCTGAAACACCGCCACCGTCTTGGCCGCCGCGTACAGTTTATAGGTCGGGATATCATCCAGCGGGATGGCGTTGATCTCGTTCACCGACCCCTCGGGCGGCTCATACAGCTGAGTACCATCGGCGGCGACATGCAGATCGCGCCCCTCGCCCTTGATCAGGTCCACGGCGCTTTGGATCACTGTTAGGGTTTTCAAGCCCAGAAAGTCAAACTTGACCAGCCCGGCCTGCTCCACCCATTTCATGTTGAACTGGGTCGCCGGCATGTCGGATCGCGGATCCTGATACAGCGGCACCAGCTCGTCAATCGGACGGTCGCCAATCACCACACCCGCCGCGTGGGTCGAGGCATTTCGCAGCAAGCCTTCGACCTGCTGGCCATAGGTCAGCAGACGGTCCACGACCTCTTCGTTGCGGGCTTCTTCGCGCAGGCGCGGTTCTTCTTTCAGGCTGTCGGCAATCGACATCGGCTTGACGCCCTCAACGGGGATCAGCTTGGACAGGCGATCCACCTGACCATAAGGCATCTGCAGCACCCGGCCAATGTCGCGCACCGCCGCCTTGGACAACAGCGCGCCAAAGGTGATAATCTGCCCCACCCGGTCGCGGCCATATTTCTGCTGCACATAGCGGATCACCTCTTCGCGGCGGTCCATGCAAAAGTCGATATCGAAATCGGGCATCGACACCCGTTCCGGGTTCAGGAACCGCTCGAACAGCAATGAGTAGCGCAGCGGGTCAAGGTCGGTCACCGTCAGCGCATAGGCCACCAATGACCCAGCACCCGAGCCCCGCCCCGGCCCCACAGGAATATTGTGATCCTTGGCCCATTGGATGAAATCCGCAACGATCAGAAAATAGCCAGGAAACCCCATGCCCTCAATAATATCGAGCTCGAAATCCAGCCGTTTTTGGTAGTCCTCGACCGAGACCGCATGTGGGATGACCGCCAGACGACCCTGCAGACCCTCATTGGCGATGCGGCGCAGCTCGGCCACCTCGTCATCGGCAAATTTGGGCAGGATCGGGTCGCGGCGATAAGCCATGAAGGCGCAGCGCTTGGAGATCTCCACCGTATTTTCAATTGCCTCGGGCAGATCAGCAAACAGGGTTACCATTTCCTGCTGAGACTTAAAGTAGTGCTGCGCGGTCAGGCGGCGGCGGCCTTCGGCCTGATCGACATAAGCGCCTTCGGCAATGCAGATCAAAGCATCATGCGCCTCGTACATCTCGGTCTTGGGGAAATAGACGTCATTGGTGGCGACCAGCGGCAGATCCATCGCATAGGCCATCTCGATATGGCCCCGCTCGGTTGTTTTTTCCGCCTCGGGTTGGCCGCCTTCGCCGGGATGGCGCTGCAACTCAACATAGAGCCGATCCGGATAAATTGATTTCAGCCGCGTCATCAGCTCTTCGGCGGCGGGGCGCTGGCCTTGTTGTAGCAACATACCAACCGGCCCGTTCGGACCACCGGACAGACAGATCAAACCTTCTGAGTATTGCTTCAGCTCTTCAAGCGTCACCTGCGGCAGCTGGTGCCCCTTGTCCACATAGAGACAAGAGTTCAACTTCATCAGGTTCTCGTAGCCCCCCTCGGACTGCGCCAGCAGCACCAGCGGCGCCGGGACCTTGGGCTTCTCGCCGGGGGCCGGGGTCAGATAGGTCATATCCACCTGACAGCCCAGGATCGGCTGGATGCCCGCCTCGCTTAGGGTGACCGAAAACTCGAGCGCCGAGAACATGTTGTTGGTGTCGGTGACCGCAATGGCCGGCATTTCGGCCTGCTTGCACTGATCGGGCAGCTTTTTCAGCCGCAACGCCCCCTCTAGCAAGGAGTATTCGGTGTGCGTACGCAGGTGAATGAATCGGGGAGAATTGGTCATGACGCCAAACTAAACCATCGCAGGGGTCGGAATAAAGGTGATTGTGGCTTCGCCTTTGCCCAATTAATGAGCGGTCATTATATTGACTTATTTGAAAGTCTTATTATCAGTGTGCTTGATCGACATCAATCAAGCCTCTGAATTAATGCGACAATCGGCGAATCTCAGAGGCCTATTCCCTTGAAATACGCAAGTAATTACTGCAGTGCAGAATGAGTTTTCCTTGCCAGATTGCCACAGGGCTTCCTAGGCTGGGATCAGCAACAGGCCCGCCACTCTTTCTACGTCGCATCGAAGGAGGGCAATTTAGCCAAAACACTGTAACGCGACGGGTTTCTACTATGGAGATCACCTTTCATCTAAACGGTGAAGAGGTAACGCTTTCGGGCGCCTCACCAACAGCCACACTGCTGGACTGGCTGCGCGAGGATCGGCTGTTGACCGGCACCAAAGAGGGCTGCAACGAGGGCGATTGCGGTGCCTGCTCAGTCATGGTGACAGACGGTCGCGGCTCCAAGGCGCTGAACGCCTGCCTGTTGTTCCTGCCACAGTTAAACGGCAAATCCATTCGCACCGTTGAAGGCGTCAGTGGCCCGGATGGCACGCTGCATCCGGTGCAAGAGGCAATGATCACTCATCACGGCTCGCAATGCGGGTTCTGTACCCCCGGATTTGTGATGTCGATGGTCACGGCGCATAAGAACCGCGCATCGGATCACGACGTGCAACTGGCGGGCAACCTGTGCCGCTGCACTGGCTACGCCCCGATCATCCGCGCTGCCGAGGCAGTTCAGGATATGCCGGTTCCTGTGTGGATTGCTGATGAAACAGTGGTGCGTGAACCCGCGCCTGCGGCGCAGAACCACTCACCCTACGCCCCGCGCTCAAGCGATGAACTGGCGGCGATCTATGAACAGACCCCCGAAGCGGTGCTGGTGGCCGGTGCCACGGATGTGGCGCTGTGGGTGACCAAAGGGTTGCGGGATCTGGATCAGGTCATTTTTCTGGACGGCTGTAGCGATCTGAAGCAGATCGAAATCACCGAAGACGAGGTGCGTCTGGGCGCCATGGTGGATATGAACGCCATGCGCGAGGCAATTGCACCACTGCACCCATCCTATGGCGAGATGATCCGCCGTTATGCCAGCCAACAGGTGCGCGCCGCCGCAACGGTAGGTGGCAACATCGCCAATGGCTCGCCGATTGGCGACAACCCACCGGCGCTGATCGCGCTGGGGGCGACATTACACCTGCGCAAAGGCAACACCCGGCGCTCGCTGCCGCTCGAGGATTTCTTTGTCGATTACGGCAAGCAGGACCGCGCGCCCGGCGAGTTTGTCGAGGCGGTGAGTTTTGCCCGCCAACCCGATGACTTGCGCTGCTACAAGCTGTCGAAACGGTTTGATCAGGATATTTCCGCCGTGTTGGGCGCGTTCAACGTGACCATCAAGGATGGCATCGTCACCAGCGCCAAAATCGCATTTGGCGGCATGGCGGCGACTCCGAAACGCGCCAGCCATGTTGAGGCAGCACTGCTGGGGCAAGCCTGGACGCCACAGACAATCGAGACCGCACAGGCTGAGTTCGACAAAGACTTTACCCCGATGAGCGATATGCGGGCCTCGGCCTGCTACCGGCTGGAAACCGCGCGCAATCTGCTGGCCCGCTATTATGCTGATATGAACGGCGAGACGACGTCGGTGCTGGAGGTCTCGCTATGACTGTCGCCAAACCCCTGCCCCATGATGCCGCTAAACTGCATGTGATGGGCACCGCGCGTTATGTGGATGATATTCCCATGCCCGCCGGCTGCCTGCATCTGGCCTTTGGCACCTCTGCCATTGCCAAGGGGCGCATCACGGCCATGGATCTGGATGCAGTTCGCGCCAGCGACGGTGTGGTTCTGGTGATGGTGGCGCAGGACTTGCCGTTTACCAATGACGTCTCGCCCTCGATCCATGATGAGCCACTGCTGTCAGATGGCACCGTGCATTATGTTGGCCAGCCGCTGTTTCTGGTGGTGGCAACCAGCCACCGCGCTGCCCGGGTTGCAGCCCGTAAGGGGCAGATTGACTATACCGAAGAGACGCCCCTTCTGACGGTGGATCAGGCACTGGCCGCTGACAGCCGGTTTGAGGACGGCCCGCGGATTTATCAAAAGGGCGATGCCAAATCCGCCATCTCTGCTGCACCACGAACCGTTGAGGGCGTGATGGAACTGGGCGGTCAGGAGCATTTCTATCTGGAAGGTCAGGCCGCATTGGCGCTGCCACAGGAAGATGGTGATATGCTGGTGACCAGCTCAACCCAGCATCCAACCGAGATCCAGCACAAAGTGGCCGAGGCCATTGGCGTGCCGATGCACGGTGTGCGGGTTGAGATCCGCCGCATGGGCGGTGGGTTTGGCGGCAAGGAAAGTCAAGGCAATGCGCTGGCGGTAAGCTGTGCCATTGCTGCACGTGCCACCGGCAAGCCCTGCAAGATGCGTTATGACCGTGACGACGACATGGTGATCACCGGCAAGCGGCATGATTTTCGGATCAGCTATCGCGCCGGGTTTGATGATGATGGCCTGCTGAAAGGGATTGAGTTCACCCATCTGGTGCGCTGTGGCTGGGCACAGGATCTGTCGCTACCGGTCGCAGACCGCGCCATGCTGCATTCCGATAACGCCTATGCCATCCCGGCCATTCGCATTGAAAGCCATAGGTTGAAAACCAACACCCAGAGTGCCACCGCCTATCGTGGGTTTGGCGGCCCGCAGGGTATGGTGGGGATCGAGCGGGTGATGGACCATATTGCCCATGATCTGGGGCTGGATCCGGTCGCGGTGCGGCAGCTGAATTATTATGATGCGCCGGGCGCTGATCAGGGGGGCGCTGCCCCCCAAACCCCCCGGAGTATTTCTGGCAAAAAGAAAGACAATACCACGCCTTATGGCATGCCGGTGAGTGATTTTGAGCTGCACGGGATGACCGCGCAACTGTTGGAAAGCTCGGATTATGTGGCGCGCAAAGCTGAAATCGCGGAGTGGAACAAAGGTCAGGATCAGCTGAAGCGGGGGATTGGCTTTTCGCCGGTGAAGTTTGGCATTTCCTTTACCCTGACACATCTTAACCAAGCCGGGGCGCTGGTGCATGTCTATCAGGATGGCTCGGTGCATCTGAACCATGGCGGCACCGAGATGGGACAGGGATTGTTCCAGAAGGTGGCGCAGGTGGCGGCCTCGCGGTTTGGTATTGGTATGCATCTGGTGAAAATCACTGCCACCGACACCGCCAAAGTGCCCAATACATCAGCAACTGCGGCCTCGTCTGGGTCGGACCTGAACGGCATGGCGGTTCAGGCAGCCTGTGACACCATTCGCGACCGGATGGCGGAGTATTTGGCTGAGCGTCATCAGATCACTCCGGCGCAGGTGCGGTTTGAGGATGGCATGGTCATTGCCGGCGGCGATGAGATGACCTTTGAGGACGCCGCGATGCTGTGTTATCAGGGTCGCATCAGCCTGTCGGCCACCGGGTTCTACAAGACCCCCAAGGTGGAGTGGGACCGGATCAAAGGTCAGGGGCGGCCGTTCTTCTACTTTGCCTATGGGGCTGCGATCACCGAAGTTGTGGTGGACCGGCTGAGTGGTGAGAGCCGCATTCTACGCGCCGATATCCTGCATGATGCAGGGGCCTCGCTGAATCCGGACCTGGATATTGGTCAGGTCGAAGGGGCCTATGTGCAGGGCGCCGGCTGGCTGACCACCGAAGAGCTGGTCTGGGATGGTAAGGGTCGACTGAGCACCCATGCACCGTCGACCTACAAAATCCCCGCCTGCTCGGACCGGCCAGACGAATTTAATGTCGCATTGTGGGACGGGCAGAACCGCGAGGATACTGTTTACCGGTCCAAAGCGGTGGGGGAACCCCCATTCATGTTGGGCATCTCGGCCTATCTGGCGCTGAGCCATGCTGTTTCCGCCTATGGCGAGAGCTATCCAGCGCTGGATGCGCCGGCCACTGCAGAACAGCTATGGTCGGCAATCCGGAGGGTCCGGAATGGGGTTTGATCTGGAGGGATTGCGCGCCGCTGTTGCGGCGCATGGCCAGGTGACCAGAGTGGTGATCGCCGCCATCCGTGGCTCGTCGCCGCGTGAGGTTGGCGCTGCCATGCTGGTGTGGCAGGACGGCCAGTCCGGCACCATCGGTGGCGGCACGCTGGAGTATGAGGCGGCGAATACGGCACGCAGTCAGGCGCAGGATAGCGTTTTGAGCAAACACGCACTGGGGCCCGATCTGGGCCAATGCTGTGGCGGCGTGGTGACAGTTTTGAGCGAGATTTACGATGCGGCGCGGCTGGCGGCGCTGGATGAAGAGATGATAGCCCGTGTGGTCAAAGCGGGGGCTTCCAGCGCCATGCCGATAGCGGTCAAGCGGCTGCTGGCGACAGCCCGAGGTCAGGGTGTCCGCCCTGAGCCGCAGCTGATTGAGGGGTGGATGGTGGAACCCGTGCACCGTCCCGAGGTGCCATTATGGATCTGGGGCGCGGGTCACGTTGGTCGCGCCTTGGTTGATGTGCTGTCACCGCTGCCCGAGTTTGCCATTACCTGGGTCGATACCGCCCCTGAGAGATTTCCCAGTGATATTCCGCTGGGCGTTGTGCCTGTTCCGGCAGCAGATCCGGCGCTATTGGTGTCACATACCCCTGTAAATGCACAACATCTGATCCTGACCTATTCCCATGCTCTGGATCTGGCGTTATGCCACAGCCTGCTGGGGCATGGCTTTGCCTTTGCCGGATTGATCGGCTCGGCCACCAAGTGGGCGCGGTTTCGCTCGCGTCTGGCTGGCCTGGGGCACAGCCCCGAGCAGATCTCTCGGATTACCTGCCCGATTGGCGATCCCGCCCTGGGCAAACACCCGCAGATGATTGCGGTCGGCGTCGCAGCACAACTGTTGCGGCGTGACATGACAGAAGCGTTAAAAAAGGATCATCGCGCGTGAGTGTTCCATTGCTGAGCCTGCAAGGGCTGACCAAAGCCTATCCCGGCGTCGTGGCCAATGACTCTGTTTCCTTCGACATCGGCGAAGGCGAAGTACATGCCCTGCTGGGCGAAAACGGCGCTGGCAAATCGACCCTGGTAAAGATGATTTATGGGTTGGTGAAACCGGATAGCGGCCAGATGCTGCTGCGCGGCACGCCTTATGCGCCGCCTGAGCCGCGCGCCGCGCGCGGAGATGGCATTGCCATGGTGTTTCAGCACTTCTCGCTGTTTGATGCGCTGAATGTGGCCGAAAATATCGCTCTGGGCATGGAAAACCCACCTGCGATGAAAGATCTGGCCGCGCGCATCCGCGAGGTATCCGAGTCTTATGGATTGCCACTGGACCCCTATCGCACCGTCGGCGATCTGTCGGCTGGCGAGCGCCAGAGGGTCGAGATTATTCGTTGCCTGCTGCAGGACCCTAAGCTGTTGATCATGGACGAACCGACCTCGGTGCTGACTCCGCAGGAGGTGGAAATCCTGTTCCAGACGCTGCAGAAACTGCGCTCCGAGGGCACCTCGATCCTGTATATCAGTCACAAGTTGGAAGAGATCCGCACCCTGTGTGATCACGCAACCATTCTGCGACTGGGCAAAAACGTTGGTGAATGCACCCCGGCCGAAACCTCGGCCCGCGAGATGGCCGAGCTGATGGTTGGCTCGACCTTGCATACACCGGAACGCGCAGGCCGCGAACTTGGCGACGTGGCGCTGGATATTTCAGGCCTGTCGGTACCGGCACCTTCGGCCTTTGGCACCGCCTTGAAAAATATGCATCTGTCCGTGCGCAAAGGAGAAGTGCTGGGTATTGGCGGGGTAGCTGGCAACGGTCAGGATGAATTGCTAAATGTGCTGTCTGGGGAAACCCTGACCGAGGCAGATGCAGTCAAGCTGAATGGTGCGCCAATTGGTCAGTTGGGCCCGGTGGAGCGTCGCCGTCTGGGCGTGTTAGCTGCGCCCGAGGAACGTCTGGGTCATGCAGCCGCGCCGGATATGAGCCTGATTGAGAACGCCATGCTGACCGGCGCTGTGCGCCAGGGGTTAGAGACCAACGGCTTCCTAAACTGGGGCGCTGCCAAGGGGTTTGCCGAGAACATCATTGAAGCCTTTGACGTTCGCACACCGGGGCCGGAAAACGCGGCGCGGTCGCTGTCGGGGGGCAATTTGCAGAAATTTGTCATTGGTCGCGAGGTGCTGCAGGATCCGGATGTGCTGGTGGTGAATCAGCCGACCTGGGGGGTTGATGCGGCTGCGGCGGCTGACATTCGCCAGTCGCTGCTGGATCTGGCCGACAAAGGTGCTGCGGTGATCTGTATCAGCCAAGATCTGGATGAGCTGATGGAAATCTCCGACAATTTCGCCGCGCTGAATGAAGGGCGGCTGAGCGCGCCACGCCCTGCTGCCGGGCTGACGGTGGATGAGATTGGCCTGATGCTGGGTGGAGCGCATGGCATGGAGGTGGCGCATGACTGATCTGTCGCGTCTCGGTTTCGCCTTCGGCGAGAGTATTTTTGAAAAGATGAAGCAGAGGATCGCGATATGATCAGGCTTGAGAAAAGGCCGCAACCGTCGCGCGCCTGGTCGCTGGCGACTCCGCTGGTGGCGGTGCTGGCCACCATGCTGTTTGGTGGGGTGTTGTTTGCGGTGCTGGGCAAAGACCCGGTTGAGGCGATCCGTACCATTTTTTGGGAACCGCTGTTTGGCGAGTTTTCCTTCTACTACCGCCCGCAATTGCTGATCAAAGGTGCGCCGCTGGTGCTGATTGCCATTGGGTTGAGCCTGGGCTTCAAGGCCGGCATCTGGAATATCGGCGCCGAGGGACAGTATATCATGGGCGCCATCGTTGGGGCCGCGGTGGGGCTGGCGTTTTACCCCTATGAAGCCTGGTACATATTCCCGCTGATGGTGATTGGTGGTGCCTTGGGCGGATGGGCTTGGGCGATGATCCCTGCCGTGTTGAAGGTTCGCTTTGGCACTAATGAAATTCTAGTGTCACTCATGCTGGTCTATGTGGCCGAGCAACTGCTGGCTTCGGCGTCGCTAAGGTTTCTGAAAAACCCCGAAGGTTTTGGCTTTCCGGGGTCGCGTAACTTGCAGAGTTATGAGAGTGCATTTAACGCCGATCTAATCGAAGGTTCGGGGATGCACTGGGGTGTGGTGGCTGCGCTGATTGCAGTGATCTTTGCCTATATTTTGCTGAACCGTCACATGTTGGGCTTTCACATTCGCCTGACGGGAGAAGCGCCACGTGCAGCAAGATTTGCCGGAGTTAATCCTTCGCGGTTGATCCTGTTGTGCCTGGGCATGTCCGGGGCACTGGCCGGGTTGGCCGGGTTGTTCGAGGTTTCCGGACCAGCCGGACAGATCAGCATTGATTTCAACGTTGGCTATGGCTTTACCGCAATCATCGTAGCCTTTCTGGGCCGTCTTCATCCGGTTGGCATTCTGCTGGCCGGCGGATTGATGGCGCTGACCTATATCGGCGGCGATATTGCACAATCCAATCTGGGCCTGCCCTCGGCGGCGATCCAGGTGTTCCAAGGCATGTTGCTGTTCTTCCTGTTGGCGTTGGATCTTTTAACCAATTACCGCGTGACCCTGCGCACATCGGAGGTGGCGTAATGGATCTTTCCGCAATCAATCCCGTCCTGCTGATCGCCTCGTTGATGGTGGCAGCAACCCCAATCCTGCTGGCCGCAATTGGCGAGCTGGTGGTGGAGAAATCCGGCGTGCTGAACCTTGGCGTCGAGGGCATGATGATCATCGGCGCGGTCAGCGGCTTTGCCATTGCCGTTGAAACCAGCTCGCCCTGGCTGGGGTTCATTGCCTCGGCGGCGGCAGGCGCGGTGTTCTCGCTGCTGTTTGTGCTGCTGACCCAAGTGGCGCAGGCCAATCAGGTGGCCTCGGGGCTGGCGCTGACGCTGTCTGGTCTGGGGCTGTCGGCGCTGCTGGGGCAGAACTATGTTGGCATCCGCCCGCCACAGATGGGCAAGCTGGACATCCCGCTGCTTAGCGATCTACCAGTGGTTGGCCCGATCCTGTTTGGCCATGATCCAATCCTGTATATTGGCATTGCTCTGACCGCTGGCGTCTGGGCCATGCTGAAATTCACCCGCGCCGGTTTGGTTCTGCGCGCGGTCGGCGAAAATCACGATGCAGCCCATGCGCTTGGATACAAAGTGATCCGTATCCGTATTCTGGCGATCATGTTTGGGGGGGCCTGCGCTGGCCTGGGTGGCGCCTATATCAGCCTGATCCGAGTGCCACAGTGGACCGAGGGCATGACGGCCGGTGTTGGCTGGATCGCTCTGGCGCTGGTAGTGTTTGCCAGCTGGAAGCCTTGGCGTGCCCTGCTTGGTGCCTATCTTTTTGGCGGTGTCACCGTCGTACAGCTTAATCTGCAAGCAGCAGGCGTTGCCATTCCGGTCGAATATCTGGCAATGTCACCCTATGTGATTACAATCGTTGTGCTTGTCATTCTTTCCGCCGACAAAAGCAGCGCACCAGCTGCCTTGGGCCGCAATTTCCACGCCTCCCGCTGATTTGCGGGGCGCGCACTAACCTGCCCCTTTTATCGGGGCCAAACAAAAACCAACTGGGGGAAACCTTTATGAAACTAACTACTCTTCTGACCAGCGCCGCGATGGCCTTGGGACTGGCCACCGCTGCGGTGGCTGCTGACAAAACCAAAGTGGGCTTTGTTTATGTTGGCCCCGTCGGCGACGGCGGCTGGACCTATGAACACGATCAGGGCCGCAAGGCTGTTGTCGCTGAGTTCGGCGATGCGGTTGAAACCGTCTATGTCGAAAACGTTGCCGAAGGCCCCGACGCCGAGCGTGTAATGACTCAGATGGCACTGGAAGGCGCTGACCTGATCTTTACCACCTCGTTTGGCTACATGGATCCAACCATCAACGTTGCCAAGAAATTCCCCAACGTGAAGTTCGAGCACGCCACCGGCTATAAGCGCGCCGACAACGTGTCGACCTATTCGGCTCGTTTCTATGAGGGTCGCGCCGTTCAGGGCACCATCGCGGGCAACATGACCGAGAGCAACATCGTCGGCTACATCGGCTCCTACCCAATCCCCGAAGTGATCCGCGGCATCAACTCGGCCTATATCCACGCCAAGAAGGTCAACCCTGACGTTCAGTTCAAAATCGTCTGGGCCTTTACATGGTTCGACCCAGCCAAAGAAGCTGACGCTGCCAAGGTTCTGATCGAACAGGGCGCTGACGTAATCCTGCAGCACACCGACTCCACTGCACCTCAGGCTGCGGCTCAGGCGGCTGGCAACGTGATCACCTTTGGTCAGGCATCCGATATGTCCGAGTACGGCCCCTCGCCGCGCGTTTCGTCAATCATCGACAACTGGGCGCCGTACTATGTTGCGCGTACTCAGGCAGTCATGGACGGCACATGGGCATCCACGGACACATGGGATGGCATCGGCGCTGGCATGGTTGGCATCGGCGAGATTTCCGACGCGGTACCAGCTGATGTGAAAGAGGCTGCTTTGGCTCTGAAAGCGTCACTCGCTGACGGTTCATACCACGCCTTCACCGGCCCACTGAACAAGCAGGACGGCTCGGTCTGGTTGGCTGACGGCGAAACCTCTGACGACGGCACTCTGGCTGGCATGAACTTCTTTGTTGAAGGCATCGAAGGCGACATCCCGCAGTAAGCGGATCGCTTGCGAATTAGGAAAGGCCCGTCAATTTGACGGGCCTTTTTTGTTTGGGGAAACTATCAAGAAACGCTAGAAATAATGTCTGCAATTGGGGCCAAACCGCTTTTCGCCGCACCAGAAGTCGTAGCTGCTCTCGAAGCCAATTCGAACGAAGACGGCACGCTCACCTATTGCCTTGCTGCGCCTCAACAGCGGCACGACATCGATTAGGTAATGCTTCTGTTACACTGAACTGAAAGAAGGCGACTGGCTCTTGTTTGGGTTCCAAATTCGGCAAAACTTGACGCCAGACGTTGGCAAGTGAAGGCTGGCTCGCCAGAACTACACCGTTTTCGAGACTGTTGCAGCGGGCAACAACAAAGCCTGGTTGGGAATGGTCGGTAAGGTCCACACTCCCTGGAACATTCATTGCTGCTTCAAACCAATTTTCGGATGCCGCGCTTGCTTCCTCCCATTCCACCCAGTCTTGCCAAATATCTGTAAATTCGGTCTGGAGATCAGGATGACGACCCCACAAAATACACGACGAGACAATTCTTTGGAGCGGCAAATACATTGCCATCAAACTACCCTCAGATGTTTCCACGCGGAGCCTCAGACGACGTTCGTCTTCATCAAGCACTGACCCGATACTTCGCAACGGCGCGTCTGAACGCTGAACAACGCTTGCTTCACAAGCTGAAAATGCTTCATGCAGCGACACTTCCGCCATTAGTTCGCTAGCCGCAAACAGCGACGTCGAGATTGCAATTAGCAAGGTATTTGAAATAAAGATACGCATGGTCACGGTGATGCTCAATGCTATTCATGTTACTCAACAGACACTAATTAGGCAGCTAAATAAGTACAATATTGAATCAAAGCAACCGCCCCCGGCGTAGTCCTTTTGGTCCAACGGCATTCTGGTGTAAGCGGTCCAATTTTAACTTCCCCAAACATCAACGCCGGATCTTGGGGACGTACAAAGCGCCTTCGTCGTGTTGAAAGCACGCCTATGGCGTGACGGGAAAGTCAGGCGCGAACAGCGCTGCTTCGCTTCATCGCCCAAGAACGATCAGAAGGCTGCCGTCTGGCTACCCATCCACGCAGAACTTTGCCAATGTCGAGTAATGCTCGCCACCCTTGATCTCGTGCAGCGTGGTCGGGGCTTTGATGGCTATTTTCAGCGCTTCAGACATGGCCAATGGTGACCAACTGTCCGCGGTGCCGTGCCAGAGGTCCACGGGGCATTGAATGCTGGGTAAAACCTCGGTCCAGTCTCCAACATAGGCCGTCAGCATTTGACGATACTGTAGCGGGTGTTTGCGATAACTGTTCTCCAAGGCGCGTTTCAATAGGAATTGAACCTGCGGATCCTCAATCAATGCCTGTTCCTGCGACCCGCATTTCGCAAATAGCGCTTTGATCAGCAGCCCCGGCGCCAGGCGTGCGGCGATCCCTTGAGCGACCGTTGCCATTGCTAGGCGTCTGGGGTGATCGCGCGCCATTTCAAACACTGGCGCACCAGCCATATGCGGCAGGAAATCCCCCAACTGTAACGGCGCTGCGGGCGAAATCAGGCTAAGTCGGCCCACTTCCTCGGGACGCTCCGCCGCGATTTTGCAGGCCACCATCGCTCCGATGGAAAAGCCGATCACATGTATGTATCCACGTGCGTCTGCGATCAGCTTGTCAAATTGCGTCACGGTTTCGTCCAAAATGTTGTCTACATCCCGTCCTGCCTCCAGCAGTTTGGGCGCCACAACGCGCGTGCCTGGCAGCAGACCCTCAGAAATCAGATTGGCATCTGCCGGGCTGCCGGGAAGACCGTGGCAAAAGTAGACAGTTGGAACGGCGGTGAGTTCTGACATTGCGCTCTCAATTCAACAATTTCCTGGCAACCTAATGAATACGACAATACGTGTAACACGGCGCAATGTCACAGGGCGCAGAGCAACCGTGGTGCTAGGGAACCATTCTTGCGGAGCAAACGAACAGATAATCGCCCGCTTGACACCCTGCCCCCATTCCCGCATCACGTGTGCACAGGGTCTGAGCCCCTGCCGCTCGCGGGCATATGCCTTGGTGAAGCCTCAGATAGAAAAACCTGACGTCCGTGTCTCTTGCGGTGTGTTGGCAATGCGAGCTCCGGCCTGAATTCCGCATCTGAACATTGAACGAGGTTTTAGATGTCTCAACAACTCTCCCCCGCAGGTGCTGCGGGACAGGTTCCCGGCGATGGGCAACCTGACAATATCTACCTGTCCGACGCAATCCTGCCACTGTTCCTGAGAACAGCCCTGCCCATCGTGCTGGTGATGCTGGTGAACGGATTGTTCACCGTGGTGGATGCCTATTTTCTGGGGGTCTATGTCGGCAGAGATGCCGTGGTGGCCGTGACCCTGATGTTCCCCCTGTATATGATGCTGGTCGCGCTTTCGACACTGGTGTCCAGCGGGTTCTCATCGATCTATGCCCGCCGGATCGGCGCCGGAGACCGGCAGGAATCACAGGCGGTTTTTGCCAGTGCAATCCAACTGTCGCTGCTAGTTTGTGCTGTCCTGATCATCAGCTTCGCAACGCTTGGGTCCCAGATGTCACTGTGGGTGGCAAACGGGTCTCAGCTGCTGGCGGATCTGGGTCGGGGCTATATGGCGATCCTGATCTATTGCTCGCCGCTGGTCTTTGTGTTGGGCATCAATTCAGACGCTCTGCGCGCCGAAGGATTGCTGACAGCCATGGTTACAATCAGCCTGTCCTCGGCCATCCTGAACATCGCCTTTGACTGGCTGTTTGTGGTGAAAATGCACTGGGGCGTCAACGGATCGGCCTATGGCACCGTGTTGTCGCAGATCTGCGCCATGGCCGCTCTGTTGGCTTACCGGGCTAGATCAGGCAGTGGGCTGCCAAACCTGAATATGCCGCTCATCCCCCGTCACTGGCCCGCACTTCTGGCGCTTGGCACACCATCAGGGCTTGGCTACATTGGCTTTTCAATTTCGGCGGCTGTCACCCTGTATTGCCTGCAAGTCTGGGCTGGGGACAATTTCGAGCCCACAAGCGGCGCATTGGGCATCATGACACGTCTGACGACCTTTACCTACCTGCCGCTTCTGGGCCTTAGCTTTGCCTTTCAGACTATCGTTGGCAACAATGTCGGGGCAGGCCAAGTGAAGCGCGCGCTCACGGCCACCAAGCTCGCCATCGCTGTGGCCTTTGTATATTGCGTGGTCATTCAATTTGGCTTCGTGGTGTCCGCCCCCTGGATCGGAGGTGTCTTTGTCAACGACAGCGCAATCCAACAGGAACTGGCCCGCATCCTGCCGATTGCCACGATGACATTGTTCCTGTTTGGGCCACAGATGATGGTTGCACGCTATTTCCAAGCCATCGGAGACGCCCGTCGGGCGGCCCTACTGACCCTGACCCGCACCTTTGCCTTTGTCATCCCCCTGACGCTGGCCTTGCCTTATCTGATCGGAGAACCCGGCATCTGGTACGCCGGGGCGGTGGCCGAGCTGCTGACACTGGCTCTGACGGCTGGCGTTCTGATCCGCCTGCGCAAAGGCGCGTAATCCCAAACCAAAAAAAAACGAAACAGGCCCCGCAGATGCAGGGCCTGTTTCAATTCATCTATAAGGGGTTAGTGCCCCGAGAACACCAATTGTTGCACCGGCAACAACAACATCTGGATACGCAACAACAACGCGTGAACGACACCAACAGTGTCGACCATATGCAAAAACAGCCATTCACCAGTGCCAAGATCAGGATTGTCCAGAAGATCGTGATTGTTGGTATAGGCATTGGCCAAACAGGTACTGCCCGGCAGAATATCATGCGCCTGGCCCTCGTAGACCGGCTCCATGAACACTGTCACCGTACCCGGGCGACCGGTATCCTGAGGATCACGCAGCGCATCAGTGGGTCTCATCTGCCCAGACGGGATGACGCTTTGAACCCCAATCACCACCATTGGAATGATGGTGAACGGCTTGCTGAAGCAGCCCATCTCGGCATACATGCCCGGCTTGATCACATTGGCGGTCAGCTGCCCAAACCCGGCAGCAAAGCGGTCACGGTCGGTAAACTCGTCCGGCAGCAGCAAGCCAGCCGGGCGCAGGATTGGGTTCACGTAATCCCCGACCTGCAGGGAAAATTGCTCGACCCGACCCGAGACCCCAGCATAGACAATGGTCTTGGCCAGTTCGGCCTCGGCCTGATCCAGAGCGGCAGATGCGCTGGCCTGTTGCGCCGGGATCAACACCCCGATGTTGGTTTCAACCGCAGCCTTGTTGGCTTGGGCCGCATCCAATTCACCCTCGCGCCGGGCGACCAGGTTTACCAACCGATCAATCTCGGTTTGGCGCACCGCACTGGAGCCGCGTTCCTTCAACTGCAGGTTCCGCGCCAGGTCATCGTTTGCCTGCTTCAGCGCCGCTGTAACCTGATCAATGCCCGCTACGGCCGCAGCGAGATCGGTGGCAGCCACCGCCTGCAGCGCCGCAACCTCGTTGATCTGCGCCTGCGCCGTTGCCACCGCTGTCTGCTGGCTGGCGTCCTCTAGCTGGAACAAGACGTCACCAGCGGTTACATCCTGATTATTCTCGATCATTATGGCACTCACCCGGCCGCCGGTTTCCGGCAGAATGGTGACGGTGCGGAAATAGTTCGACACGCTGGTGGTGGCAGGGTGGTAGTAAAAGATCGTGGTTATCAGCGAGATGGTCAGGATCGCGCAGGCTGTAATGCCCCAGCGCAGCTCGTACCAGACAGAGAACAAATTAATCTCGACCCCGATCCGCTTACCCTGAACGTAGCGACGAACCAGATAGTCGGGCAGCACTGTCAACAAAGAGCAGAAAAAAAGTTCAAACATTGTTCTCTCCCTGCGGCTGTTGTGTCTGTTGCGGGGCTGGGGCTGGATCAGGTACAGGCGCGGGGTCTTGGACCTGCTCTTGCTCTACCGCCTGCACCCGCTGGTTCAATGCCTCCAATGATCCCGCAATCGACTGAAGCGGAGACAGGAAGTCCGGCATCCGAAAGGCCGCGACCAGCAGTGCGATCACCCAGAAGATGTTGTTATGGGTAAACAAAGCCAGCAACGCCAGGATGCCGATGACCTGCATCTGCGCATGATTGTCTGAATGCGCCATATGCTCTGGGATTGCGTGCAGCTTAAAATAGAGCGAGCCAATGCCAAGCACCAAGAGGATGGTGATCACCGTCATGGCAGTGAACAGCGGGTCACTGCCGTCGGGGCCTGGCAGGTACCCGGGGATATGCCCCGTCGCCATAGCATGGGTGGTGGCGGTGGATGTGGACACGGCTCTTCCTCCAAAAATTGAAACGTTTAACGATTGCTTTGCCGCATATTGGCACTGGAACTGGTTGAAATCCAAGTTGTAATTACCCGCTGTTGATTTCGACGTTTCTGCTTTTCGACCCGAAGGTGCCGTGCGATGGTTCGCCATACGTGTATTTGCGGCCACTAAAGCGGCCAACAGACCTCGATCACAGGACGTTTTTCATGACCGATTTTATTGTCATCGGCGGCGGTATCGCCGGTATTAGCGCTGCTGCGCGGCTCTCAAGCCACGGCACAGTCACCGTATTGGAAATGGAAGAGGCGCTGGGATATCACGCTTCAGGCCGATCAGCCGCGATGTTCGAGCAGAACTATGGCAATGCCTCCACCGTAGCGCTCAACCGCGCCAGTGCTCAGTATCACCACCATTCAAACGGCGGTTATCTGACCCCGCGCGGGTTGCTGCTGGTGGCAGACGCCGATCAGGCACAGGCGTTCACCGCCGAGCTGGATGAGCTGAACCTGCATGAGATCACGCTGGACGAGGCCGTCACCCGCATCCCGATCCTGAACCCCGAAACCTTGGCCTATGCGGCCTATCATAATGATGCGTTGGATCTGGATACCGACCGGATGATTCAGGATTTCGCCAAAGTGGTGCGCGCAAATGGCGGGCGGGTGATCACCAAGGCAACAGTTTCGGCCATCAACAAGGTGGATCACGGCTGGCAGGTCACTACAGGCGATAAGGTATATGACGGCAAACAGCTGATCAACGCTGCTGGGGCATGGGTTGATCAAATCGCTGAAATGGCTGGGGTCGCTCCCATCGGCATCACACCTCTGCGCCGCTCGATGGCCCGCATACCTGCGCCGGGTGGTCATGATGTGACTGGCTGGCCAATGCTGATGGGGGTTGGCGAATGCTGGTACGCCAAACCCGATGCGGGCAAGCTGCTGGTCTCTCCGGCGGATGCGGATTTGATGGTGCCACATGACGCCTATGCCGACGACATGGTGCTGGCTGAAGGGCTGGCGCGATACGAGGAAATGGTGACCGAACCGGTGACACGGGTGGAAACCAATTGGGCGGGACTGCGCAGTTTTGCCCCTGACAAAACGCTGGTGCTGGGCCCAGACCCGGATCAGCCTTCGTTCATCTGGTGCGCAGCGCAAGGCGGATACGGGTTCCAGACCGCCCCTGCTGCATCCCAACTGATCGCCGATCTGGTTGCAGGCAACAGGTCCGAGCTGGACGATGAGATCGTCTCGCAGCTTTCCCCGGCGAGGTTACGCTAATGCCCATTCGATCCGTTCCCGGCATGGCCTCGGTCGCTACGCCTGTGGATTGCAAGCTTTATGCCCCCTCGGCTGCCCGTAACCTGCAAGCGCTGGGTGATCTGTTGGCGCAACTGGCCCCTGAGCAGGGCCACGCGCTGGAGATCGCCAGCGGCACCGGGCAGCATATTGTTGGCTATGCCACCCGCCTGCCCGGCCTGACCTGGCAACCAACCGAAGTCGACGAAGTGCGCCGCGCCAGCATTGACGCCTATGTCAGCGAGGCGGGCCTGAGCAATATTCTGGCGGCGCAGGAGCTGGATGCCACGGCACCGGGTTGGGGCACGCAGCACCACGGGCAGGATATGATCATTCTCAGCAACCTGCTGCACCTGATCAGCGAAGGCGAGGCCAAGACCCTGATTTCTGAGGCCGCTGCCGCCTTGTCCCCGGGCGGGCAACTGGTGATCTACGGCCCCTTCATGCGCGGTGACGAGTTAACCAGCGAAGGGGACGCGACCTTTCACGCCTCGCTGCGTGCCCATGACCCCGAGACGGGTTACAAGGATGATTTTGATACCATGGACTGGCTGCAAGAGGCTGGGTTGGAGATGGTTGATGTCATCGAGATGCCCGCCAACAATCTGGCTCTGATTTCGAAAAAGTCAGCAGTCTGACTTAGATCAAGGTAGCACCGGCCCCCCTCACTTACACTTTCACTAAATTGAATATGTATAGATGAAGGATCCCCCATGAGCTGGCAAGACAAGTTGACCGACACCCGCAAGGGTTTGCGCAATCTGAACGGCGCCCTGCCCGAGGTGTCCCAGGCCTTTGGCGGTCTGGGCAAGGCTGTCAAACAAGGCGGTGTGCTGGACTACAAAACCAAGGAGTTTGTGGCGCTGGGTATCGCGGTGACCGACCGCTGCGAGGATTGCATCGGCTTACACATCGAAGCACTGGTCAAAGCCCAAGCCAGTCGCGACGAGATTGCTGACGTGTTGGGCATGGCCATCCAAATGGGTGGAGGTCCTGCTATGATGTACGCCGCCAAGGCAATGACCTGTTACGACGAGCTAACCACCTGAGGCGTTTTCCCTGCAACAGGTGGTGGCAGGTTTTTTTGAAAAATCTGAGCAAGAAAATTCGAATTGTCTTGGCAGTGTCGCACCGTCCCGCCTGATGTATTGATCGACGTCGCCGGGCCGCGCCCTCTCGCATAGGGAGGACGCGAGTTTTGCTACTTAAACACCTCGATCAGGGGTGTTCCGGTGGCGCCGCTGGGAGGTTTGGCACCTAGAAAGGCGGCAATCGTTGGGGCGACATCGATTGTGTGCACGCGGCGCTGTACCCGCGCCCGTTTGATCCCCGGCCCCATGATCATCAGCGGAACAAAGGTGTCATAAGACCAGGGCGAGCCATGCGCCGAGGCCACAGTCAACCCGTCAAAATCAGCCACAAACCAATGCGGCTGAAACACCACGTAAATGTCGCCCGACCGGTCTTTGTGAAAATTCGCCAACACCTGATCCGTCAGTGGCCCCGGCGCAATCGCGCCGGTGCGCAGCGCAGTGCTGGACACCGCCATGGCAATGCCCGGCAGTTTCTCCAGTTCCTCTGCCACTGCGGCCTCAACCGCCAACTGGTCCAATCCCAGATCGTCAATCACCGCATGATCAAGATAGACATAGGGGTTGGAGAAATTGCGGATCAGCGTTTCTCCGGCTCCGAAGTCCTGTTTGAGCCGGGCAAAGCCGGGGGTGGTGTCGATGTCGTCGAAATTGAAGGTGTCAGCCTCGATCCCCAGAGTTTTCAGGTAGCCGGGATGCTCGGGGGCTCCGTGATCGGCTGACAGCACCACCAGCACTTTGTTCAAGCCAATGGTCTGGTCAACATACCCCAGCAGATCCGCCAGAGTGCGGTCCAGATGGTGCAGATTGTCCTCGGCCTCCAGACTGGAGGGGCCAAAAATATGGCCAACGTAATCGGTCGAGGACAGACTGACTGACAGGTAATCCGGCACATCGTCCTGTCCCAAGTTTTCGGCAGCGATCAGTGCTTTGGCAAAATCCACGGTGATCTCATCGCCAGCCGGGCTGAGCGTCAGGCGGGTGGTGAAATACTTGTCATCCGCGAGGCCCCAGCTATGTGGGAAAGTGCGGCCAAAGCCGGGGAAATCGGTCTCCCACGGCTGGTCATCCCGGTCACCAAAATTGTATTTGTCGATATCGCCAAGCAGGGTCCAGTCCTGACCGGCGTAAGAGGCCACCATCCCTTTGTCCTGCCAATCGCCCATCCAGCTGGGATAGTCGTCGCGGTAAAACGTGCTGGTGACAAAGCGGCCTTCGGCTTTGGAGAACCAATAGGCTTGGCCAGCGTGGCCGGCCATTGCGATGGCCCCACGATCCTTGACCGAGACGCCAAACACTTTGGACGCCGGGCCAAAATGCAGGGCGATTTCGTCAGCAATGGTCGAACTTAGAATATTGCGCGGTGAGCGGCCATCGGTGGTGGCAGCGCGCTGGGTAGGGTCGATCTCACTGTTGGCATCCACTCCGGCAGCACCAACCAGCGGATAGTCGGCGTCCTGCACGTTATAGAATTGGGTCCCGGCGGTGCGGTCGAACCACAGATTGGCCACCATGCCATGCACCGCAGGCACCGCTCCGGTGGACAGGGTGGTGTGGCCCACAATGGTTTCGGTATTGGCGTGGCTGTGATGGGCATTGGCAAACACCACTCCGCCGCGCGTCAAGCGGGCAAAGCCATCATCGCCCATCCCCGCGCCGTAGCGGTCAATCAATTCACCGCGCAACTGGTCAACGGTGATCTGCAGGATGAGCTTGGGACGCTCTTGTGCCGCGCCAGCACCGGCAATCAGGCAGGCAGACGTCACCAATGATACAAAACAAAATCGCGCCATAATCGGCTCCCAATAAGTGAAATCAATGTTTCAAGCTTAGGCAGGCCGATCACCACGAACAACAGGTATTAGGAGCGGCAGCGCAATTATGCCGCCATGGATTTTTCCAGCACCAGAAATGTCATCATCCCCATTGGCGGCAGAGTCTTTTTCTCAACCAAAGACAGGGTTGGCTCTCTCAATACCGTGTCGACCTCAAAATCGGAATGCCAGCCCAGCAGGTTTGAAAACGGTGCCGATAGCCGCTCGACCGCAGCCAGAAAACCTTTGTCACGAGCAAAGTGGTTGGTGATCACGATGTGGCCGCCGGGTTTGCAGACCCGCGCCATTTCCGCGACCACCCGTTCCGGTTCTGGCACCACAGACACGATGTGCATAGCAGCGACAGTGTCAAAGTGGTTGTCGGGAAAATCCAGATCGCGCGCATCCATCTGCCGCAGGCTTTTGACGTGGCTCAGTTCTTTTTCACGCACCTTGCTGCGGGCCTTTTCCAGCATGTGATCACTGAAATCGATACCGGTGACGTTCATTTTTGCATCATAATATTGCAGTGCCAGCCCGGTCCCGACCCCCACCTCCAGCACTGTGCCAGCGCTGCGCGTATTGACATAGGCCACCGAGCGACGGCGACCGACATTGGTGATTGCGCCAAATGTTTTATCATAGACCGGTGCCCACCTCGCATATGAGGTTTTCACTGCATTGATGTCCATGGATCTACCCTTGCGTTGACTTAATCTTGCCGGACGTGCGCAACGCCCAGACAATACTAAAAATATAAATGATATTTAGAAATACCAGAGTGGCCCAGAGATAAGTCAGCAGCGCTGCTGCCAACAGGACCGCTCCGAGCACAAAAAACTTGGCCTTATCGCGCATAATGGCCAGGTTTTTGAACGAGTAGGTCGGAATGTGACTGATCATCAAAAGCCCGACACACACCGTATAGAGCGCCACCAGCAGTGGCGGGATCGACGGCATTTCAGGGAACAGGAATGAGACAAACATCGGCAACATGACCAGAAACGCGCCCGCCGGGGATGGTACCCCAACGAAATAGTTGGTGTCGGTATATTCATCGCCAGCTTTGCTGGAGACATTGAACCGGGCCAGACGTAACACGCAGCAGATCGCGTAGATCAGCACCGCGATCCAACCTGCCCTGCTCATGTCCTGTAGTCCCCAGACATAGAGGATCAGCGCCGGTGCGACCCCAAAGTTGAGGAAATCCGCCAGCGAATCCAGCTCGGCTCCGATCAGCGACTGCGCCTTGAGCAGCCGTGCCAGACGCCCGTCAAAGCCATCCAGCACACAGGCCAGCAGGATCAGATAGACCGCCCGCTCAAAATCACCCTGAAAGCCAAACCGAATGGCGGTCAGACCAGCACAGATGGCCGCGAAAGTCAGCAGATTGGGCAGCAGATGCACAATTGGCAGATCGGGTCTTGGGGCGCGGGAGCGGTCTGCCATGGCTTAACCCGTCCGCGCGACGCGGGCAGACTCTTGCGAGGTGAAATCGGCGATCACGGATTCACCGGCCACCATAGTCTGACCCAAGCTGACCAATGGCTCGACGCCCTCGGGCAGGTAGACATCCAGACGCGAGCCAAAGCGGATCAGGCCAAAGCGCTCGCCGGTCTGCATCACCTGGCCCTTGCTCACAAAACAGACGATCCGTCGCGCCACCAGACCAGCGATCTGCACCACGGCGATCTGACGCCCATCGGCCATTTCGATACACAGGCTGTTGCGCTCATTGTCGACGCTGGCTTTGTCCAGCGAGGCATTGAAGAACTTACCGGGGCGATAGCCAATAGCGGCAACCTTGCCAGCGATCGGCGTGCGGTTCACATGACAATTGAACACATTCATGAACACGCTAACACGGGTCAAAGCGACGTCTTCCATGCCCAGTTCGGCCGGTGGAACCGCTTTTTCGATCAGCGAAACAACGCCATCTGCCGGACTGACAAGTAGCCCTTCGCGGGCCGGTGTGGCGCGTTTGGGATCGCGAAAGAAATAATAGCACCAAACGGTAAGCCCAACGCCGATCCAGCCCAGGACATCAGCCAGCAGGAATAGTACAAAAGTGATCGCGGCAAAAATGGCGACAAATTTGCGGCCCTCGGGGTGCATTGGTTTAATAAAAGTATCGCGCATCCGCATGGAGCATGTCGCCTTTTGGTAAAGGATGGTCGCTTTTTGCCCGATCCCGATGGGAGGTACAATACGATTAATCCAGATTATGCGTGACCGGGGCCATGCGTCTTTGTTGGTTCAGCCCCGTTTACGCGGCGATGCGACAAACAGCAAAGAAATTTGACACAAAAGGACGTAAAACAGAATTTGCACCGCGCAACACGCAGCACCACAGGCCGGGCGGGTTTTCAATCTGAGAGCAACGACCATCAGCTGGTTGTTTTTGCTTGGTCAGTTCAACCGCTACAGACCCTGTTTCGGCCCTGCTGTTTGGCAAAATACAATTGCTTATCTGCACGTCGCTGAGCGTCTTGAACCGTTTCGCCACGCCATTTCTGCACTTGGCCTATGCTCACAGTAATGGTGCGGTCGGGCAAAATCTCGGCCTCGCTGATCCGACTGCAAATGAGCCCCGCCAAGACCTGTCCGTCGGTGTGGTCATCCAGCAAGACAAGGAACTCCTCGCCTCCGACGCGGAACAAACTGCCGTTGCTGCCCAGCAGGTCGAACATCAGCGAAGAGACTTGTTTCAGGACCATATCTCCGGTCGCATGCCCAAGGCTGTCGTTCACTTTCTTGAAGTGATCAATGTCGATCAACAGCACCGAGACACAGGTATCCGTCATCTGGTCGGCGATCTCGTCCAAGTGGCGAAGATTATAGCTGCCTGTCAGGGGGTCGCGGGTGCTGGCGGCCATCAGCTTGTCTTGCAGCTCGAGCGTCTTGCGGACCGAAAACCACATATAACCAGCGGTCAACGACAGCGCCAACACCAGCCGGATCGCCATTGTTGTATCGCCCTGCCACATGACCATCGCTGGCACTGTGGCCACCAAAGACAGCGAAACATAGAACCCAACTCCGCGTGGTTTCACCAGCGTGCCGCCAACAATAGTCGGAAACGCCCATAACGCCCCCTGTGAGCCAAAATACCAAATCGTAACAAGGATCGCGACATCCAACACGATCAGAATGGCCGGCACCGGGATCGGCAGCCACCTGCTGCGAACAAAGAAAAAGACATCCACTGCCAGCATTGCCGTCAGGGTGCTGATCAACGCTGCCAAAGCGTAATATCCGATGACTAAATTCTTTATGACAACCAGGATAGAAACAGCGATTGCGCACAGGCCAATGAAGAGATCGATCCGGGATTCTACGGTCCATTTGGGCGAACTAACCGGAGCGTCCCGCACTCGAAATTCTTCAATAGCCAACTGGACTTAAACCTTCGCAGAAACTTCGATCGCTTAAGTTGCCAGAAACACAAAAAACATCAAGCGTTTAATGGGAAACGCCCCCGGGAATTCCCCCAGAGGCGCAGCTGTTTTTCTATAAGTTTCGGACTAGTCCGGACTTGATCAACCGGTAACCCGAATGGTTTCATTCTTGGGGTCATAAGGGCTGTCACAGGTGACTTCTGCGTCCCACAACTGATCCATGATTTTGACCTTCAGCTTGGTGCCCGGCACTGCCAGCTCTGGTTTGACATAGCCCATGCCGATGCTTTTCTCGAAAGCCACAGAATAGCCACCCGAGGTCAGACGCCCCACGCGCTCGCCTTCAGGCGTGTACAGCACTTCGCGGCCCCATGGGTCGGCATCCGCCGGCCCATCGATCAGCAGAGTACAGCATTTGACCCGCACGCCAGTTTCAACCATGGCGTCTTTGCCGTGGAAGTCCTTGGACAGGTCGATAAAGCGCGGCAGGTCAGCCTCGGCTGGGGTCGCATCGCGGCCCAGTTCGGTGCCAAATGCGCGATATGACTTCTCAAGACGCAACCAGTTCTGGGCACGGGCCCCGACCAGCTTCATGCCGTGCTTTTCACCGGCTTTCTCCAGCAGGTCGAACAGGTAATTCTGCATTTCAATCGGGTGGTGCAGCTCCCAGCCCAGCTCGCCAGTATAGGCCACGCGGATCGCGTTGACCGGGCACATGCCCAATTCGATCTGACGGGCCGACAGCCATGGGAACCGCTTGTTGCTCAGCGCTGTGTCCGGATCAGCATCATTGATGATCTCTTTCAGCACGTCGCGCGACTTGGGTCCGGCGATGGCAAAGACGCCCCACTGGGTGGTGACATCCTGGATCTCGATGTAGCCGAATTCTTCCATCTTATCTTCGGCAGCTTTGCGCAGGAAGTCGGCGTCGTATTCAGTCCAGGCCCCGGCAGAGACAAGATAATAGTTGTTCTCGCCGTTGCGCACGATGGTGTATTCGGTGCGGGTGGTCCCGGCCGAGGTCAGCGCATAGGTCAGGTTGATGCGACCAATTTTTGGCAGCTTGTTGCAGGTGAACCAGTCCAGAAACTGAGTGGCACCGGGGCCCTTGACCACGTGCTTGGTGAACGCGGTTGCGTCGACCAGGCCAACACCTTCGCGGATGGCTTTGGCTTCTTCGACCACATATTTCCACCAGCCACCGCGACGGAAAGATCGGGCCTCGGCATCGTTGAAGCCAAGTGGCGCGTAGTAGTTCGGGCGCTCCCAGCCATTGACCCAACCAAATTGCGCGCCGCGCTCTTTCTGGCGGTCATAGGCTGGTGAGGTGCGCAGGCCGCGGGCAGCTGGGCGTTCTTCGTCTGGGTGGTGCAGGATGTAGACGTGCTCGTAGCATTCTTCGTTTTTGCGCGCGGCAAACTCGGTGGTCATCCAGTTGCTGCTGTAACGCTTGGGATCGAGGCTTGCCATGTCGATTTCGGCTTCGCCGTCCACCATCATCTGCGCGAGGTAATAGCCAGTGCCGCCAGCTGCGGTGATACCAAACGAGAAGCCTTCGGCCAGCCACATGTTGCGCAGACCCGGTGCCGGGCCAACCAGTGGGTTGCCATCAGGGGTATAGCAGATCGGGCCGTTGAAGTCGTCCTTGAGGCCGGACTCGGCACAGGACGGCACACGCTCGGTCATAGCCATATACTGTTCGGCGATCCGGTCCAGATCCAGTGGGAACAAATCAGCGCGGAAACTGTCAGGCACGCCGTGTTCAAAGCGCGCCGGGGCGCCGTGCTCGTAGATACCCAGGATCCAGCCGCCGCGTTCTTCACGGGCATAGGATTCATTGTCTGCATCCCGCACAACCGGGTGCTCGGGGTTGCCCGCTTCGCGCCATTTGACCAGTTCGGGGTCCTTGTCCATGACAATGAAGGTGTGTTCAACCGGGACAGCTGGCATCTTGATGCCCAGCATTTTGGCGGTGCGTTGTGCGTGGTTGCCCGATGCGGTGACGACGTGTTCAGCGGTGATGACGAACTGTTCGTCGCTGGGGACCAGATTGCCGCCCTTTTCGACCATCTTGGTGCAGGTGACTTCCCAATGCGTACCGGTCCAATGGAAGGCATCGGCCTGCACCTTGCGCTGGATGTCCACACCGCGCTGACGCGCCCCCTTGGCCATCGCCATGGTCACGTCGGCTGGGTTAATATAGCCATCTTCGGTGTGATAGATCGCGCCCTTCAGATCATCGGTACGGATCAGCGGCCAGCGGGTTTTGATCTCGTCCGGGGTCAGCCACTCGTAAGGCACACCACAGGTTTCGGCGGTCGAGGCGTAGAGCTTGTATTCGTCCATGCGCTCGTCTGTTTGTGCCATGCGCAGGTTGCCGACCACGGCGAAACCAGCGTTCAGGCCGGTTTCTTCTTCAAGCGACTTGTAGAAATCCACCGAGTATTTGTGGATGTGGGTTGTCGCATAAGACATGTTGAACAGTGGCAACAGGCCAGCGGCGTGCCAAGTCGAGCCCGAGGTCAACTCGTCCCGCTCGATCAGCATGACATCGTCCCAGCCGGCTTTGGCAAGGTGATAGGCAATCGAGGTTCCGACGGCACCACCGCCGATGACCAATGCTTTGACTTGGGTTTTCATGAGGCCCGTTCTCCGGAAAAATATGACTCGCTTGGCTATGGTTATGCCTAAGCTGAGCGGCACGCGCGAAGTCCATCCGACGCAAAAACCGGCAAAACCGACCTCAGGTGGCTTTCAGCACCGGATTTGGTCGGGGAAGGGTTTGGATTTGAGTATTTTTGGCAAAAAGAAACTGCAGGTATTCTTGTTTCCAATTCAAGCCTTTCCTCGTGGGGGGAGGCTGGCAGACAGGAAAGGGCTAGCAGCTCAGGAGATTGCTGCGTCGCACGCAACCGCCGCCAGCCGGAGTGCTGTCGAGGCCCTTGTTGACGCGCACGCCGGTTCTGTCCTCGCGCGCAACCGGGTTGGCCATCACCTGGGGAATTGTCGGGTCAACAGGCGGTTCATCTTCAGTTGCCCCCCACAAGGCAGCCACGTCAGATATTGAACCCAGGTCAATTTTGCCACTGCTGTCTGACGATTCAAACCGGCTGCTGAAAATCTGGCTATATTGCCTTAGTCCCATCTGCCCAAATGGTATCTGGGCGCGGCGCGATTGCTGGCCATAGTCGGCACCCAGAACCACAAGGCCACACAGGGCGGCAAAGCAGGCATTCTGAGCGATCGCCATGTGGTCTCTCCTAAAAGCGCGATGTGAGGGGGATGGCCCCAAGTCACTGTAAACCCGAAAAATCCGGCGAATTTGAGGCATTTGCGGTGTTTTTTGGCCATGTCGCCAAATTGTTATGGTCCGGTTGCACTTGGGCGCCATTTACGCGGTGATGAGCAGATGCAACGTTCCAGTTATGTACCGCAGCTGTCCCTATCGACATGAACGGCCCAATGCGGACCTTGCTGGACGGCACAGTGAAGGTCCGGACGGTGTCCAATATGAACGTCTTAGATGCCACTAGTTGGCTCGGTTCCAAATTACGTAAGAACTTTTGAAAACCTCAGGAACTTGACAAAGATGTCTCTGACGGCACATTGACAAGACCAATATTTTCAATTTGAGGTGCTGATTTTGAAGCTAATTCTTATAACCGGCGCGTCTAGCGGAGTTGGTGCGGCAACTGCGCGGGAATTTGCGAAAAACGGCTCAAAGGTCGTCCTTGTCGCTCGCTCTGCGGATCGGATCCAGTCTCTTGGAGACGAGATCGGTGAGTTAGCCATTCCGGAACCCTGTGATGCTGCAGACTCCAAGGCGGTCGAAGCAATGGCCAAGCGCGTGAGGGACAACCACGGTGTGCCCGATGTTATTGTGCATTGCGCCGGAGCTGGACAATGGAAGACCTTGCTGGAAACAGAGCCGAGTGAAGTGATCACTATGATGCGAGCCCCATATTTTGCAGCGTTTTTTGTGACGCGTGCATTTTTACAAGGCATGTTGGATCGAAAGAGCGGGGTTATTATCAATGTGAACTCGCCAGCGTGTTTGATACCGTGGACGTCGAGCGTTGGATATGCTGCAACACGTGCTGCATTGCAGGGATTCCACGAAGCGCTTGCGCAGGATTTAGTCGGAACTGGAGTACGCAGTTGTCATGCAATTTTTGGGAAAATCAACTCGGCATACTTTGACAACAACCCGGGCGTTTTGGACAAAATGCCGATGATTGCAAAAACCGTGCCAACGTTGACCCCCGAAGCTTGTGCAAGGCAAATAACAAAATTGGCTGACCGCCCAAAACACCGCATTGTTTTTCCATGGGTTCTCAGAATTCATACTGAATTTGGACGACTGTTTCCAGGAACAGCGCGATGGCTGGTGCGACTTTAGAGTTTTCTAAAGCAAAGGCAGCTTTGTTCGCATAGCAGATCTTGGCGTAATTCGCAGCGAACTTCCGCTCTCCGCCCATTGTGGCAATTTTTTGTGACTGCCACTTTGATCACAATGCACCTCATGCCAGCCAACTCAGCTTATCGTCATTCCAAATTTCCGGCTGCTCAGCGCAGGGAATTGCACGCAGCTTTGGGCACCGTCAGGGTGGTGCCCCGTCGGTGAAATCTGCGCTCTTGTCATGTGCCAGACTAATAGCCCGGAAGCATATTTGGATGAAAAGGTGGCGCCACCGATGTGGACACGGACGGGGGGCTTACCCCGCGTGCAGAGAACCAGTTCATATGCGCCCCGCCGCAACCCGAGGCCCTGTTTCCGATGCCGGGGGTGAAAGTCCCGGCGATGATCGCGATCACGGGCACTCTGATAGAAAGACATTACGATGGTCCTGACAGGGCGTACGTTGTGAGCGCAACGCCCATGTTCAAGAGCTAGTTGCAGCTTAGAACGCCTGCACGGCGCACGCAGCCTTTGTCACTGGCGGCCTGATCATTCAGCCCTTTGTTGACAACAACGGCAGGAATGTCGGCAGCCCCCTCGTCCTGCTCTTGGCCAGCCGACAGGTGCTCCCCGAGACTTGTGCTGTGATCGGCATTATTCCCAAGACCGGAATCTTGGGGCGCGCCCACAATAGCTGCAAGCCTGTTGTCCGGCTTGTCATAACGTGTCTGCACGATGGCAAAATAGTCCTTCATGCTCAGTTCGCCGGGGCCAAGCCCGGCCTTATGGCTTTGCATATTGTAATCGACTGCAACCACGAACTGTGTGGCGACGAGGATAATCCCCATTGCTTTTCGCAAACCCATTCGGCCTCTCCCTTGGGCCGCTTTTCGACCCCGCCGCAGGAATACAGGACCACTTGGGGCAAATTATGGCAGGGACAGACCTTAATCCGACCCAGTTAAGGGCCGGATGGTCAGCTCTAGTCGATCAGAATTTTCCCCGGGTTCATAATATTGTCAGGATCCAGTGCCACCTTGATCGCGGCCATATAGCGGGTGGTCTCGCCCAGTTCTACCTTTAGATACGGGCGCTTGCCCTGGCCGATGCCATGTTCGCCGCTGCAGGTCCCGTCCATCGAAATGGCCAAATGGTTGAGCCAACTCACGAAGTCATCTGCGCGGGAGCACTCTTCGGCATCGTCCATATCGATCAGTAGCAGCGCATGAAAATTGCCGTCGCCTACGTGGCCAACAATTGTTGAGATCAGCCCCAAAGATGCGGCCTTTTCCTGTGCCGCACCGACACATTCCGCCAGCCGTGAGATTGGCACGCAGACATCGGTCGTGATGCCTTTTGCTCCGGGGCGGATTTGCAGCCCGGCCCAATACATGTCGTGGCGGGCCTGCCACAGCTTGTTGCGCTCTTCGGTGGTCGAGGTGGTGGCGATGTCAAAGCCGCCAAATTCTTCGGCGATGGAGGCAAAGGTCTCGGCCTGCTCGGCGACGCTGGCCTCGGAGCCGTGGAATTCCAGCAGCAGCAGCGGCGTTTCCGGCAGCTCCAGTTTGGAATAGGCGTTGGCGGCCTTGACGCTCATCTCGTCCAGCAGCTCGATGCGGGCCACGGGGATACCATATTGGATGGTCATCATCACCGCGCGACAGGCGTCATCGACAGTGCGGAACGAGCATCGAGCCGAGCTGATTGCTTCGGGGATGCCTTGCAGTTTCAGGGTAATCTCGGTGATCAGGCCCAAAGTGCCTTCGGAGCCGACCATCAGGCGGGTCATATCATAGCCGGCCGAGGATTTCTTGGCCCGCTGTGCGGTGCGGATCACGCCGCCGTCAGCCATCACCACTTCCAACGCCAGAACGTTTTCTTTCATGGTGCCATAGCGCACCGCATTGGTGCCCGAGGCGCGGGTTGCCGCCATGCCACCCAAAGATGCGTTAGCGCCGGGATCGATTGGGAAAAACAAACCCTTGTCGCGCAGGAAGGTATTGAGTTGTTCGCGGGTAACGCCGGGCTGCACCACAACGTCCAGATCCTCGGCATGGACTTCGAGGATCTTGTTCATATGGGCGGTGTCAACCGAGATGCCACCTGCGGGGGCGTTAACATGGCCTTCGAGCGAGGTGCCGGTGCCATAGGGGATGATCGGAACGCCATATTCGGCGCAGGTTTTGACGATCTGTGAGACTTCGTTGGTGTCAGCCGGAAACACCACGGCATCAGGCATCTGATTGACGATCCAGGTGGTGGTGTGGCCGTGCTGCTCGCGGATCGCCTCGCCGGTTTGCAAGCGGTCGCCGAAAAGCTGTTTTAGCACGCCGATGGCGGCTTTGATCCCGGACTCGTTGCGCGGCAGTGACGTGGCTTGCACCATGAGTAAACTCCTTTTCTGCGGCGCCCCTGCGCCGCAATTTCACAAGTTAACTTTATGGCACTGCTGAAACGGAGTTCAATAGCCACAAGCGGGTAGCTGCCGCTATTCTCCCAATGCCACACCTTCACGGCGCGGGTCAGCAGCCCCCAACAGATGCTCGCCGATTTCAATCGCATGCAGGCCGGAATTCAGTCCGCGAAGGTTTACATCGTAACCTAGCTCTGTCAGCGCGGTTTCCATCTCTGCCGCCGTGGTCCCGTCTTCCAGATCATAGGTACCAAAGCGGTTCACAGCATGCGGCAGGGACACCGCTTGTTGCACGTTCATGCCCCAATCCGCCCAGGCGATGATCGAGCTGGCGACATAGCCGATGATCCGGCTGCCACCTGGTGAGCCGATGGCCAGCACCGGTTTGCCTTCTTGCATCACAATGGTTGGTGCCATCGATGAACGTGGACGTTTGCCCGGTTCCAGCCGGTTCGCGATGGGAACCCCGTCGCGGTGGCTGCGAAAGGAGAAGTCGGTCAGTTCGTTGTTCAACAGAAATCCGTGCACCATTAGCCGCGAGCCAAAGGCGTTTTCGACCGTCGTGGTCATCGATAACACATTGCCGTATTGGTCGACGATCGAGATATGCGAGGTTGAGGGCAGCTCAATCGCTTCGTCGTCTGCCCACAGGGCGTGATCGAACTCGGGTGATCCCGGTGCAACTTCGGTCAATGCTGCCGCGCCGTCCAGCAGGGTCGCCCGTTGTGCCAGATAGTCAGGCTCCACCAGCCCCTTGGTTGGCATTGGCACATAATCGCTGTCGGCCATGTAGCGGCCCCGATCCGCAAAGGCGAGCCGCGAGGCATCGCCGATCAAGCGCCAGCTTTCCGGATTGTCAGCGCCCAGCGCTGCCAGATCATACTGCCCCAACATGCCCAAAATTTGCCCGACAGTCAGGGCGCCAGAGGATGGCGGCCCCATGCCGCAGACATCAAGAGCGCGATACGTGACGCAAACCGGCGCGCGTTCTTTGACCTTGTATACGGCCATATCCACCAAGGACAACACACCGGGATTGCCCGGTGCGTGGTTCACCGCGCCGACGATCTCGTCAGCGATACGGCCAAAATAGAAACCTTCGGCGCCCTTCTTTGCCAAGACACCCAGTGTATGGGCGTATTCATCATTGACCAGCAGATCACCAGCCTGCAGCGCAACGCCATCGGGCAGAAAATAATCGGCGGTTCTTTGGAACCGCGCCAATCGCTCGGCGTCGCGTTCGATCAACCCGGCCAGACGCGGCGACACTGTGAAACCATCCTTAGCCAGATCAATCCCCGCCTCAAACAGCGAAGGCCAGGGCGCGCGGCCCCAACGGCGATGGGCTTCCTCCATCAGGGCCGGGGTGCCGGGGGTGCCGACCGAGCGGCCACCAACCACCGCATCAAAGAACTTGAGCGGCTCGCCAGTTTCGTCCTGAAACAGAGTTGGGGTGGCAGCCAGAGGCGCGGTTTCGCGGCCATCCAGGGTTGTCAACTCGCCGCTGGCGGCATCGTACCAGACCAGAAAGGCGCCACCGCCCAACCCCGAGGACTGGGGTTCGACCAGTCCCAGCACTGTTTGCACCGCCACCATGGCATCCGCCGCAGTTCCCCCAGCGCGCAGGATCTCGGCGCCGGCTTCGACCGCGTGGGGGTTGGCGGCGGCGATCATCCAGTTATCCGACTGTACCGGTTGGCCAGCCTGTTTGGTCTGCAAGGCCTGTTCGACCGCCGGAGAAATGGCTTCAAACTGGCCTGTTGTTGCTGCTTCGGGCGCGACTGCATCAGCTGCTTGCTGCGACTGAGCTTGTGAAACAAGGGCTGAGCTTGCCAGCAGAGCGAGAAAAACGTGACGCATAATAACCTCCGACCAAAACGAATAAGTGGAGCCTAGAACCATCTTACAAAGAACTGAACCTCTATTGACACTCGAGCCGGGCCGATAGGCCGGGTCGCGCCTGACCGACCCAACTTCAGGCACGGATCTATGTCGTCAGGGTCTCATCCCATACTCCGCCAACACGTCATGCACAGCGCCATCGCGGTGCAGGGTTGACTGAAACAGGGAAAACCCGGCAACCAAAAATGATGGCAACGTGGCGGTAGCATGGTCGGCGATAAACCGCTCCAGACGCTCGGCATCTCGCCATTGTCCGCCACGCCCAAAGCGGGCCAGCGTGACATGCGGTTTGTAGCGTTCCCGTGAGAGGACCATCCCCGCACGATGCGCCGCGCGGCGCACTTGGCTGTGCAGGTCCTTCAACGCCGGACTATCAGCGATGCGGGCAAACAGGATCCTGGTAGCCTCTCCGCCAAACGTTCCCAGCCCGTCGAAATCTAGATTGAATGGCTGGATTTTCAGGGTGTCCAGCTCGTGGTGCAACTGCTCCAGCTGATCCTCTGCCTGATCGCCCAAAAACGCCAGGGTGAGATGTAGGTTGTCATCGTACACTGGTTTACCAACCGGCAGGGACGAGGTCAGATCTGACAGTGCATCGATCACATCCTCGGGCAGATTGATCGCCACAAATGCCCGCATTGCCGCCCCCTGCCCTAGAGCATCGACGGCACCACCTGATCCGGTGGTCGGTGGCCGTCCTCGAATGTCTTGATGTTCAACAGCACTTTCTCTCCCATCTCGATCCGGCCCTCAATGGTGGCCGATCCCATATGTGGTAGCAGCACCACATTGGGCTGTTCGCGCAGGCGCGGGTTGATGTTGGTGCCCTGTTCATAGACGTCCAGCCCGGCCCCGGCGATCTCGCCCGCGCGCAGCATCCGGGTCAGGGCCATTTCATCAATCACCTCGCCGCGCGAGGTATTCACGATCACCGCGTCCGGTTTCATCAGCTTCAGACGCCGGGCGTTCATCAAGTGAAAGGTGGACGGGGTCGAGGGGCAGTTGATCGAAATCACATCCATCCGTGCCACCATCTGATCAAGGCTGTCCCAATAGGTAGCTTCCAGTGCCGACTCGGTCTCGCTGCGCAGGCGTCGGCGATTGTGGTAATGCACCTGCATACCAAAGGCCGCAGCGCGACGGGCAACCGCCTGACCAATGCTGCCCATGCCCAGAATACCCAATCGACGCCCTGCCATACGGCCGCCCAGCAGCGCGGTTGGTGCCCAGCCCTGCCAATCGCCTTTTTGCATCATTGCCAGCCCTTCGGGGATGCGACGCACCACGGCCATGATCAGCGCCATGGTCATATCGGCGGTATCATCGGTCAGCACACCGGGGGTGTTGGACACCAGAATGCCACGCTGGCGGGCGGTGGAGACATCAATGTGATCGACGCCGGCGCCATAATTGGCAATCAGTTTCAAACGGTTGCCCGCCTGCCCCAGCAAACGGGCGTCGATGGTGTCGGTCACTGTTGGCACAAGAACATCCGCCTGTCCCATTGCCTCGACCAGTTGGGCGCGGCTTAGCGGTGTGTCCTCGCTGCGCAGAGTGACGTCAAACAATTCGCACAGCCGGGTCTCGACCGGTTCTGGCAACCGTCGCGTTACGACAACACTCAGACGTTCTCTTGCCACTTGCCCACTCCCAATGCATTTCATTTTAGCCTGCTTTGTGTCATCGTGGCGTAGGATGGCAAAGGGCACAAGAACCCTTGCACCCCATCGACGCCAAGTGACGCAGTTTTCTGGAACCAGCCCGCGGGGAAACCCGGCAGAGGCAACGGCATGAAAACGCTTCAGGCGCGGTGGTGAACAGGCAACGATGATAAAAAGCGAGCAGGCAGTGACAGTTTCGGTTTCAAGATTGCGCCTTTTGGTGGCCGCGCTTTGCGTGCTGCTGATGTCCACCCCATCGCTGATGGCTGGCAACCCTTCGCCAGATCAGATCCGCGGATCAGTGACCAACCTCCCCCTGCCCCGCTATGTTTCAATGAAGGCCTCGGAAGGCAACGTGCGACGCGGCCCTTCGCTGACGCACCGGATCGACTGGGTGTTCAAGCGCCGCCACATGCCGTTGGAAATCACCGCCGAATATGGCCATTGGCGCCGAGTTCGCGATCGTGATGGTGTTGGCGGATGGGTGCATTACGCGCTGCTGTCGGGCACTCGCACCGTGCTGATCGAAGAAGACATGCTGACCGTCCGTGCACAGCCCAATGAGAGTTCTCCTATCACCGCCGCCTTTGAGCTGGGTGTGGTGGCCCGTTTGGGATCTTGCTCGCAGAACTGGTGTCGCATTTCGGCCGGCGGTTATCGCGGCTGGGCCCCCAAGGTGAAGCTGTGGGGTGTGACCCCGAATGAGCTGCGCGACTAACGGTCTGCAACCGGACTTACGTCTTAAAGTCAGCTACTTGCCTGCCATTTGACCCTACCAGAATGTGCGCAAGCCGCACAACCGTTGCGTAAGTTGACGCAAATGCAGCTTTCCCCGGACCTCGGATTGACTCCGCTTCAAGCGCGGTTGAGAAATGCGCATCAATTACCTCTGACGGCCCAACAAGTGGTCGCAGGCGGGATGGTCATTTTTGGAGGATAAACCGTGATTTCATTGAACCGCCGCAAGGCATTGGCACTGTTGGGCGGCACCGTTGCTGCGGCTGGTCTGTCTACTCCGGCATTGTCGCAGGGGCGCAAGATCACTGTTGGTGCACTGCGTTTCACCAGCCACTCGGCCAGCTTTATCGCGCTGCAGCGGGGCTATTTCAAAGAGGCCGGTCTGGATGTTGAGCTGAAGTTCTTTCAGGCGGCGACTCCGATGGCTGTGGCGATTGCTTCAGGTGATGTGGACTATGCCGTGACCGCCATGTCCGGTGGTCTGGTGTCGCTGGCCGACAAAGGTGCAATCAAGATCATCGGCGGCGCGCTGTCCGAAGAAGCAGATATTGACGGTCAGAAATACCTGGTGTCCGACGCGGCGTTTCAGGCAGGCGTGACCAGCCCGGCGATGCTGGATGGCAAAAGCTATGGCATCACCAGTGCCGGGTCGTCGTTCCATTATATGGGGTCCAAGCTGGCGCAAAAGGAAGGCATCTCGATGTCGTTCAAGCCGCTGCAGAAGGTTGGCGCCATCATCGGTGCGCTGAAGTCGGGTCAAATTGATGCCTGGTCGATCGTGCCGCATATCGCCAAGCCGCTGGCTGGTTCGGGCAAGGTGCATATTATTGGCAATGTGTCGGACGTGATCCCGGATTATCAGGTCACCACTGTGTTTACTTCAGCCAAGAACGCGGCGGATGAACGTGGCATGACTGGCGATTTCCTGGCTGGCTTTTCCAAAGGAGTTGCGGATTACAACGCCACCATGATCGACCGTGCCCACGGCGATGACGGCGTCAACGAGATGGTCGATCTGATCCACAAGTATGTCTACGCCGACCGTCCGCGTGAAAAGGCGGCCAAGTCGATCATCAACGGCACCATGCGCCTGAATGATGGCGCGGCGCTGAATACTGCCTCGCTTCAGGATCAACTGAGCTGGTTCCAATCCGAAGATCTGGTTGGTGCTGACATCACGCTGGATACGGTTGTGGACAGCAGCTACGTCAAGACGTTGGGCTGACAACTCCTTCGCCCGGCCGAAAGGCCGGGCGGCGCCCGACCCTCCCCACGGGAGGGCGCTTCGCACCCACCCAGGGTCAGGCGCCTCCCTCTTTTCCTCGCTCATTCCGTCAGCTTCTGGAGCCTCGTTTATGGACATCCGCCTGTCCGCCGTCAGCCACCACTATGACCAAACCGAAGTGCTGCGGGACATTTCGCTGGAAATCCCATCCGGCAAAATCGTCTGCATTGTCGGGCCATCGGGCTGTGGCAAATCCACTCTGCTGCGGCTGATCGGCGGGCTGGAACAGCCCAGCGCTGGTGAGATCCTGCAAATTGGCTCGCCACCTGCCGATTGCCTGAACCCGCTGACCTATATCTTTCAGGATTTTGCCCTGCTGCCATGGCGCACGGTGCGTGGAAATATCTCGTTGGTGCTAGAGGATCATGGCATTCACGGTCAGGCGGCGGGCGACATCATAAACGACGTGCTGGCCCGCACCAAGCTGAGCGATTTTGCCGATGCCCTGCCCAAACAGCTGTCCGGCGGCATGAAACAACGGGTGGCGATTGCGCGTGCATTGGCGGTGAACCCGGCGGTGATGCTGATGGACGAGCCGCTGTCTGCGCTGGACAGCCAGACTCGTGAATTGCTGATGGATGATCTGGTCAACCTGTGGAGCCGCACGCCGTTCACCGCTGTCTATGTGACCCACAATCTGGCCGAGGCCGTGCGTCTGGGCCATTCCATCATGGTGATGTCGCGCCGTCCCGGCGAGATCCGCGAGATCGTGCATTTGGATACACCTCTGCATCAACGCGGACTGGGTGATGCCGAGATGGAAGAGAAACAGAAATACCTGTGGCACCTGATGCGCGAAGAAGCCCGCGCAGCGGATGCGGAGTTAGTACATGTCTGAAACCTCAAACGCAGCTGAAATTCGCCATGTCCCGTTTCGCGGCGGTGGCTTTGCGCCCTCTCCACGCCGTTGGGTCGGGTTCGCCGTCTTTGTCGTACTGATTGCTCTGGCCGAGATTGGCACCCAGACCGGCTTCATTACGCCGCTGACGCTGCCCAAACCTTCGGACGTGCTAAAAACCTTTGGTGAGCTCTACAGCTCGGGTCTGCTGTGGAAACACCTGAGCGTGTCGCTGTCTCGACTGGTAGTTGGTGCCGCGCTGGGGGCCAGCGCCGGCATTGCTGTGGGTGTGATGATCGGGCTGTTTTCATATGTGCGCGCCGGGTTGCTGCCGCTAGTGGCGGCGCTGTTCCCGATCCCCAAGATCGCGCTGCTGCCGCTGTTTGTGATCTGGTTTGGCATCGACGAGGGATCAAAGTACGCGCTGATCGCTTTTGGCACCTTTACCCCCACTGTGGTGGCCACCTATGGCGCGGTCGACAATGTGGATCGCAACCTGATCCGCATGGGGCAGAGTTTCAATCTCAGCTGGATGTCAATTGTGCGCAAGATCGTGCTGCCCGGCGCAATGCCCGGTATTCTGTCAGGGCTGCGCATCAGTCTGGCCATTGCTATCATCCTGCTGGTCGCCGCCGAAATGCTGGGTGCCGAGTATGGTATCGGGGCCTATATCCTAGAGGCCGGGTCCCTGTATGATCTGGAACGGTTGTTCGTCGGGGTCGCTATCCTGTCAATTCTGGGTGTTACACTAAGCGCCTGCATCGGCATGATCGAACGGCGGTTGTTACGCTGGCGGGTTTAAGTTTTGCCGGACAGGTAGGTCAGGCGCGTCCTCTTCAACAAAAACAAGACAAGGAACACCACATGGCCTGGATCAAAACCGTCTCTTATGACGACGCCGTAGGTAAGCTAAAGATGCTGTACGACCGGGTCAAAGGACCGGATAACAACGTCGACAACATCATGATGATGCACTCCTTACGCCCCCATTCGATGGAGGGGCATATGGCGATCTACAAATACGTGCTGCATCACACTGGCAATACGGTTCCCAAGTGGTTTCTGGAAACGCTGGGCGTTTGGGTCAGTCGGTTGAACGATTGCGATTACTGCGTCGAGCACCATTTCTCGGGACTGCAACGGCTGTTGCAAGACGATGCCAAGGCCGACGCGCTGCGGGCCGCGATAGAGACCCGCAACATTGCCGCGGCTCCGCTGGATGAAGGTCAAAGACTGGCGATGGACTATGCCCGCCAGTTGACACGCGATCCCGGCGGCATGACACAAGACATTGTGCTGCAACTGCGCGCGGCGGGTTACACTGATGGAGAAGTGCTAGAGATCAATCAGGTCACCGCCTATTTCAACTACGCCAACCGCACTGTGCTGGGACTGGGTTGTTCAACCAAAGGTGATATTCTGGGGTTGTCTCCTAACAAGTCGGAAAACCCCGACGACTGGAGCCATAGTTAGGCCCAAAGCCCGCTACTCCTGTAGTTGCTGTTCAAACTCTTGCTGAATGCGGCGCAACTCTTCGATGGCGGCGCGGATGTCGCTGCTGTCGATGACATTCACCTCGACATGGTCGCCGCTACGAGACAATCGTCGCCGCAACAGGCGGTCGCGGTGCTCTGCGGATCGGAACTCCAGTACTTTGAAGACCTCAACCGGCCGCGAGAACCCCTTTGGGTTTACTTCGCCAACGGATTCGCAGGCCACATGTTCAGATATCAAATTACAGGTGCTGTCCGAGATCAGCACAGAACCCGGTTCGGCCAGTCCTTCCAACCGGGAGGCCAAGTTCACCGGTCTGCCGAGAACAGTGTAATCGAGCCGCTTGTCCGAGCCGAAATTGCCCACCGTGCAATATCCCGAGGTAATACCCATCCGCACCATCATCGGTTTTGGCACACCCAGTTTTTTCCAGTGGCCCTGCAACTCGTCAACGCGTTGCTGCATCAGCAGCGCCATTTCGACCGCCTTTAACGCGTCTTCTTCTGCCCCATCACTTTCAGGATCGCCAAAAAACACCATCACCGCATCGCCAATGAACTTGTCGATGGTGCCGCCACATTGAATCGCAATCGACGACATTTCCGACAGGTAAGAATTGATCACTTTGGTCAACCGCTCGGGTTCCAGGGTCTCGGACAGATCGGTGAACTGCTCGATGTCGGAAAAGAAGATGGTCAGGTTTTTGCGTTTGGTCGAGGTGCCGCCATCCTGTTTGCCAGAAAATATGCTATCATAGATCTGCGGCGACAGGTATTTGGCCAGTCGGGTGGCAAGATGTTCCAGCTGGGCGCTCTTCTCCTCGATGATCTCGCGATCATGGATTTTCTGTTCTAGCAGTTCCTCGCGTTCACGGCGCAGGGCCCATTCCTCGGTGCGGTCAACAAATTGTCCCTGAATACCGTTCAGATAGGAAAAGCTGGGATCTTTGGTCCGCGCTGACATCAATGCAAAGACCCGGCTGTTGCCGTTGTCTGAGATATGAATTTCCGGAATCCGCACAGATCCGTGTTCACGGATACCTGAGATCCAGGTGTCGATCTGCGCGCCGGGAACCCGCAGTTGCTCCAGCACGTCGGGGAAATAGGCGTTCGAGACATTGCCCAGCACCGGAAAGAAGCGCAGGAAGTTATCGTTCACCTTGAGGATTTCAAAGTCCTGATTGGCGTAATAGGCTGCTGTGATGGCATTTCTGAAGTTGAAAAAGCTCAGATCAATGATGTTGCTTTGATTAAATAGATCTTCGGCTTTCATGATGGTTTCTCCTGAGACATATCCAGCTCAGTGCGCATGGCAAAATCCAGCTTCCACTGCGCCCGCTTGCCAGTAACGGCACCCCAGGTGGTGACGCAGTAAGGTGTGAAATAGGTCAGCATCACTTTCCAGACCGGCGGCAGTTCACCAGTGAACACCTGATCACCGTGGTTTATCAGCGTCAGGATGGAGCCAACCACCAGCGCCGTCGCCACGGCCTTTTTGGGAGTTCCATCGCCAAAGATCATATGCATCACAGGAGGTGCGGATTGATTGCGTGCCTTGGCCTTAGTCATCAAAATGTCCTCTGCGTGAAACACTGGCTTACAAATGAATCCAATTCATCCGCCAGCCCGTGAAGTCAGAGCTGGAGTATTCTGGCAGTCTAATGAAGCATTTAGAAAATGCATGGACTAAATTTCAGGTATCTGGGGCGGTTTTTTCTGCAGGCAGGTTCGAAGCTAAATTGGACCTTCAATTTTACTCTGACAAATACGGCAACCACCCATCATGCTCAGTTGTTTTCCGACAGCTCAGGGCAGTCGACTCATGGCGACAACCACACAATACTTGCCGTTCGCGTCACGCACATTTCAAAAGTTGAAACACGCTAAAAGTGAACCCCCGCTCACGCACTCACCTGAAACCGGAATTCGTCCTATTTTATTGGGCAAAACAGACATTTCCACACGCAGCTAAGAAAATATTAGGAGAGGGATCCTAGCGGTTATTCAAATATCGCTCCCCGCAAAAGGAATCCGCCTACTATGCCCGCTGCTCTTTATCGCCTTTCAACCCGCATCTACGCCGTGATTGCCCTCGCGCTGTTCATGGCGGCCATGCTTACATTCCTTCTGCTGTCACGTGCTGTCGACAACGCATATTCGATGCGCGAAGCTGAGCTTCACAATGCAACGGATACAGCCATTAGCCTGCTGGCTGCGCTTGAGGCTCGGGTAGAGTCTGGCGAGCTAACCCGTGAAGAGGCTCAAAAGCTTGGACACGACCAGCTGAACTCGCTGCGATTTGGAACGGCCGGGTACTTTTTTGTCAACGATACCAATAACATTGTGCGAGCCCACCCATTTAAGCCAGAGTGGGAAGGGACCAACAAGGCAGATCTTGAGGATATCAACGGCCTGAAAATCTTTCAGGAGATGCAAAAAGTCGCCAACGGCCCCTCTGGCGCTGGTCCAGTCCGTTATTGGTTCCAAAAACCGAATGCAGACGAACCCGAGCAAAAGATTGGTTACGTTCAATTGTACAAGCCCTGGGGCTGGATTGTCGGAACCGGGTCCTATGTATCCGATATCGAGGCAAGCCTGAGCTGGATGCGCAATGCAGCCTTCGCCACCCTAGCCGTCTGCCTGCTGCTGCTGGCTGGTGCGGGTTTCATGATTGCGAGAAGTGTGACCGGCCCCTTGGCCGCGTTGCAGGCTAGAATGCAGAGCATGGCAGATGGGGAAACTCATTCTGAAGTGCCAGCAACTGACGTACAGAGCGAAGTTGGTGAAATGGCGAAAACCGTCGAAGTGTTCCGCCAGTCCATGCTGCAACAGCAGGAAATGGAACGCAGCCAGGCCGCACATGACGAGGAGAGGCACCGTGTTGTTGAAACCCTAAGCCGTCAGTTGTCGGCCCTGTCCTCGGGCGATCTCACCGTGAGCATCAGCGAATCTTTCCCTGCGGATTACGAGACGCTAAGACACGATTTCAACAAGACCCTGGAAACACTGAATGGCACAATTGTTCAGGTCATCGAATCTTCTGAAAGCATCCGTAGCGGTGCCTCTGAGATCACCCAGGCCTCGGACGACCTGTCACACCGCACCGAAAGTCAGGCTGCAACCCTGGAAGAAACCGCCGCCGCGCTTGAAGAAATGACGGCCAGCGTTCGCTCGGCTGCCGAGGGTGCACGCAGTGTTGAAACGGTGATGAACGAGGCCAAAACCGAGGCCAAGGACAGCGGAATCATTGTGCAAAGCGCTGTTGAGGCGATGCATGAGATCGAGCATTCATCCAGCCAAATCTCGCAGATCATCGGTGTGATTGACGACATCGCCTTTCAGACCAACCTTCTGGCGCTCAATGCCGGGGTCGAAGCGGCCCGCGCAGGTGAAGCAGGACGTGGCTTTGCAGTTGTGGCCTCCGAGGTGCGTGCCCTTGCGCAGCGCTCGTCCGACGCGGCGACCGAGATTAAAACTCTGATCGGCGACTCGACACAGCAGGTTGAACGCGGTGTCGATCTGGTTGGCAAAGCGGGCGGCGCCTTGAGTAATATTGTTCAGCGGGTGACTGATATCTCGCAGCAGATTTCCGGGATTGCCGAAGGCGCAAGCGAGCAGTCAACCGGCCTGAACGAGATCAATACTGGTGTCAGCCAGTTGGATAATGTCACTCAGCAAAACGCAGCGATGGTCGAACAAGCAACCGCAGCGGCCCAATTGCTAAGCGCCGATGCCACCAAACTGTCTGGTCTGGTGTCTCGCTTTACCATCAATGGCGGTTCTCGCAGATCCCCGGCGGCAAGTGCACGAGTGGTACCAATGACAGTTCCAACCTCTCATGGGGCGGATGATTGGGAGGCCACGACGGCAATCCCAGTGGCTGCCGCAGCAACCGGAGGCTCTGCCGCAAAGGATCTTTGGCAGGATTTCTAACCCAGCCAAGGGCCATAGCTGGAACAGTCTTGCTAACATGGATATCCCGCGCCCGGTGCGTCGGGATATCCATTTTTCTGCCGACAACACCAAGCGCGGCAATATGTTGCGATGAATATTGCCGCAGGCAATTGAACGTCGGGGCTGCTTGTTTTACATGAGGCCCATAACGTAAGCCGCAAGAGTCGCGAAACACGCCCCTTGTCCGGCACTATGGGATCCTCAAAGGCGCAGTTACACGGCGTCGATTTACCAAGCTTCCAAGATCGCTGAAAGGTTGTGAACTATGTCAGATAAATCTAACCCCGACGTATTGTATACCATCGTAGACGAAGCACCCGAGCTGGCCAGTGCATCGCTGCTGCCCATCATTCGCACCTTTGCGGCGGCGGCTGGCGTCAACTTTGGCACCAAGGATATTTCGCTGGCCGCCCGTATCCTTTCGGCCTTCCCAGACGCCCTGACCGACGCCCAGCGCCAGTCCAACGATCTGGCTGAACTGGGCACACTGGTGAAAACACCAGAAGCAAACGTCATCAAACTGCCGAACATTTCCGCTTCGGTGCCCCAGCTGGTTGCCGCAGTTACCGAGCTACAGTCGCAAGGCTACGCTCTGCCGGATTACCCAGAAGAGCCGTCAACCGACGCAGAAAAGGCTGTTCGTGCCGGATATGACGCGATCAAGGGCTCGGCTGTGAACCCGGTTCTGCGCGAAGGCAACTCGGACCGTCGTTCCGCCAAGGCGGTGAAAAACTACGCCCAGAACAACCCGCATTCGATGGGCAAATGGGCGAGCGACAGCAAAACCAAAGTCTCGTCGATGCCAGGCGATGACTTCTACGCCAACGAGAAAGCCGCGACCATCACCGCAGCCCAGGCTGGCGACGCCAAGATCGAGTTTGTTGGCAAAGACGGCGCAGTGACCGTGCTGAAAGACAGCTGGCCGCTGGAAGAAGGCACCATTGCCGATGCCACTTTCATGTCCGCCAAGGCGCTGGGAGCTTTCCTGGCTGACGCAATCGCTGATACCAAAGCTGACGGCACCATGTTCTCGTTGCACATGAAGGCCACCATGATGAAGGTCTCGGACCCGATCATCTTTGGCCACGCGGTCAAGGCATGGCTGGCGCCAGTGTTCGACAAGTTCGGTGCTGAACTGGATGCTTCGGGTGTGAACGCAAACTCTGGCATGGGCGACCTGCTGGACCGCGTAGCTGGCAACGCCGACATCATGGCTGCAATCGACGCCGTGAACGCGGATCGTCCCGGCATGTATATGGTCGACAGCGACAAAGGCATCACCAACCTGCACGTTCCGTCCGATGTGATCATCGATGCGTCGATGCCTGCAGTAATCCGTGCCGGCGGCAAAGGCTGGGACGAGTTGGGCAACAAGGGCGACACCAATTGTGTGATCCCGGATCGTTGCTATGCGACCATCTATGACGAATCTATCAACTTCTTCAAAGCCAACGGCGCGCTGGATGTAACCACCTGTGGTTCCGTTGCCAACGTTGGCCTGATGGCGCAGAAGGCCGAAGAATACGGCTCGCACCCGACCACTTTTGAAGCTGCCGCAGACGGGGTGATCCGTGTGGTTCTGGCCAATGGCGACACGCTGCATAGCCATGACGTCGAGGCTGGTGATATCTGGCGTGCTTGCACTGCCAAGAAAGCCCCAATCCTGAACTGGATCGAGCTGGCTCTGGATCGTCAACGTTTGACCGGCTCCGAGTCGATCTTCTGGCTGGATGCAAACCGCGCCCACGATGCGCAGCTGATCGAATATGTCACCCCTGCGCTGGCTGCGGCTGGTGTGGCTGACAAGTTCCAGATCATGGCCCCACGCGAAGCCACCGCGCAATCGCTGAAAACCATCACAGCTGGCAATGACTCGATTGCTATTTCCGGTAACGTTTTGCGGGACTATCTGACCGACCTGTTCCCAATTCTGGAACTGGGCACCTCGGCCAAGATGCTGTCGATTGTAAAACTGATGAACGGTGGCGGCTTGTTCGAGACCGGTGCTGGCGGATCGGCCCCCAAGCACGTGCAGCAGCTGGTTGAAGAAAACCACCTGCGTTGGGACTCGATGGGCGAATTCTGCGCCCTGGGTGAAAGCCTGAACTTCCTGGCCGACAGCCAGGGCAACGCCAAAGCTGGCGTACTAGGTGTCGCTGCCGAGGCCGCAACGCAGGGCATTCTGGACAACAACCGCTCGCCTTCGCGCAAAGTAGGTGAGCCTGACAACCGCGACAGCCACTACTGGTTCGCCCGTTACTGGGCCGAAGCGCTGGCAGCACAGTCAGGTGATGCCGCGCTGGCCGCTCACTTTGCTCCGATTGCGACCGAACTGGCTGCAAAAGAACGGCTGATCATTGGTGAGCTAGCGGCCGCACAGGGTAAACCGGCAGATTTGGGCGGCTACTTCCACACCGATCCAGCCAAGACCGCAGCTGTCATGCGTCCAAGTGCAACGCTGAACGCGATCATCGGCTAGGCTCTGTCTACATTAAAACAAGTAAAGGCGCCCTGATCTGGGCGCCTTTTTTCATGAAGACCAGCGGCTCAAAACACTGCCCAGGTGGTCCAATATTCAGTCATCTCAGAATCACTATTTGGCCCCCTCTAACCGGGCTGTCTTGACTTGCGCTCTGCTTGCCGCCGCCGCGATTTGACCTGAGATCCGCGTAACACCGCCAGATAAACCACTGATTGCAATCTATAATTGAGCAACCTCCTTTTAACTCCCCCTATTTAACGTCCTCGCAACTCTTTGAGAGCACCCTGCTCCATGGCCCCTGTTGAATTGTTCGGTCGTGTAAAAAGTAACCTTTTTAAAGAAAGATCCACCATCATGAACAGCCTATTGAAACTGTGGAACGGTCTTCGGTTGAGTGTAAAACTCCCGCTGTTAATTGCCTTGCCGACAATTATTTTGACCATGGCATCTGGCGCAATTTACGCCTTGCAGACCCACAGCGCCCTGCAGCATGACCGTGAAGCCTCCTTTTTCACGCTGTTAGACGAGCGTCGCCATGCGTTGAAGGACTGGCTGCATAGGTTGGAGACAGAAACCCGCGCTATTGGGGCAAGCAAAAGCGTTCAAGCTGCCCTGCACGAATTCGACGTTGCATGGCAACAATTGGGGGCCAGCCCCGGCGAGCATCTGCGCAATGCGTATATCGTTGAAAATCCGAATCCTGTTGGTGAAAAAGACGAACTGCTAAAGGCCTCAGATCAGTCGCTTTGGTCCGACTTGCATGCAGAATATCATCAAGGATTTCAGTCCTTCCAACGCGAGTTGGAATATTACGATCTGTTTCTCCTGAACCCCAAGGGCGACTTGGTTTACTCTGTCTATAAGGAAGATGATTTTGGAACCAATTTTCAGACTGGTCCATATAGCTCCTCTGGTTTGGGTGAAGCATTTCGTACCGGCCTAACACTCCCCGAAGGCAAGGTTCATCTGACCTCCATGGCGGCCTATGCGCCAAGTCACGGGGCGCCTGCGATGTTCCTTTCCACTCCGGTCATCAAGAACGGCCAATTGCTGGGTGTATTTGTGCTCCAGGTCCCCATCGACCACATGTCGGCCATTTTGGCGCAGTCCAGCATTCTGGGGGAAACCGGTTTGGTTTATCTGGTGCGCGAAGATGGCGTTGCCCTGACAGGGTCGCCACATGAAGGGGGACATAAGGTATTGGATCCCCTCCCCATTCTGCCACAGATTTCTGAATCTCTGTTGGAAGGACACCATGCTTTGTCCGGCGTCCAAGGGCTGGCAGGACAAGTTGTCGAAGCGGAATCAATTCCGGTGTCATTCCAGGACAAGACCTGGGGCCTTGTTCTGGAAATTGACAGTCGTGAAGCACTGACCGTCGAAAATGGAATGCTGCGGTCAGCTGCCATCCAGGTATTAGTGGTCTCAGTTCTCGTCGCACTTTTGTCCTGGCTTGTGGCACTTGGCATTTCGCGTCGGGTGACGGCATTGGCCAACAGTGTCAAACGTATCGCCCAGCAAGACTATGAAAGTCCGGTTGCCGGAATAACTGCCGGAGATGAGTTTGGCACCATCGCCAACAATCTGGAGGGGTTCAAAACGGATCTGGCCGCCGCATCCGAAGCCCAACAAGAACTTGCTGAAAAACAAGAGCAGCAACGCAATGTGGTGGAACAGTTGAGCCACGGCCTGGTTAATCTGTCCAATGGCGATCTGTCCAAGCCCCTGACGACCCCTTTCCCGTCCGAGCACGAGCAACTTCGCAAGGACTTCAATCACTCGCTGGAAACCCTGAACACAACCATTGTCGAAGTGATCTCATCGACAGACAGCATTCGCGATGGCGCCGCAGAAATCAGCCAGGCCTCTGATGATCTGTCACGTCGCACCGAAGGCCAAGCTGCGACACTGGAACAGACAGCCGCAGCGCTGGAGGAAATGACAACAAGTGTTAAATCAGCCGCCGAGGGGGCGCTCAGCGTAGAATCCATCGTCAACGAGGCCAAAGACGAGGCGGTGGAAAGCGACAAGGTTGTACAGCTTGCAGTGTCAGCGATGACCGACATTGAGGACTCCGCGGGTCACATCAGCCAGATCATCGGAGTGATTGATGACATCGCCTTCCAGACCAATCTGCTGGCACTGAATGCAGGCGTTGAAGCCGCCCGCGCTGGCGACGCCGGTCGCGGGTTTGCGGTGGTCGCATCCGAAGTACGCGCCTTGGCGCAACGGTCATCCGATGCCGCGATGGAGATCAAGGCACTGATCAGTGACAGTTCAAAACAAGTCGAACAGGGTGTTGATCTGGTGGGTAAAGCTGGCGAAGCCCTGAACAGAATTGTCACCCGAGTTGGCCATATATCGCAACTGGTGTCGGAGATGGCTGTGGGGTCGGCAGAACAGTCCACTGGCCTGGGCGAAATTAACATTGGTGTGACTCAGTTGGACCAGGTAACCCAGCAGAACGCGGCCATGGTTGAACAGGCCACTGCAGCCAGTCATTTACTGAACACTGACGCCAGCAATCTATCCAAACTGGTGTCGCGGTTCAACATTGACGGCAGCACCAATTCCAAGACCACTGGCTCCAACGGGTCTGTTTCTACTGCACCAACGGCGCATGGATCGGATTGGGACATTGACCTCGAAATGCCAACGCGCGCAATCGCGGTTAACGAAAGCCCGGCCTCATCGGATAACTGGCAGGATTTTTAACTATGCCGGGCTCAATTGCCACTCTGTCCAAAATGTTGAACTTACGACGCAGAAAGGCAGAAAGGCTGGCAATCAGATGCGAGGTAACTACTCATCTTTAAGGCGGTCTCTTCTCCGTAAAATTTCGGTCTCGCTGCTCATTCATACTGCCTTTCGCTCTAACGCTGGCCGTCTATCAATTGGCCGGGACCGCCGAACACCTTTTTTACACTAACAACTTGCTAGATTTGGTTCAGCCGAGGGAGGAAAATGATCAAATGGAAGGTCTTACGGGGACGTCGGAACCGGATCGGTCAATTCGAATAATCTACCGTGGCAGCGGCAGATGCGGGTTACGAAAATTCCGCCTCAACCAATGCCTAGTAATGTGATCAACACCTTGAAGCTAGCGTGCCAACAGATCCAAGCCATTCTGCAAGCAGGCAAACATCTGGACGAGCGCTATACTATTATGGCAGCGGCGGGAATAGCGACGGTTTGGGATCGGGATTGTGCGACGAGTTGATCGAAGACGTCGATTGAGGACCCATCCGAGGTAATTTGCATCAGCATGAACGTTGCCGAGGAGGCAAAGGGCATCAAAATTGCCCGTCGGTTCCGTGCCATGAGGGAACGTCCACCATGGGCGTCGCGCATGTCTCTCTGGCCCCGAGCGCATTTGATGGAGAGGCAGACTATCTGATGACGTGCCGTATCGAATGGAATTTCTGCGACGTCATCCTATATTGGGGGCATAAACAGCCCACAAATCGCCACAATCGGTCGTTGTCGAGGCACACCTGCTTTATGACCACGGTTACCGGAATATCAACCTGTCTGACGACAACTTCACGGTTCATCGTATTAGACCCCATGAGCTGCTCGAAACGCTAGCGACATGATCTGATGCTGGAGCAAGTAAGATCGTGAAAGCCGGGACCGTCGTCACCTCAGATATGATAGTTGGCTTTGACAGCGATAACCTGAACTGTTTAGAGCGCCAGTTTGACTTTGGAACATCGCTTCCCGTTGTCAATCTGCGGACCATAGTCCTTGTTGCGCCGATCGCGACACCGCGTTACGCAGAAATGAAAGCCGCAAGGCGCCTTTTCGAAAATGGCGTGACGGATGCCTTCCCTGGCTGCGATCTTTGGACCAATATCGAGCCCTTGCAAATGAGCCGCAACAATTGGCCGAGGGGGCCATTCGGCTGCTAGATACTCTGCTGGAGCCGGACAATGAACCGTCCAAGGCCCGTCCGAAAATCGCCAGGGATCTTGCTACGGCTCTGACATCTTTCCTGAACGCCAGTCTTTCCGTTCGGAAATTGTCAGCGGACCGACCAAATGCCACCCAGCAAACAGCCGGGCACAGCTATGCTTCGTAAATTGGCATTGTCGATGCAACTGCCATTTCGCCGTGAGGACTCACCTCGATGACAACAAGTCTTCGCACGGACGTACTGCGCATTATCGAACTGCGCTCGCAAGAGCGCCAGAGTACCGTGTTGGGTCGGCGAGGTCGCGAAAACCATTACACTGGCAGTCAACTGCTGACCAAGGCCAAAACTGCATCCAGCGATGGGATTATTGTTTTTGGTGAGAGGCCACATGTGCTTATTGCCGCGTTGCCGGTCGGCGAGGCGTTTCTGTTTGGGCTGCTTGCATTTTTGATTGGCGAAGGGATGCCATCGGCGCCGCAACCCTAAGCTAGATGCAGACCAGCGCAGAGAACCGGATATCGTTCTCGCAAGGCAGTGCCCTGTAAAACGCATAGCCTTTGCCCTGTGCAGACGCTGATTACCGCTGTACGCAGGATTAAAACGTTTGGGAGTGACATCCGACCACCACACCGCAATCCGAAATTTGCCAATGGGCTGCAAGCGGGTTCTGAGGGGGAGGATCTTGTAAGACAAGATTAACTGTTTCTCTCCCGCACCGGGTTGAGTGGTGGTGCGGGAAATCTGGCGCGGAGGGACTGCCGTATATTCAGGCTCATCTTATTAATGTGATGTGCCCCTCACGCTGTTGTTTGAGAAGACCGCTTAGGCGTCGTTGCCTTGTGGCGGCAGTGCCTCGGCCAACTCTTCCCAAGACTGTCCCGATGCCACCAGGCACGTTTGGCCATTGGGGGTGGTTACAGTGATGGTCCATGTTCCAGTATTTGCAGAGGCGAAGGTTTCGATCATCACTCCACGTTCACCCAGACCGACACTCTGGCGGCTTTCGCCATATGTCGTGGCCAAGCGTTCAACAACAGCCTCACGAGGGGCGCATTTTCTGTTCTGCTGTGCAGAGGCCTGCTGAGTTGCCATTGCTACAAAACCCAGGCTCATTGTCAGTTTGATCATAGAATTCATCATGGCTTTTTCCCTTTTAGGCTGCTGCTATTGTTGTTGTTTTTGTTGCTGCTCGCATGTCTTCAAATTTGGAGGTCAATTGGGCTGAAGGAAACCCAAGGAAACGGCAGGAGCAGATATCTACGTTGCTGAAGGCGTCTCTTAGGCGGACGCTGTTTTCTTCTTGCTTGAGATAAAAACCCTTGCTGACCAAACGGCGACGCAGATCTAGCCAATTGCGCGCCTTGGTGAATTCTTCCCAGAGATACATCCGGAGAGAGATTTCCATTTCAGTGTTCCAGCGATTGTTGCTGCGGGCACTGGCCCAGCCTGACTGCTTGAAGGTTACGTCTTGTGCTTCTTGCTCTATGGCGTGTTTGGCGAACATGACGGCTCCTTCAGTTTAGTGTGTGTCTCGGTGTGTGTCTGTACATATAAGATACATAAAATTGTCATCATTCGTCGAGACGTGCAAAAGGCAAAGGGGCCCCTCTTTCGAGATACCCCCTGTTCAAAAGGATAGTTTGACTAGCCGAACTGTGTTGTTCCCGACCGAATTCGCCCCCCATTTGGAAAGTATCATGCTGGTTGGCGGCGATTCAGACAGTTTGCGAAGATTTTTCCTGCTTCGGTGTAACGCCGAATTTGCGGGCGTATTCTCTACTGAACTGAGTCGGGCTTTCATAGCCGACCTCAAAGGCCACCGTCGACACGGTTTTTCCCTTGGACCTAAGCAATCGCTGAGCCTCCAGAAGACGCAGCTCTTTTTGATACTGTAGTGGTGTCGATGAGGTCACCGTTTTGAAATGCTCGTGAAACGTGGACTGACTCATACCGGCAGTGGCCGCCAGTTCAGCAACCGTAATGTTTTGATTATAGTCGGAGCGAATGCGCGCGATTGACTTGGATACGCGACTAGCCGGGCTTTCATGCAAAAGCAGCTGGCGCAGCATTCCTCCGTGTTGGGCGCGTAGCAGGCGGAAATGGATTTCTTTCAGAACCAATGGAGCCAGAGTTCGTGCCTCTATCGGGTTCTGAGAAATTCTGAACAAACGGGTCATCGCATCTACAAGACCTGCATCCGTTGCTGCAACGCTCATGGATTGCAGGCCGCCAGTGGCCATTTCAGTTTCACCAATATCATCATAAAGGCTGCGTGCCATTACCATGTCCAGGCGCAGCGCCAAGGACACGAAGGGAATGTCTGCTGACGCCTGAATGACTCCCGAAATCGCTGGCATCGTATGGCTTACAATCAGCGAGTCACCTGCGCCATAGGTTACGCGCCGCTCGCCCAGGTGGGCCTCTTTAACCCCTTGCAAGACCAGACACATGATAGGTTCATACAGTGTCGCCTCGTAAGCGGTGGTTTTTGGATTACTCATAGCAAAAAGACTATCAACACCCGTAGTACAGGCCTCGCCAAAGGCATTTTGCTGCTGAACATGTTTGAAAACCTCGGCAATCAGCTCTTTTTGCACCATTGGATCCTTCCCATCTGCCCTGAGCATATAAGGTTTCGATCAACATCACAGAACAGAAAAACCGGGGGGTCGGAGGATTGGGCAAGTTTTTCGGAGGATGAGGCAGGGAGAACGGCCCGCCGGTTGTTATCTGGAGCTCAACAATAAAAAACTGACCAAGCCAACGGGAGCCCCTAAGCCATGGCAATATCACTGAACCTAAACGGCCAGACCCATGAGGTGGACGCCGAGCCGGGAACCCCGCTGTTGTGGGTGATCCGGGATGAACTGAAACTGACCGGAACCAAATTCGGCTGCGGCGTTGCCTCTTGCGGGGCTTGTACCGTGCATCTGGACGGAGAGCCCGTGCGCTCGTGCCAGACCTTTATCGAAGACGTTGAAGGCTCCAAAATCACCACCATCGAAGGCGTGAACTCTGATGTATCCGCAGCGGTTCAGGCCGCTTGGGTTGAACTGGACGTTGTGCAGTGCGGCTACTGCCAGTCCGGTCAGATCATGTCGGCGGTGGGGTTGTTAAGCGAGAACCCAAAACCATCGGTCGAAGAAATTGACGAATACATGAATGGCAACGCCTGCCGCTGCGCCACTTATCAACGCATCCGCGCCGCCATTCAGCGCGCATCTGAAACACTGGAGGCCTGATATGACCATGAACACTTCTCGTCGTGGGTTCCTGAAAGGCGCCGCTGCTGCTGCCACAGTTTTGTATGTTGGCGCAGGGGCTGACGGTGCTTTGGCCGCAGGTTCAGAGCCAACCCAACTGAATCCCTTTGTCAGAATTGATGCAGATGGCACCGTAACTGCCATCATCAAACACTTTGAAACCGGTCAGGGACCTGCGACCGGCCTAACCAGTTTGATTGCAGAGGAACTTGGCGTCAGCATGGACGACATCCAGTTCGAATTCGCCCCCTCGGACGCCAGTAAATACAACAACCTGTTCTTTGGGCAGTTTCAGGGAACCGGTGGTTCCACGGCGATGGCGAACTCGTTCCAGCAATATCGCCAGGCTGGTGCTGCGGCCCGTGAAATGCTGATCAATGCTGCGGCACAGGCATGGGGCGTGGACCCACAAGCACTGGCGCTGGAGGACGGTATGATTTCCGGTGCTAGCAAATCGGTGCCACTTGCGGATTTCGTCGCTGCTGCAGCACAGATGGACGCTCCGGCAGAGCCGCGCCTGAAAGATCCCAGCGAATTCCGCGTGATCGGCAACGCATCGGTGCGCCGTAAGGATTCCCCCCCCAAGACCAACGGCACCGCCAAATACGCCATGGATATTCATCTGCCAAACCAGATGGTGGCAGTCATCATCCGCAGTCCGCGCTTGGGTGGAGTTGTGGCTGGATTTGACGATACCGACGCCGAAGGGATCAAGGGCTATATCCGCGCTGCTGTTCTGCCAAACCAGGCAGGCGTTGTGGTCTACGGCGAGCACACCTGGGCAGCGTTTCAGGCGCGCGAGGCCCTTTCGGTGGACTGGGACTTCTCAGCAGCCGAGGCGCGCAGCTCGGATCAAATCCGTGAGCAGTTGCTTGCGGCAGTGAAGGCTGACCCGGAATACATCGTAAACAAAGCTGACCAATCGGCAACAGCCGCGCTGGTCGACAGCTCGGACAAAATTGTAGAGAAAACTTTCTACTTCCCGCTCCTGGCCCATGCTCCAATGGAACCATTGACCTGCACCATCGAAGCGACCGAAGACGGTGGTATTCTGCTGCATGATGGCTGTCAGTTCCCGACCGGCCCTCATATGGCCTTGGCGCAGATTTTTGAACTGCCGATGGAGAAGGTCCGCATCAACACTATGTTTGCCGGTGGCTCCTTTGGTCGACGTGCAACTCCAACTGCTGATTATCAGGTCGAGGCGGCGTTGGCCTTTGTCATCACCGACCGCAGCCGTCCTGTGAAGCTGGTTTGGTCGCGCGAGGATGACATCACCGGAGGTTACTACCGTCCGGCCGTTGCACACCGCGTGCGTGTTGGGCTGGATGATGCAGGCAACATCACGGGTTGGGACCACCGTGTCGCTGCACAGTCGATCATGAAGGGCACCGCGTTCGAAGGTTTCTCAGTTCATGACGGCGTTGACCACAGCTCGGTCGAAGGTGTGGCCGATGGTCCGTATCAGATCCCAGGGCAGTTTGTTGGTCTGACCGACGTGGCCAAGGCAACGACGGTTCTATGGTGGCGCTCTGTTGGGCACACCCACACAGCCTATGTGATGGAAAGCATGATGGATGCCGCTGCCAAGGCCGCGGGACGTGACCCAGTCGAATTCCGTCTGGCCCTGCTGCAAGGCGGTGACCCCGATCAAGTTCGGACGGCAGCAATCCTGAAATTGGCCGCAGAGAAAGGCAATTGGGGCAATGCACCCGATGGTCGCAACCAGGGTATCGCCGTGCATAAAAGCTTTGGCAGCTATGTGGCTGAATTGGTGGAGATCTCGGGCAACGCCGAAGACGGGATCAAGATCGAAAAAGTCACCTGTGCGGTGGATTGCGGTATCGCGGTAAATCCGGACGTCATCACAGCCCAGATGGAAGGTGGCATCGGCTTTGGTCTTGGCCATGCAATGCGGGATGAGATCACCCTGACCGAAGGCGTGGTCGATCAGTCCAACCTTCCAGACTACGAACCGCTGCGGATAGGCGATATTGGCGCGATCGACGTGCACATTATCGCGTCCGCTGAGGCTCCGACTGGGGTTGGAGAACCCGGCACGCCGCCATCAGCACCCGCCCTAGCGAATGCAATCGCCGCCTCTGGCCCGCGTGTGACCCACCTGCCTATGGCCGAAAATGGGGTTGAATTCGTATAAAACCGTACCTGCACCGCGTGAAAACGCCTGGTGCAGGCACATTCGCGGGGTTTTCGCCCCCCGCCACGAGCCGATTGACCCAAACCGCTTAGCCCAAGGCTACCCGTGGGCGACCGCTGGCCTCGACAGTCAGCACGGCCTCGACAAACACTTGCCGCGATTCAATTTGCGCGGTGCGGATGTCGCGGTCCACATGTACATGAATATCCTCGGCCCCGGCCTCTGCTGCGGCATGCCGGGCCTGATCGGACAATACCTGTTCCAGCATTTCCAAAGCCGTATCAGAGCTGTTAAAATCCTCAGGCCCGCTTTCCAGGAACACCCGGTACTGGCCTTCGGCCGGCGAGCTGACGGTGCCACTGCGCCGCATGGCGATGCGGCCGACAACCGCACCAATGGCATTGGCCACACCAGCGTGCTGCGGCAGGATCATCCGGCAATGCAGATGCTCGCCCACCGCCGGATAATACGCAGGCGCCGACGCCCCCAGCCCCACCACATCAATGTTCAGCGCCGCATCCAAGGCCAGCAGACCGCGATGCCCCGCCAAACCGCGCCGCATCAAGACATGGCGTGCCAGTTGCGCGGCGGGCAGGCCAAAATCCTCGGTGTCTTCTTCGATTGCGGTCTCTAGCAAAGTCAAAGCTGTTTGTTTGGTCAGCTGATCAATGATCATGTTGGCCAAGTCTTGCGGGTCAGCTGCCAATACATCGCCACTGCCAATCCGACGACGGGCAAATAGCGTCAGCGCCTTTTCCGCCGCCGCCCGGTCCCAGCAGTTCAGCCGTCCCAACACATGACTTGCATCCGAAGGTGTTACCCCGGCCATCTGCACCAAGCCGCGATCCAGCAACCGGTTCAATGCCCCCTGCTCAACCCGGTTGCGCAGCACACCACCAACCGGATGAACCTGGTCCCCTAACCGTTGAAACAACCGCTGTTCGCGGTCCGTCAACCCGGTGGCTTCGGCGCCTTTCTGAGCCCGCACAAACCGCCCGTCATATTCACCAGGCACTGGCGCGTTCAATTGCCGGTCCAGCGCGGCATGCACCACGTCCGCCGCGTCGACGGCGATAAGGGACACCGGCAGAACCCGGCGCGGCCCCAGCTCCAAGCCGCCAGTCAAGCCCTCGCTTTTGACATGCACCTGGCTGTCACCGCCCAGGCCAGTGGTTCGCATCGCCACCGCTTCGACCATGGTGCGGAATCCGCCAACCCGCGCGCCGGCGGGATCAATCGTTGGCTGACCACCGCGCAGCACTGCCACATCCGTAGTGGTGCCGCCAATGTCAGCTACCAACGCGTTATCCACCCCGGTCAACCAGCGCGCCCCAACAATCGAGGCCGCCGGCCCGGACAGGATAGTCTCGATCGGCCGTTCCCGCGCTTGTTTGGCCGACATCAACGCGCCGTCTCCGCGCACCACCATCATCGGCGCAGAAATACCCAGATCCACCAGCGCGTCCTGCGCCCGGCCAATCAGCCTGTCGATCATGCCAATCAGCCGCGCATTCAACACTGCCGTCAGCGCCCGTTTGGGTCCGTTCAGTTTGGCAGACAACTGGTGCGAGCAGGTCACCGGAGCGCCAGTGCGCTCCGCGATAATCTGCGCTGCCTGCAGCTCGTGCGCCGGATTTCGGGTGCCAAACAGCCCTGCGACCGCAAAGCCGGTTACCCCTTCTGCTTCATCTTGCAGAAACCGCTCCAAGGCGGCCACATCCAACGGTGCTGCCTCAGCCCCGGCGTGGCTATGGCCGCCGTCCAAGACCAATGCGGGATCCCCCTTTAGTGCCTCGGACAACCCATGCCGATCCAGATCGTTGTGTTTGAAGCCGATGTAGATCAGCGCCACTCGGCCTCCCTGTCCTTCGACCAAGGCATTGGTGGCCAAGGTGGTCGATAGCGTCGCCATCGACACCTCCTGCGGCGCCGCAGCGGATTGGTCCAGCACAACCCGGATCGCCTCGCTGATACCCACGGCCAAATCCTGCCGCGTGGTCAGAGCCTTGGCTGAAGCCACCACTGTTTTGTCGTCACGGATTAGCACCGCATCCGTATAGGTGCCGCCGGTATCCACCCCTAATAACAATGCCACGTTTAAGTCTCCGATTCAGTTTCCGCCGACACTTCCCAATATGCGCGAAAATGGCAACTGATCTTGGGGGCTGTCTCGACTGAAACGACGGCTAAATGTCGCTGTGGCTGTCTGGACCACTGGTCTGAAACCTCGTGACCATCTGTAAAACAAAATTGGCAGGCCACTAAGTGGCCTGCCATTTGGTTACTCATCTCTCGAGAACTTGGGATTATTCAGCCAAGATCAGTTGGCAATATGGATTGGGGGATGTTCTGATAGCTGACTGGTCGCAGGAAGCGGCGGATTGACAGTGTACCAACCGAAGTGGCGCCAAAATTGGTTGAGGCCGGATAGGGGCCGCCGTGAACCATGGTGTCACAGACCTCTACCCCGGTTGGGAAACCATTGGCCAGAACTCTGCCCGCTTTGCGTTCCAGGATCGGAAGCAATGCACGCGCGGCATCTGCGTCGCCATCATCCATGTGGATGGTGCAGGTCAACTGCCCCTGCAGCGACTTGGCAACTGCCGTCATTTCGGCGGCGTCAGCCACGGTCACCAGCATCCCCAAAGGGCCAAAAACCTCTTCGCCTAGTTCTTCGTTCGCCAGCCAATCAGCGGCGGTTGTGGCGAACAGATAGGGTGTGGCATTGCGCAGATCGCAAGTGGTTGTCAGTACTGTCTGCACACCAGAGGTTGCTGCAACCCGGTCACGTCCCTGATGGTAAGCAGACGCAATACCGTCGGTGAGCATGGTTTGAGCACCGACCTGCTCTAGGCCTGTTTTGGCAGCTTCCAAGAATGCATCAGCGTCAGCCCCGGCCCGGACAACTGCAATACCTGGGTTGGTACAGAATTGCCCTGCCCCCATAGTCAGCGATCCAGCCCAGCCGGTGGCGATTTCCCCACCGCGTGACGCCAAGGCTTCGTCCATGATGAACATGGGGTTCACTGATCCCAGCTCGCCGAAGAATGGGATGGGTTCGGGACGTGCAGCGCAAAGATCGAACAAGGCACGACCACCACCCAGTGATCCGGTAAAGCCGACGGCCTTGATCAGCGGGTGCTGTACAACGGCCTGACCAACAGCGCGATTGCCGCCCTGAATTTGGCTGAATACACCGGGGTGAATGCCGCAGGTCTGGATCGCTGCGTCAATTGCTTGCGCCACCAGATCCGAGGTGCCGGGATGGGCGGAATGGCCTTTGACCACAACCGGGCAACCAGCCGCGAGCGCTGCGGCGGTGTCACCACCAGCAGTGGAGAACGCCAAGGGGAAGTTCGACGCGCCAAAGACCGCAACCGGGCCAATGGGACGCTGCATCATGCGAATGTCTGGACGTGGCATAGGTGCGCGATCCGGCAGAGCCTCGTCGTGACGACGATCAAGATAGTCGCCGGACTCGATGTGATCAGCAAACAGGTTCAACTGGCCGGTGGTACGTCCACGCTCACCGTTCAAACGCCCCTCGGGCAATCCCGTTTCCTTGCAGCCCTGAGCCGTGATGGCCTCGCCACGCTTATCAATTTCCTTGGCAATCTCGCGTAGGAACCGGGCCCGCTCAGCACGGCTGGAATAGCCATATGACCAAAACGCCTCTTCGGCTGCTTTTGCAGCTTGGTCTACCAATTCAACAGTGCCGACGGCAAAGCTGTCCGCCTCGCCTGTGACGGGTTCGTTCGAGAAAATGGCATCACCGCCAACCCATTTGCCAGCGATCAAGTGTGTTTTCTTAAGCATGATAGTTCCTGTCCGATATCATCTATTTCTGGTCCTCAAAATGACCAGCAGCAACCCAGGCGCCGCCCTGGTATTTCACTGCTGGATCATTCGGGTCATTCACTTCCGAAGTTATGTTCGGGTCATTGGCAAATTGCTCAGAACTGTCTTTGGGTTGCCAACCAAGATAGCTGGTCAGACTATTGTCCCACCAGGTCTCTTTATTGTTGGACATCCCATAAACCACGGCAAATCCGACGCGATCGGCAGCGATCACCCGTTTTGCCAGGTCCGTGAAGTCGTCAAAGCTGAGCCAAATTGCCATCATACGTCTAGTTAGCGGTTTCTCAAAACTGTAGCCAATCCGAACGCAGGCGGTTTCAATTCCAAATTGATCAAAATAGTAGCGCGCCAATAGTTCACCGAACCCTTTGGAAACGCCATATATACTATCTGGTCGCATTTCCGACGTGGCGTCAAGCCGAGTTTCGCGCTTGTGAAAACCAGTGACATGGTTGGAGCTGGCAAACATCACCCGCTTCACGCCATGCTTTCGCGCCGCTTCGTAGATATTGTAGGTTCCACGTATATTTGCGTTCAAAATGCTATCGAACGTGTTTTCAAGCGATATACCGCCAAGGTGCATAATCGCATCACAGCCCTCGACGAGTTGCATCACTGCCTCGGCGTCAGACAGATCACATTGAACCACCTCTTCACCCGAACCGGCAGGCGCCATTTCAATCAGGTCGGTGACCCGGAGCGTGTCATACACTCCGGCCAGGTTTTCCCTCACAACTTTACCAAGATTGCCGCCGGCACCGGTAAGTAGAACTCGAGACATAGAAATGTCCTCCAGAAAGTATTGATAGTCAGATTACCCAATCAGGTTTGGCAAAGTCATCGAGATCGCGGGCACAAAGGTCACCAGCATCAGCGCGACGAGAATCGCGAGGTAGAACGGCCAGATTGATTTGACAGCGCGCTCAATCGGCACCCCACCGATAGCACATCCAACAAACAGGCAGGCCCCAACCGGAGGCGTGCACAGCCCCAGCCCCAGGTTCATCAGCAGCATGATGCCAAAGTGGATCGGATCCATGCCAAGCCCAGTCGCCACCGGCAGGAAAATCGGCGTACAGATCAGGATCAGCGCCGCCATATCCATGATCATTCCCAGCACCAGCAGCATCAGGTTCAACACCAGCAGGATGATGATCGGATTGTCAGATACATAATACAGCAGCGAGGTCATCTTGGTCGGGACCTGATAAAACGCCAACAGGTAGCCAAAGGCCGATGCACAGGCGACCAGGATCATCACCATACCGGTCGTGCGAACAGCCCGGACAACAGCCGTGGTGAAGGCGGCCCAATCAAGGGAGCGGTACACAAGTGCCGTGATCCCAATCGCATAGATTGCTCCGATTGCCCCGGATTCGGTCACTGTGAACACGCCGGACAAAGCACCACCCACGATGATCACCGCAGTGAACAAACCCGGCAGTGCGGCGACTGCGGCGATGGCAAGCGGTTTCCAGCCAGCAAATTCCTCAACCGGGTAATTGCGGCGAATGGCGATCCAGCGCGCTGCAAAGGCCAGGCCTAAGCACATCAAAACACCGGGAATGATGCCGGCAATGAACAGTTTTGACACCGACATGCCGCCGCCAGCGGCCACAACATAAAGGATCATATTATGGCTGGGTGGGATCATGATGCCGGCAATGGAGGACGTCACGGTGACATTCACCGCATAATCGTCCTCATAGCCTTTTTCCTTCATCACCGGGATCAGCAGCGATCCAAGCGCCGAAACATCCGCCACAGCCGAGCCAGAGATACCGCCGAACAGCATCGACGAGAACACATTGACCTGCCCCAGGCCACCGCGCATCCAGCCAACAGCCGAGGACGCCAGCCGCACCAGCCGGGCTGCGATGCCACCGTGCAGCATCAATTCACCAGCAAAGATAAAGAACGGGATCGCCAACAGCGAGAAGACTGACACACCAGAAACGATGCGCTGGAAGGCAATCAACAGCGGCAGGCCCTCATAAGAGAACGCCGCGACGGCGGATAGACCGATGGCAAAGGCGACAGGGACACCGATGGCAATGCAAAAGCCAAAGAGACCAAGAAGAATAAACAAGCCCATTAGGTAAGATCCTCTGACTGGGAGTCTGCGCCCATCAGGCGAGCGTCTTCAGCGTAATCAGTATTAAGGTCATGGGAACCACTGCGCAGTTCTTGCAAGATGTTCCCAAGCGAAAAGAGAGTAATCAGCACGCCGCAGGCCACCACGGGAGCCGTGCGAAACCCCTCGGAGATATCCAGCAAGGGGATTTGTTGGGGCCAGGTAAACTGCATGAGCAGATAGGACTGCTTGGCCATCACCACACCAAACCCTGCAAGGATAAGATTGATCACGATATAGAGCTTTGATCGCTGGGTTGGGGACAGCATATTTGGCAGGATCTCTACGCTGAGATGCGTTTGTTCACGAATGCCGACTGATGCGGATAAGAAAGTGATATTTACCACTAGTAGCAGCGACAACTGCTCCACCCATGTGGGTGTCGAGTTCAGGATATAGCGGCCATAGACCAACCATCCGAATGTGACAACGAGAACGACAAGGCTGAGACCGGACACAAAGGTACATAAACGCGCCAGCCTCCCAAGTTCGCGGTCGAAGGCGTCAAACAGACCAGAGAATTTTTGCATTTACTTACCTTAAGTTTCGACCCGGTTCAGGCAGAATAGCTGCGGCCACCGTCCGGGCGAGCGACAAGCCGCGCCAAAAAGGCGCGGCTTGCTTTGTATTGTTGATCAATCAACAGCTTTGATGTCAGCGATATATTCAGCAAGGATCGGAGTCTTGGTGACGGCCATTTCGTAAACCGGCGCCATGGCATCCTGGAACGGAGCCTTGTCCGCGATCTCATTGAATGTGATGCCGCCTGCTTCGACGATTTCACGGCTCTTGACGGCACGCTTGGCCCACAGTTCACGCTGCAGTGTCGCACTTTCGACAGCGGCTGCTTTCACAATTTCCTTGTCGCCGTCGGACAGCTTGTCCCAGGACAATTTAGACATGCACAGGCATTCCGGCAGGATCAGGTGCTGCGAACCGGAGTAATACCCGGCAACCTCATAGTGGTTGGTGGATTCATACGAAGGCCAGTTGTTCTCAGCTCCGTCGATAACGCCGGTCTTCAGCGACTGAAACACTTCAGCGAAAGCCATCGGCGTGGCGTTGCCGCCCAACGATTCCACCATGCCAACAAACAATTCGTTGTTCATGACGCGGAACTTCAGACCATCAAGGTCGGCAGGCGTATTGATCGGACGGACAGTGTTGTAGAACGAACGCGCACCAGAGTCATACCACGCCAGAGCAACCAGGCCCTTATCTTCCATGGCGGTGCTCATCTTGTCGCCAAACGCGCCATCCATGACCCGGTGCATGTGATCCATGTCTTTGAAGATGAACGGCAGCGATACAACGTTAGCTTCAGGAACGATTGGTCCCATTGGGCCCATGTTAAAGACAGCAAAGTCGATACCGCCGATGCGAAGCTGGTTGATCGCGTCAGGCTGCGACCCCAGAACACCACCGTGGTAGGTTTTGCCGGTCACGCTGCCACCGGAGTTCTCTTCAACGAGGCTGGTGAACTTATCCATGGCAACAGACACTGGGTAGTCTGGAACGTGGATGTTCCAGCCGCGCAATTCGGCGCTCGCCTGTGAAACGGTTAGGGCCGCGCCGAACGCCAGAGCGCCAGCAAAAAGGGACTTTCGAGACATGAATGTCATAATTGTTTCCTCCTGAGTGCGCCTCGTCTCCACAAGGTCGCGTTTTTTGGTAACGTAACGAGTTATCACATCATGTAGTATCAATTGTCAATTTTTATCATACAACTTTCCGGCAAGATCCTAATACTCTAGGTTAAAGCTTGGACTAACCTTAGGAAATGTAGCAGTATCGCCTGCGGAAACTCAGACCAGACAGGACCAAAATGACAAAATCGGGCGCAGCAATCGACAAGAAGCCACGACAGAACCTGACCCAGAAAGTTGTTGAGGCACTAAAGCAGCGAATCAAAGACGGGGACATCAAGCCGGGGGACAAACTACCAACCGAGCAGAAACTCACGACAGAGTTCGGCGTCAGCCGGACGGTCATCCGGGAAGCCATTTCCGGCCTCAAGGCCGATGGACTGCTCGCATCCCGTCAAGGAGCAGGTGTTTTTGCGCTGGAGCCCAAGAAGCAAGACGAAACACTTGCCCTATTAAGCGAGAACCCCAAGACAATCGCCCACGTTATCGAAGCATTAGAACTGCGCGCCGCCGTCGAAATCGGCGCGGCAGAACTGGCCGCCCAACGGTGCTCCCCGGGACAAGAGGCTGATATTTATGCGTGCTTCAATGCATTTAGGAAGAAGGTCGACGCGGGCGAAGTATCCGAACAGGAAGATTTTGC
>MAAC01018302.1_pt1 | contig 75136 bp, 69 predicted proteins | sample 1115981 | NCBI WGS metagenome assembly MAAC01 (sample SAMN04961126, study PRJNA320927) | seawater metagenome | isolation source: sample BD02T64 sea water enriched with oil for 64 days | place: USA:Gulf of Mexico | collected 2013-07-27
TTGGATTCTACAAACCTTTTTACTGCGGCTTCTTTAAAAGCTAATGAATATTTACTCATGTTAATCGTTACCATCCCCTGTGAAATTATTGAGGCGACAACTATCCTGACACAGGGGGAGGTTTGTAACATGGAAGTATTTATCCACGGCAGGCAGGGAGCCTTTAGAGTGGGTTTTAATTCAGGGATTAATTAACTTAGAATTGCCATGGACCACTCTTCCACATCCTCGGCAATTGCTCCCTGCATTGCCCTAATACACAACATCCATGTCGTAATGTGACCGTGGCATTCATTACATCCTGTAAATCATGGTTTCAATTCTGTTGGGCAAAAAAAAACCGACTACACAAATGCGCAGTCGGTAAGAAGCTTTTGGGGAAGCTAAAAACAAAAGTTATTACAACAAGAATTCCGTTAGGAATGGATGTAGTTTAGAGTGTTCACTCTAGTTTGTAAAGTATTTATTCTAAGTTTTATTACATTTTTACAGCTAAATTGAAAAAAAATGCGATTAAATCTACTTTTTTTGCTGTTTTTAAGTCTGATCGTGTAATTTTGTTACATTTAATTGCTTTCTTGCAGCCCTTGTTAATATGGGCTTATAGGTTTTACTTCGCTTAGCTTTACTTAGATCAAGGTGGTTTTAGCCAATTTCTGTATTGTTTCAAAAATCAAACTGAACTCTGTCAAAATACTGTACTACTAGGTCATTTCTATGAAAGCAACACCATATAACCTTTTCCTAGGAGTCGATCTTGAAACCTCCATGTAAGTTCGACATGATTTCATCCCTGAAACCAAAAAAAAAACCGACGGCACAAATGTGCAGTCGGTAAGAAGCTTTTGGGGAAGCTAAAAAACAAAAGTTATTACAACAAGAATTCCGTTAGGAATGGATGTAGTTTAGAGTGTTCACTCTAGTTTGTAAAGTATTTATTCTAAGTTTTATTACATTTTGTTAAAAATAAATTAAAAAAACAGGCTGAATAGCCTGTTTTTTTGAATTTAATCGTTAATTTTGTAGTTTTATTACATTTAGTGCGCTTGTTGCCAGTTATCGCCGCTACCAGCTTCAGAGATTAATGGCACATCTAATTGCACCGCATTGTCCATAATTTCCACTAATTTTTGGGTGGTTTCAGAAAGTATGCTTTCTTCCACTTCAAAAATAAGCTCATCGTGCACTTGCATGGTCATTTTTATCCGTGGATCATTGCTTTCTAGCAACCATTTATCCACTGCGATCATCGCCTTTTTGATAATATCAGCAGCAGTGCCTTGCATCGGCGCATTTATTGCGGCGCGTTCGGCCGCTTTTCTACGCGCCCCATTTTTCGATTTTATTTCCGGTAAAAATAAGCGACGACCATACAAGGTTTCAACATAGCCTTGCTCACTGGCAAGTTGTCGCGTGTCTTCCATGTAAGTGAGCACCCCAGGGTAACGTTCAAAGTATTTGTCCATGTAATCCTGGGCTTTGCCACGATTAATACCTAACTGTTTAGATAAGCCAAACGCCGACATGCCATAAATTAAACCAAAGTTAATGGCCTTGGCGCTGCGGCGATGATCACTGGTTACTTCGTCAAGCGGCAAAGCAAAAATCTCGGCGGCAGTCGCCTGGTGAATGTCTCGACCTTCGGCAAAGGCCGTTAGCAAACCTTTATCGTTTGATAGATGCGCCATTATGCGTAATTCAATTTGCGAGTAATCTATTGCCAATATTTTATAGCCTTGCGGGGCGATAAAGGCGAGACGAATTTTTTTGCCTTCTTCCGAGCGGATTGGAATGTTTTGTAAATTTGGATCGGTTGACGATAAACGTCCGGTTGCGGTCACTGCCTGATGATACGAGGTATGCACACGGCCCGATTTACTATCCACCATCAGGGGCAGTTTATCGGTATAAGTCGATTTCAGCTTAGCCAAACTTCGGTGTTCTAGAATTAATTTCGGTAATGGATAATCAAGGGCGAGCTCCTGCAATACATCTTCGGCAGTCGATGGCGCACCTTTGGGGGTTTTCTTAATCACCGGAATGCCTTGCTCTTCAAACAAGATGGTTTGTAATTGTTTCGGCGAGCTCAAATTAAAGCTTTTGCCGGCAAGGTTATGGGCTTGTATTTCCAATTCATCTAAACGGATGCCGATATGATGGCTCTGTTCATTGAGCATGTCAGCATCGATCAATACACCGGTTTGTTCCATCCGCGCCAAAACCGGCATTAACGGCATTTCGATGTCAGTGAATACTTGTTGTTGTTTTGTATTTTTTTCCAGTTTTGGCCAAAGGACCTGATGCAGGCGTAGGGTGATATCGGCATCTTCTGCGGCATAATGGCCCGCTTTTTCAATCTCAATTTGATTAAAGGTCAGCTGTTTCTTCCCTTTGCCGGCAATATCTTCAAAATGTACGGTTTTATAGCCTAAATATTTTTGTGCTAAGGCATCCATATTATGACGTGTTGCGACACTGTTATAGCAATATGACTCTAACATGGTATCAAAGCCGACCCCTTTAATTTCAATGTCATAGTGACTCAGTACATTGGCATCGTACTTTAAGTTTTGACCAATTTTTAAAATGCTTTCACTTTCCAGTAATGGCTTAAATTGCTCTAACACCCAGTTCAGGTCAAGCTGCTCTGGCGCATCCAGGTAGTCATGCGCTAAAGGAACATAAGCGGTTTTGCCGGCTTCAATGGCAAAAGATAAGCCAACCAGTTCCGCCTGCATATAATTAACGCTAGTGGTTTCGGTATCAAAAGCAAAGGCACTGCAACTGGCAAGCTTATCTAGCCAGGTTTGTAAATCCGCTTTTGTTAACACAATATCGTAGTCACTATCTATTGCGTCTGGAATGTCGTCCTCTTCATCATCGCTTGGCTTCGCACTTGTTGCTGCCGGCGTTGCCGCGCTGTCATTGTTACCACTGCCTTTGTCGAGATCGGCTAATAATCGCTTTAATTCAAACTGAGTATACATTTCACGCAAGGTTTCAGTATCGGCTTCACCTGCAACTATCTCGTTCAGCGGCTGTTCAAGTTCAACGTCTAATTTGATCGTAGCCAGCTCATACGATAACGGTAATTGTGTTAATGCCGCTCTTAGATTCTCACCAATTTTACCTTTTACCTTGTCGGCGTTGCTCATTACCTTATCTAATGTTTGATGTTCGGTTAACCATTTTACCGCCGTTTTCGGGCCACATTTTTCAACACCAGGAATGTTATCGACTTTATCGCCCATTAACGCCAGGTAATCGATGATTTGATCGGGACGAACGCCAAACTTTTCGTTAACTCCGGCGACATCCATGGCAACATTGGTCATGGTATTAATCAAAGTGACATGTTCAGTCACCAATTGCGCCATATCTTTATCACCGGTGGAGATCACGGTTTCCAGACCTTGTTCACTGGCTTGCTGTGCCAGAGTACCAATAACGTCATCAGCCTCAACATCGGGAATGACCAGTAAGGGTAAGCCCATCGCTTTGATAATTTTGTGCAATGGTTCAATTTGACAACGTAAATCATCCGGCATTGGCGGCCGGTTGGCTTTATATTCCGGGTATAAATCATTGCGGAAGGTTTTCCCTTTGGCATCAAAAATCACCACGACTTTACCGTTAGGGTAGTCTTTATTGAGACTGTTAATCATGTTTAATACGCCAGTAATAGCGCCAGTAGGGTGTCCGTCTTTGGTCGAAAGTGCTTGTAAATAAGGCACGTAATAAGCACGAAATAAATAAGACGAACCGTCAACAAGAATATAAGGGGAGGATTGAGTCATGATTTTTTTCTATAGATGTTAAATGAAAAGGAAAGCCGAATTAAGGCCTATACCAACTTGGTATTTTACCAAGAGTGGTAGAATGCCACAGTTAGCGAGTACTGACTATAAGAAAAAGGTGAAAAAGCGATAAGCCTGTGGATAACTCTGTTGAAGGAATTGCTAACGCCACCTGCCATAACAAAAAAATGGTAAGTGTATCTGGCCTGTAAGGCTTGATCATTATGATGTTCGGAATTTTACAGCTACCGTTTCTATTTATTATTATTGGTAAAATAGATGTGGATAATTTTTCCTTAAATACTCATAGGTGAACAAATTTGATACATGTTTTTCCTAAAAGCGACAACGATAGTAGCAGAAAGACCTTTGAAAACAAACGATTTATTATTGATTTTTAATTAAATAAAGTAATCAGTAAACCTCTATTTAAACTAAAAAAATGATTCCCCTTATAGGCCAAGGCTTACAGTAAAGCCCGGGTAAATTTTTCATTTTTACCCGGGCTTTGTTAAATTGAGGTTAAGTCGTAAGGCTTAACGTTAGCCTAACGATATTTGCTTTAATACGATGAATTATCGCATAGTAACAAACTCTTCCGCCGCGGTTGGATGAATGGCCACGGTATTGTCAAAATCGGCCTTGGTTGCCCCCATTTTCAACGCCACCGCAAAGCCTTGCAGCATTTCGTCACTGCCTAAGCCAATGCAATGCATGCCAATGATTTTTTCATTGCCGCCCTGACAGATAAGCTTCATTCGACACGGCTGGCGATGTTGGGTAACGGCGGTATACATTGAGGTAAATTGTGAGGTGTAAACGGTAATGTCGTCATCACCAAATTCGGCCACGGCTTGTTGTTCGGTTAAGCCGATAGTGCCAATGGTTGGATGCGAAAACACCACGGTTGGGATCAGGTTATAGTCTAAATGTTCATCGGTTTTGCCATTGAACAAGCGTTCCGATAAACGCCGTCCTGCCGCCACCGCAACCGGGGTTAACTGAGCTCTGCCAGTATTGTCGCCAACGGCATACATGTTTGCCACACTGGTGTTTTGAAATTTATCGGTATCGACAAAGCCGCGTTGGTTAAGTTCGATGCCGGTAGCGGCAATATTGATACCATCGGTCGAAGGCTCGCGACCAATGGCCCATATTATGGTATCTACGGTTATCGCTTCACCATTTTCAAGCTCAAGCGTTAAACTGCCATCGGCATTTTTAATCACTTCTTTCGGCGTACAATGGGTTTTCAGGGTTGGCCCTTCGGTCGCCATGATCTCCACCAAGGTCTCAGACATCATCTCGTCAAAATCGCGTAATGGCTTGTGCTTGCGCACTAGCAGCGTGGTTTCACTGCCTAAGGCATTCAACACACCGGCAATTTCTACGGCGATATAACCGGCACCAACCACAGCCACCCGCTTCGGTTGTTCATTTAAGGCAAAAAAGCCATCCGAGGTGATGCCATGCTCACTACCGGGAATATCTGGAATGGTCGGGCGACCACCGGTAGCAATTAAAATATGCTCGGCAGTATAGGTTTCACCATTCACTTCAATGGTATGTTTATCAACAAACTTGCCAAAACCGTTGATCACGGTAACGTTGTTTTTCGCTAGCACAGTATCGTAAGAACTATGAATACGGGAAATGTAAGCCTGTCGGCTTGCGACTAATTTTGCCCAATTTAATTTGCCGGCAGTTAAATTAAAACCGTAATCTTCTGAGTAATGCACCGCATCGGCAATTTGCCCGGCATACCACATCACTTTTTTCGGAACACAGCCAACATTGACGCAGGTGCCTCCTAACGCTTTCGCTTCAATTAAGGCACACTTTTTACCATGCATGGCGGCACGGTTAATCGAGGCAATTCCGCCACTGCCTGCGCCTAAAGCTATATAATCAAAATGTTGGCTCATAATAATTCCTAAATAGATTTTTAAATAATCAAGATGTCTTTAATCATTGTGGCAAACAGCCAAATTTTCAACCAATGGCGGATGATTTTCTCTTGTCTTTAACAAAGGGGACCATTATTTAACTGAGTTATGTAAGGAGACTATGTAAGGAACTATGTAAGGGAAATATGCAGGCTTTTTCTTCGCCTTCCCTTGAATAATCGCTTAATCGTGCTTATCTCTAGTATTACTAGTCATTCCTATCAATAGTAAGAAGCATTATGAGCAACCCATTAATCGCGCAACCTGGTCTTCCTGAGTTTTCAAAAATTAAGCCCGAGCACATCAAGCCGGCAGTAGAGCAAGCCATTAACGATTGCAAAACCGCCATCGCCGAGGTGGTTGCCACAAAAGGCCCATTCACCTGGCAAAATCTGGTTGCCAGCATTGATGCGGTGGATGATAGATTAGAAAAAATATGGTCACCAGTGTCGCACATCAATGCGGTGGTCAATAGCGATGAACTTCGTGATGCTCATGATTGCTGTTTGCCAATGTTATCGGAATACGGCACTTGGGTAGGGCAACATGAAGGCTTGTTTAATGCCTACCAGCAAATTCATCGCAGCGATGAATTTGTCACATTAGATAAGGCACAACAAAAAGTTATCACCAATGCGCTGCGCGATTTTAAACTGTCAGGCATCGCCTTAAACGCAAGCGATAAAATTCGCTATGGTGAAATTCAAACCAAGCTGTCTGAGCTCGCCTCAAAATTCAGCAATAATTTGCTCGATGCCACCGGTGCATTTTTGGTGAACATTACCGATGAAGATGAATTGGCCGGCCTGCCGGAAAGTGCCTTAGCGGGTGCCAAACAACTGGCCGAATCGCAAGATAAGCCAGGTTGGCTGTTTACCCTGGATATTCCAAGTTATTTACCGGTAATGATGTACTGTGATAATGCCAAATTGCGTGAGCAACTATACGTTGGGTACGTAACCCGTGCCTCTGATCAAGGACCGAGTGCCGGCGAGTTTGATAACTCAGCGATCATGAGTGAAACCCTGGCGTTGCGTCATGAAATTGCCCGGCTGTTAGGCTTTAATAACTTTGCCGAAGAGTCATTGGCCACTAAAATGGCGGAAAATATCGAACAGGTATTTGGCTTTTTGGAAGATTTGGCAGAAAAATCGAAACATCAGGGCCATGAAGACTTACAGCAACTGCAAGACTTTGCCAAAACCGAATTTGCCATTAGTGAGTTACAGCCCTGGGATCTGGCCTACTATTCGGAAAAATTGAAACAAGCTAAGTTTGCCATTTCGGATGAAGACTTACGTCCGTATTTCCCCGAAGATAAAGTGGTGCTCGGCTTATTTGAAGTGGTAAATCGCTTATACGGGTTAACCATTAAACCGCGTGACGGCGTTGACGTCTGGCATAAGGATGCCAGCTTCTTTGACGTCTACGATGTGGATGATAACTTACGCGGCAGTTTTTACCTGGATTTATACGCCCGCGATAAAAAGCGCGGTGGCGCCTGGATGGCTGACTGTGTTGGTCGTCGGCAGTTAAACGATGGCAGTGTACAACTGCCGGTGGCATTTTTAACCTGTAACTTCACCAAACCGGTTGGCGCTAAACCGGCATTATTTACTCATGACGAAGTGGTGACGCTATTTCATGAATTTGGCCATGGATTACACCACATGCTGACGCAAATTAATGCTGCAGGTGTAGCCGGTATCAACGGCGTGCCCTGGGACGCGGTGGAATTGCCCAGTCAGTTTTTGGAAAACTGGTGCTGGGAGCCCGAAGCGCTGGTGTTTTTATCGTCGCATTTTGAAACTCACGAGCCTTTGCCACAAGCGATGCTGGATAAAATGCTGGCGGCGAAAAACTTCCAGTCGGCGATGCAAATGCTACGACAATTAGAATTCAGTATTTTCGATTTTAGAATTCACGCCGACTATGACAGCGACTATGACGCTGGCGATCAAATTCAGTCGATACTGGATCAAGTACGTGAGCAATATGCGGTGGTAAAAGCGCCGGGATTTAATCGTTTTCAGCACAGTTTTGGCCATATTTTTGCCGGTGGCTATGCGGCTGGATATTACTCGTATAAATGGGCGGAAGTATTATCGGCCGATGCCTATTCGCGTTTTGAAGAAGAAGGGGTATTTAACCGTGACACCGGCAAAGCGTTCCTCGAATGTGTGTTGGAGAAAGGCGGTTCAGATGAGCCGATGGCGTTATTTAAGGCATTTCGTGGCCGTGAACCGCGAGTAGATGCACTGCTTCGGCATTGTGGTATTGATGGGTAAAAGTTAAAAGTTAAAAGTTAAAAGTTAAAAGCTAAAAGCTTCAAGCTAGGAGTATGGATCTTTCAGCTTGCAGCTTAGAACTTGCAGCTTGAGGCTTCAATACTCCTCACTTGCCACCACATAGGTTAAGGTGATGAGTCACTGAATTAACAAAGAATTACCAGCAGTCAGTATTGGCACTGCCACTGCTGGTTTTTGCGCTGCGCTGGTTGCGAGAGTTGATGGTAAAACTGATGCAGTCTTTATCTTTCGCCTGACTCGTGCCCGATTTTGCCGTTGCCGTTACGGCAAAGCTTGTGGCGATTGAGCCGGTGGGTCCGGCTTTCGCGGTCAAGGTGTAGTTATTTTCAGAGCTTTCAGTGGAACTGTTTTTGAGTCCGCTGCTAATGTCTGTGGTGTAACTGCCTTTTTGAATAAAGTATTTTTCCTGGGCAACCGCTAGTCGCATTAGCGTTTCTTTGGCATCGGTGCGTTTACTCTTTCGCGTTTGCTCACTGAAACCTGGGTAGGCTACCGAGGCAAGAATGCCAACGATAGCCACCACGATCAACACTTCAATTAAGCTAAAGCCGCTCATTTGCGGTTGCTGACGTTGTGCTGTTGTTATTCGCATCATTACCACTACCTTCTAATACGCATTATTTACGGATTGTTCTTTACAGTTATTGTTTACTGATATCCACCCAGGTTCGCCGGCCTTTGATAAAATCAGGTCCCGAGGACACGCCGGTGGTGGTATTGTCACCTACCATCTGTAACGGCTCGGTGGAAGCGCTACCAATGACAGTACCGTCGCCACCGCTACCGCCACCGTCATCGTAAGGACTGGGGTTCTCGACGATTTTATCATGAACAGCGAATAGAGCACGCATAACACGACCGTCATTGCCGTTCGCATCAGTCTCTTTTCTTAAGCAACTAGTTGAATAGCCACATTTTTGATAAATCACATCCCAGGCCGCCAGCGCCACGTCTAAGTCGGTATATCCCAGCTCTGCCAAGCCTCGATCAAAATCATCCTGGGTAATATAGCCCCTTATTTCGGCCACCGCCAAGTCATAGCCGGCTTCGCCGTAGCAAATGTTGGCGGCTTGGCTATAATGCCACCACAAAAAGACCTCATGCAACCAGCCATTGGCTGGCTCATCAGAGCTCTGGTCGCCTTTGGCCCTGAGGCCACCATAGATATCCAGCTGACCATCACCATCAATATCGTTATCGATTACGCCATCGTTATTGATGTCATCGGTTAAATAATATTTTTCAGCGCCTATCCTTACCGAGGCTTTTAAATCTGGCGGCGTTTGGATATGTAAATCGGCTAAACTTTTTACTTTATCAGGGTCAATCGCCATCATTGTCAGCGCGCCAGCACGCCAGCGACCATTATTTTCCATCGATGGCGTCCTCCCCATCGCAGCATGCCTTGCCCACGGATTTTTGGAACATTGCACTATGGTGGGGTGTATGCCGCCACTGATCAGCGCCTGATCAGAGAATGAGGTTCTTAGCGTACCACCGCCAGCCGTGATGTCGTTGATGGAAACGATGAGGGAATTGCCGTCATCATCCAGTAAGGTGGTTAATTGACCATCCCAGGCTTTCAGTTTGCGGTGGATCATTTGTTGATAGGCAACCACGTTATAGGTGTTGTTGCCGATGTGCAGTAACCCCGCCGGGGAAAAATCGGCATTGCTTACCACCACAAAGAATTTTTTATTTTTGTCGGAGATCGCTTCGTCAATCTGTTTATGGCTATTGTGCGCTTGATCCAACTGAAAAAAATCCACATAGGTTCGGTTTATTTCCACGTCGTATTCATGGGTATGCTTTGCGACGCCCCCGGCAAACCCATGATCAGGACTATCGGAATCGACATCGATATGGCCACCAACAAAATTACAGCCCACGGTACAATCCGCCGGTTCCTGCGGGGGCACCGGCGGCGCCGGGGGAACACTAAGTTGGGTATAGTTGATAAATTTGGTGTCGACGCCATCGGCTATGCGGGCGATGAGAGGCCCAGACATCATCCCCGATTGCACTTGCCAGGCAACCGCAATATTGGCACTATCCTCACTGGCCGCGACATTGTCGGCCGGCGCCAGCACACCATTGCCATCAATATCGAATATTGCGGTTTTCGGCGCACCACCGGTTAAATAATTCGGTTCAAACAGCCAGTTTTCGTCGTTGGTCGGATTGGTCACCGTCATTTGCACGCGGCGATCACGTAACTGGTAATTGGCAACGACCCTTTTGCCTGACGTTAACGCCACTGTCCAGCCGGTGTGTGTGCCCCAGTCAATGGCCGTATTACTGCTGGTTTGGACGGTTTCTGCGCCTATGGTTTTCGCTGCCGATAAGGTTTGAGTTAATAAATTGGCGGTGCCTGGTGTTTTGCCGGTATCCCAAATCGCATACACCCCCTGCGGCGAAGTATCGGCGAGGTCGGTAAAGGCAAGGGTTTTGCCGGTGGCAAAATAGACTAGCTTGCCGCCGATAGGGTGGCTAGCCACTATCGGTTTGGTGGTGATTGGCTGGCTAACGCCGGCGGCGTATAGCGGTTTAGAGTAGGCCACTGACTTGGTGGTTAAATTGAATTTCCACAGGTTGCCATTTAAATCGCCGGCATAGGCAAAATCAAACAGGCCGTCTTTATTCAAGTCGACTAAGGCCGGTGTCGACAAGCCATTTGCATCGCTAGCCCCGCCGGAACCGGTAGTGATTGTGCTGATGGTGCCTGAGCTCAACTCGGTCAACACCAGCTCGGCAATCCCGGCGGCGCTGTTATAGCCATTACCACTGATGACATAATATTTTTTATCCGGCAGTTGCGCAATACTGGCGTTGCCGTAGGCGTCGCCAAGTGCCGCATTGCTGCTACTGTTTTGGATCCACAACACTTTGTTGTCGGTTCCCACCGACGAATCTTCACTGGTTAACTTAGGATTGGTCACGTCCAGGGCGAATCTACTGGAGCCGCCGGCACCCAAACTGCCGATTAATACGGTGTGCCAGGCGCCATTGAAAAATGCGTCATGGACAGACAGTTCACCATCAACGTAATATTCGTGATAATAAGGGTCATCGCTCAGATTATCCAGCTTGGGGATCACTTCCGGTGGGATAAATGCGTAGACTTCTTTGCCGGTTAATGCATCAAACACATGTAACATGCCATCGTTAGCCCCGACATACACCCTGGGCGCCCGGTAAGTATGTTTGGTTCTGAATGCGATGTAGTCGCTGGTCATACTGTTGCCGGTGGGGGCACCAACATAGATAGGATTGGAATGGATAATATCGCCCAACATGGTGTAACGGGGACGCAAGGTGCCATTGGGCTTTTCATTACTGCGATCACCGCGAACAAAATCTAAAATCGGACTTGCGCTTGCCGAATTGAGATAGCTGACTTGGTCTAATTGTTCTTGTTGCGTTGCGCTTAAATTGTCCCAGCGAAAGGCAACTTGTTTGACGCCGTTGTGGGTGATAATTTTTCTCGAGTTAGTCCAATAGGACGAGTCGGCAGTTTCTGCGGCACTAAATTCCAATCTGGCCGACCAATTGCTACCGCTATTTGTCGGTGTTGTCGTACTCAAGTCGACGCTGGTTGTCGATGCCCCGGCATTAGTGATAGTGTATTGGACTAAATCCCCTTGCCAGGCGCCATTTTCAAACCATGGCCGATAACCAGAAGCACCAATTTTTAAGTTGGTGGTGCTCAGCGCCATTGGCTGTATATAGCCCACAGGTTGCTGATTGGCGGTGAATGGCGCGGCAGCGCTTACCAGATTACAAACGAATAAACCTGCCAAAAGAAACCCGCTGTCTTTGATACTTATGCTCATACACATGCTATCTGTCCTTCTTCTTCTAAAACAAGAGGTCTAAACCATTGGCTTAAGGCTGTTCTGAGGTAACGTAGACAGACTGGAGTACTCGCTCAGCCCGTTTTAAATTCTTACTTCTTGAGGTAACGATAAAGGTGTGCACCGATGACCCGATGATCGGTGCGTTATTATTTTGCAGGGTTTCATCTTCACCCGGCAGCAGCTCAAGACCCTGGTATTTGATGATGTACTTATCATTGGCGGTTTTGCCGGTTTCCACCGCCGCAAGACTGTCCCAATTAATATTGAATACGTTTAAATCTTGATCCTCAGCGTAATAGCCATCCTCGGCGGTATTGAAGTCAAACGTCCCCGCCGCTAACACCTGGGCTTCCAGGGCATCTTCGGCTTCCACTAATGAGCGTTCGGCATCATTAAAAGAAAGCGATTGAAATTGACTGTTGGCCGACATCAACGTTTGCGTTATCGATGCTTTAAAGCTTGATACGCCAACTAAGGTGATTAACACCAACACCACTAAACTCACGGCCAAAACCGCCCCATGTTGTTTTTTCGCGAATAAATTAGAGCTGTTATTGGTTAATCTGTTCATCTTATTGACCACTTAACTGTTATTTAAGGTATTGCGCAGAGCAATGGTGGTATCGATAAATAGACGATGGTAATTGTCATCGGGCTGATAAATGACATCGCCTAAGGTGTATTTGGTTTCATCTTGATAACTGGGATCTGGACAATCTTCTCGTATCAATAAAGACACTCTCACCGCCGCGATACTTTGCCAGTCAGGGACGGCATTTGCTGCCAGGTATTGGTTTGGTGAGCCATCATTATTGGTATCGACTCCGTACTCAATCTGTAAATGCTCTACGCCAAGCAGTAGTTGCTCATTGGTTGGAATACCATTGTCGAGGTATTTCCAGAACAGCGCCGGTATGTTTTCTCCCTTACAACTCTCATCCGATTTACCAATGTAATAGGAATGCGCCACTAATTGATGCACGCTTTGAAAATTACTGTCAATGTTATTGTTCGCTGGCTCTAAGGCATCACTGCCTAAAAAAATTCTGCCTTTGAACAAGGATGAGCGCAGGTATACATTTGCCGCCGAAAAATTGTTTATGGTCCATGGGGTAGCGTACCTCAGGGTTAAGATATCGCCGCGCAAGTAATCGTCATCAGTGATGCATAGATAACCCGCATTACTGTCGTTTAAGCCAAAGATGTGTTGCTCTATCATGGTGCCCCAGGTGGTACCGGCAACTAAACAAGTTGTCGCTACCGGTGTGGTGATGCCATGGCTGCCGACAATTTCGCCAATATTGGCATTACCACCAAAATAGCCAGAACGTTGAATGTCTCTTGAAATCAACTCGACGGTAAATCGGCCGGTTTCCTGGATGCTGGCGAGTCTGTTGGTTATTTGGTTAGAGACTTTGGCACTGGCAAAAAACGCATAAAGCGCAACAATGACAAATAATCCGAGCATCATGGCAATGATCAGCTCGAGAAAAGTAAAGCCCTTATTTTGTTTCGTGTTATTTGTCTTGTTAGTTAAGTTATGCATTTATCATCAAATACTTATGGTTGCGGTTAAACAATCTAAATCATCGTCCGATGCTACCGGACAATTCTCACCGGCCGAACCGCTTAAATCTTGATCCCAGCGAATTGAGATGATAATACTGCTACCCGCCTGAGTGATTTCGCCACCGCCTGAAGGCAAGTTGTTAATCAGTTGATTTTGCCAGGTGTATAAATCAAATTGTGCCATTTCTGCGGCAGTACATGGGCCACAAACACAATCGATTGACGCCGGTAATTCGGCGTGGCTGGCAAGGTATAGCGCCGACTGGGCCGAATTCGCTCTGATCCGTTCTGCGATGTCATTTAAATATATTGCGGCAACTGAGCCATCTACGGCCTGCGAGGTATTGCGAATTTGCCCCAGTTGCAATGACATTAACCCTAATAAACCAAGCGCGACTACGATTGCGGCAACGAGCACTTCGATTAATGAAAAACCACTTTGAACATTTCGCATCCTTGACTCCTTAAAAACAACTGGTAGGTATTTTTCTATCGCTACCTTTTATACTAACTTTACCAAATCGGCCAATCGCAATGGTACGTGAATGGCTGTCAACCTTGCTGTTATAACAGACGATTAATTCGCCTGAGCTCTTGGTGTTGCCAGAGGGAGTAAACACCACATTTGACTCAAAGTCATCGGTAGTGCCATGAATGGTGTAATTATCAGGTAGGGCATCATGAATGGAGACGATAGGGTCAACACCAACCACAGTTACCACTTCGCGGATAATCCAGCCATTTTCCCAGCCGCTTTTATTTGAGCAGTTATTCTGGGCGGTATTAATCGTACACACGGTAACGTCAACGCCACGTTTTAGCGCCTCACTGCGAGCGATAACAAAAGCACGATGAATGTCATTGGCCTGGGTGCTCATTTGCGACGATTTTATCATATCGAACATAGCAGGTAACGCCACACTGGAAAGTATGCCAGCGATACCTATAGTGATAAGTACTTCAATTAACGTGAAGCCTCTAAGATGAGGCCGATCATTACCCATATATATTCTTATTGTAAATTTAGCTTTGTTGGGGGCGCAATTCAGCTGATTTATTTAAAAAGTTTTATTTATTAATATTAATGATTGCAGGAAAGTGTGATTTTGCAAGTTTTGCCATTATTTAATGCCACAGCTTTGCTGTTCTATCGAGATGTGTTTTTAGTATACTTATGCAGATTGCTATAAGTACAATAATAGCTAACCTATATTCGGGAAACTTAACACCTTAAAGGGATTGTTTGTGGAGTTCGGTCAGCACATTGAGCCAGAACTTAGCACCTTCGTTCTCAGACAGCCACATACCCAAGAGTAGTTGTGAAAGGCAGTTACACAAAATTATTTACAGTCTCACTAAACTTGTTATTCCCCAAAGAAAATACCTGTGTCTATGAGTCCATTTGTACTTTTTAATACTTAAAACTTCCAACCGTTAAAAACTAATTTGGACTCTGTTGCTTCTTCCGTTGAATTATTCGAGCCACCACCCGCAGCCAAAGCGACATCATAATGAAAATTACCAGAACCTTTATAAAGTACTTCTTTAGCGACGATTGCCCCCATTATACTGCCTTCGGATTCTATGGTAACCACAGACTCAGGTGCATATATGACTGCATAAACATCACTTTTTTGTTTAAAGGTCACACCGGTGCCGCCGTAGGCCGAATAAATCATAAACACAGGATTGCCCTCAGGTGATAAGCCGTAGTCAGGTGTGCTCACCTGAGCATCGCTATCCATATAAAATTCACCTTGCATCAGTAAGGTTAAACTGCTGTTATCAGGTATGGTAATTTTCGCGGTGCCTTCCATTTTTAAGTTGCCTTTGACATAGACGATAGCGTCCACACCTGGCGCAACTTTTAGCTCGCCATCTTTAATGGTGATATTATCGTACATGTAAATTTGCTTACTCTCAGCGAAGAGTTCAGCGGTCTCGATATTCCCCGCTACATTATCCAGATGAAAGCTATCGCCCGATGAAGTTAAATCTAAATCACTTAAACCACCGCCGTGATCATTCATGAATGCCTGTAGTGGATCAACGGCCTGCAGTGAATCACATGAGGTTGCACTCACATAATTGGTTTGAGTGGTGCCAGAAACGCTGGCGTTACCAACGATATCATTTGCTGACTTTAAGTCACCCATTACGTTCGCACCCGAATCAATCTCAACCCGGCCTTTCGAGGCGTCTGCGCCATTGGTATTGGTGCCGACGAGAATGTCCTCACCTGCAGTTTGCGAGTCATAGCTGCCAATACTGGAATCGTAACTGTCAAAAGTGATACTGCTGGCTATGTTCATGGTTTCGCAGGCAACGACGCCATCAAAACCAGGCCCCGCGGGCTCCGCTGCGGTCGCAGCGATAAAGGTATAATTTGCTTTTAACGTCGACAACCCTTCAAATCGTTGGCCATTACTACTGAGTTGCAGCTCATCAGTGGCTGCAGATATGCTGACATCATAATTTAAATTTTCAATGCTAGCTGCATGACCGGTAATACTGCCATTATCTGAAATTCCATTAATGAGTTGCTCCAGGGTTAAATCGGGATCCGCCTTTAACTTATTATTCAACAGGGTGAAGGTATCAAAAATTCCTTTTTCAGAAATTAATCTGGCATTTATTTTTTTTTGAAAATTACCACTTAGGCGCTCTTGGATAATATTATCTTTGAGTGAATTAATTGCGACGATACTGCACATCACCACTAAAATTAACACGGTTACAATAGTAAAACCCTGTTGTGGGGATTTTGAATGGAACACAGATAATGACATGTTTAGCTCCCTAACGCTGATTGAAGTATTATTAAAGACAACGCGACGTCGATGATTAATGGTGCCGCAGGCCCGATACCCGCGGGTTCACCAGCTTGTGCCTGCGGTGTAACGGTAATAGAAACGAGGTTGTTATTCAGCACAAACGCGATAGCCTCTACCCCGGTTAATATTGTTTGTGGTCCGGCCCCGCCTAAATCTATCTCACAGCGCAAATTATTGCCGTTCAGCGAATATACTTCGGTATAGGCGGCAATTTGCACAACACCATTACAGGCTATGGTGTCCGCTGTTTGACTGATGGTTAATTGACTTGCTGTTACCTCCGGTAATGCCGGCGTTTGTTTTAAACTGCGAGTGAAGGTTTGTGTGCTATACCGTAGGACTTCCTGGGCATTTTGTAAATTTTGACTGACTGCAGACAGGCCGCTAATGGATGTGTAGGCCCCCCCTACACCAAGTACTAAAATGGTACTTACCAACAAGGCGATTAATAATTCAATCAGGCTATAGCCCATGTCTTTGCCGTACTTATCCATTACAACCTGCCGGTAATTGTGGATAACTGGCATTAATGGCAGCGGCATTGGGTAGATCATCGGTCATCCGTTGGTCACTCCATTGCACACTGACGGTAAAGTCATTGGCAAAACTACCCTCAGCAACGCCAGTCAAAGTAAGCGTATAACGTTGCAACGCTGGTGTTAAACTCTCGATGTATTGCTGATCAAATGCCTGGCGTGCATCTTGAAGCTGACAAATATCAATCCAAATCCTTTCCACCGCGTTATTGGCGTGAATAATCGAAACCGTATAATCGAAACTGTTCCTGGCAAATTGTAACGATTTTACTTGCCCTGCAGCCAAACCTAACAAGGCGATAGCCGAGATAATCAAGGCGATCATCACCTCAAGTAGAGAAAAGCCTTTTTGCCTGAACAAGTGTTTCTTCATGGGCATTCAGCTGCTGTGGTGGTGACACTTTGGCCACTTACAAAAATGCATAAACGGTAATCATCGGTCGTTTGATCATCATCCGATAATTTAATCTCGCTGGCAGACGTTGAGCCGGTAGTTGAAATGATTAAATCAGTTAAGCCGGTTATTTGCACACTCGAGTCAGAAGGGATGAATTTTAATAATACCGTTTGTTCATCGGTGCCTGCATTTTGAATAACCTGCCAATTTGAATTAGTGCTAGCGACTAGTGTTATCTCAGCATCTCGTTTTACCGCTTCACTGCGGGCAAATTTGAATACACTATGCAGTCGATTTATATCTGCCACTAAACGGTCACGTTTCATCATCTGGCTAAATGAAGGAACAGCGAGAATCGCTAAAATACTAATAATCGAGACAGTGACTAACATCTCAAACAGGGTAAAACCACGATATTGAATTTGCGCCATCATTATCTCCAACAATCGTCTGATGTCGGTGTGGTGATGCCGCGATGATTAATACTCAAGGTGCCACATTTATCTGACCCTTGTGAACTGGACCCGTTTGGAATGGCTTTAAGGATAAAGGTGCTTGAGTCTGAGTCGACTAGAGCATAATAAAAACTATAATAATCGTCTGCGGTGATTGCATTGCTGTTCGGATACTGCCCAAGCCGCGAATATTGACGCTCTAAACCTGCAACTTGTTGCAATAAAAATTGTTGCACATCAACCCGGCGACCCTCTTGAACATTTTGGAAATAATTAGGTAGGGCAATCGCAAATAATATGCCAATGATCGCGACCACGATCATTAACTCTATTAGGGTAAATCCTTGTAGTCGTCTCTTTAGCAGAGCCACAGAATTTTTATTATTCGCTTTAAACTGTAGCACTTTGGCCTGGGTGGCCATTTGTGACGATTTTATCAAATCGAACATAGAAGGTAATGCCACGCTAGCAAGTATGCCGGCGATAGCAACAGTGATTAGAGCTTCAATTAAACTGAAGCCTCGGATATGAGACAGACTCTTACGCATATATATTCTTATTATAAATTTAGCTTTGTTGGGGGGGCGCAATTCAGCTTATTTAGTTGAAAAATTTTAGTTATTAATATTAATGATTGCAGGAAAGTGTGATTTTGCAAGTTTTGCCATTATTTATTGCTTAATTAATCCGACGCTTTGCTTTTCTATCGAGATGTGTTTTTAGTATACTCAGTGCTGAGTCGTGAAAGTACAATAATAGCTAACCTGAACTCGGGATACTTAACACCTTAAAGGGATTGTTTGTGGAAAAAATAAACGCAATTTTGCAACGAGCCGTTGAACGCAAAGGTGGCGAAGCCAACCTTGAGTTACTGCTGTCGCCGTATCAAAGTCTGGCAAATTCTAACCGCGAATTGGCCAGCTTAGGCAGCGATCGGTTTTTGGCGGAATTTACCAAGAAGGTGTTTCAATCGGGCTTTGTTTGGCGGGTAGTGGAAAACAAGTGGGCCAATTTTGAGGAGCATTTTTTTAATTTTAATATTGAAAAAATATTAATGATGCCCGATGAAATGCTCGAGCGTAAGGCACAAGATCCAAAAATTATCCGCAACTTTAAAAAAGTACAAACGATAAAAGCCAACGCCCATATGATCCATGATGTCGAAATTGAGCAGGGCAGTTTCAGTGAGTTTATTGCCGCCTGGCCGGAACAAGACATTATTGGTTTGTGGCAGTATTTGAAAAAACATGGCCAACGTTTGGGTGGTAATACCGGTCCCTATGCCCTGCGCGCACTGGGTAAAGATACATTCTTATTAAGTCGTGATATTGAAAGTTATTTTCGTGAACATGATTTGATCAGCGGCGGGTTAACCAGTAAATCGAGTTTAAACACCATCCAACAGTGTTTCAATGAATGGCAGCAACAAAGTGGTTACAGTTTAAAGAAAATCAGTCGTTTAATTGCGCTAAGTACTGGCGATAACTTTGTTCTGGCAGAAGAATAGTTGTTGCTGAAAATTAACGGTTGGTACATATGATGACTAATGAAAACGTAACAGAGAATCACAATAGCTCACACTGCCTGGTGTTTGCCGATAGCTTTAATAACGTGATGAAGGCAGAAGCGGTCAGCGAAAAGTGGTCTATCCCTTATGGTGGCGAACTGCGAAGTCTGAATAAAGTGAAAAGTCCATTTTATTTATTGGCCACCGACACTCAGCTTGAGTTGCACAAAACCGATGAACCGAAAACCGGCGCCATCGTCGTTGATTTCGTTGGTGGTGCGGTGGCACATCGGCGCAAGTTTGGTGGTGGCCGCGGCCAGGACATTGCCAAAGCCATCGGCTTAAAACACGGCTTTTGCCCAAGGGTATTGGATGCCACCGCCGGCCTTGGCCGTGATGCGTTTTTACTGGCAAGCCTGGGCTGTACGGTCACTATGATGGAACGACAAGTGCCTGTGGTCGCCTTGCTTGACGATGGCTTGACCCGAGGCAAAGCCGATGAAGATATTGGCGCATGGCTGGCTCAGCGCTTACAGCTTATCAACGCCTCTGCCATTGATAATATGGCCAACCTGCAAGACATCGACGTGGTCTATCTTGATCCTATGTATCCGCACCGGGAAAAGTCGGCAGCGGTAAAAAAAGAAATGCGGGTATTTCAAAGCTTAGTCGGCAGCGATCCGGATGCCGATGCGCTATTGGCGAACGCCATTGCCTTGGCGAAATATCGGGTCGTGGTAAAACGGCCAAATTATGCCGAACCACTTGCCGGTAAAACACCGTCCACCAGCATTAAAATGAAGAAAAACCGGTTTGATATTTACGTCAATCAGGGCATCCCCAAACCATTGTAAATATTTAGATTTGCGAATAGTTGAATCTATCTTATATTTAGAGATCGGAGGGGCATAACCTTTGTACTGAAATTATTGCCCGCATTTTTAGCAAATACCAATTTGATTAATTAAGTTGGTATACAGGATGACAAACTTGAATTTAGATAATGTTCAGCTCAAAAGATGAATAGCATCATTGCTTTATGCGCTCAAAGCTACCTGCAACTTAAGTCAAACGTCAAGGTGTTGTCGATTTGTTATCTAGTGTTAGCGCTAGGTGTGTTGTCAATTTATGTCGCGGCACACTCTTTCAATATCTCACCCGCTGTTTTCACTCGTGATCCTATATCGCTGTTGCGAGCGCCACTTTACACCGGCTTAATGTCAAACGTAGGCATTTTATTATGGGTTTCATCGGCGGCGGTGTGTCTGTTTAGTGCCTATACTTTCAGTCGATACAGTGGCCGAACTAACGGTTTCTTACTCTATGCGGGCTATCTGACACTTTGGTTGGTGTTGGATGACATGTTTTTGTTTCATGAAGAGCTGTTTCCCGATTACTTAGGCATTTCCCAAACCCTAGTTATTCTTGTGTATTTGCTCTTGTTCCTGGTGTTCTTTTTTAAGTACTTAACCTATATATTAGAATCTGATTTTGTTTTGCTGTTGCTCGCCTGTACCTTTTTTGCCGCATCCTTAGTCTGTGATTTTGCCTTGCCGCAGCGAGGCATGGTGCATTTAGTCGAAGACAGCTTTAAATTATTCGGTATCACCACCTGGTTGGTTTATTTCTGCCAAGCCAGTAAGTTTCAATTAGAGATCTTGGGGCTGCAAGCGGAAAAGTAATCAACTTGGTATAAAAATAAGTTAAATGGTTGAGTTATGACAGATAAGTTGAAAGTAGCAAGTTTTGAATTGGATGATTTGCAAGTTAACTCGAACTCATCTCGCTTGCGTTGGCGTACCTTATTCAACCTGCGGCAATTATCGGCATCGATAAATCAAGCCCCATATTTTGCCTTGATCAAGGGTGCCGGTGATCTCGACGTCGACCCCAAAGCCTCCGATTTATATAAACTGGTGTCGCAACTCAATAAAATCAATGACACGCCAGCAATGAAACTTTCGGTTACTCGGGTCGCAATTAATCAGTCCGCGGCGAAAGTAACTGATAGCGTCACCCGTTATAGCAGGCAACCGGGAGCATTAAAACTGCATACAGACTCCAGCTATATGGATAACCCACATGCGATTTTAGCGTTCCAATGTATTGTTGCCGACCCGAATGGCGGAGAAACCATATTAATGGCCATTGACGATATTATTGATAATATCAGTGACACCAATAAAAAATTACTGAGCGCAAAAGTATTCCCTTTTGCCAAAAATAAATCGTCAATTCTTGCCAAGGATGAATATGGTGAATGGAATATACGTTTTTATAAAACTCAGCTCGAGCAGAGTCTGGAAAAACCAGCGCTTGCGCAAAAATACCTGGACGCAATTGGCGAGCTGGAAGCGAGCATTGCTGATGAAAAGCATCATTTTCGCACAAAAATGCAACCGGGTGATATGATCCTGGTTAATAACCTTAAAGCCTTGCATGGTCGCTCCAATATTGAAGCCGAAAGTCCTCGGGTTATTTATCGAGTAAGGTCCTCTGCCTCGCTGCACCAGCTTATCGCCAAATCACCATGGAACCTCATGACATACTGGCTAAGTCAGTTTGTAAAAGACAAAGCAAAACCGCCAATATCATTAGCATCCCCAGCTCATCTCAATACTGCACAACTGGTAACTGCTGGAAAATTAGCCGAAGCGCTGGCGTATTTTGATTCGTTACCGAAGAAAAGTCAGCAACAGGGCGAGCAACAGTTTCTAATTTCAGCCGTTGCCAGATACCTGGGCGATGATATTCTGGCTGACAAAATGCTACAGCAAGCGATTAAACAACAGCCTATCGCCTGTCACGATAAGTTGGCTGACAATTGTCCGCGTTTTATCAAGATCAGAGGATTTAATGGTGCTCAATGGATAATTAACAAGAATGAAAAGTTCAGGCCGAGGTTGAGAGGAGGGCATTTTTCGCTCAAGTTCATGCTCAATACTGAAAAAGCTAACCTCTACCAGCACAATATTCTTGATGCTGAGCAAGCACAAGCACAAGCACAAACCATTAAAACACTTGGTATCAATTTAATCATCAATACCATAGCCTGTGCCGATCGTATGGCGGTAGACCTGGCCGTGTTAGCCGAGTTTCAACAACTTACCCCAGAGATCCCGGTAATTAACCCCCCTGACAAAGTGCTATTGACGACAAGAGAAAAAAATTATCAAAGGTTAAACGCCATCGCCAATGTTGTTTTTCCGAAGACGGTTAAGGTTTTTCTTGAGCAACAAACCCGGGCTAAGGTAGTGGCAACAATGAAAGCTTCGGAGATTGAATTTCCGATCATCATGCGCCCGTGCATTACCCACACCGGCTCAGGCGTAGAATTAATCGACAACAGCGAAGAACTGCAAAGGTATTTGGATAAGCACAAGCATAGGGCGAGTGATTTTTATATCATTCAATATTATCAGCTTGCCAATATCACCGGGGTGTTTAATAAGATCCGTACCTTCTGTATTGACGGTAAGTACTACCCTGTGGCCTGTATATTCGACCGACAGTGGAATATTCATTCAGGGGACAGATATAACTACATGGCCAACAGTGCGGAGTCACAACAAAGAGAGCAATCATACTTTGCCGACATGAACACGTTTCTCGGAGATAAGGCGATAAAGGCCTTAGATAGGATCCGGCAGATCATTGAGCTTGACTTTTTTGGCGTGGATTTTACCTTACTCCCGGATGGCAAAATTTTGATTTTTGAATGTAATGCCGCCATGCGCCATAATTTTGATCACGCGCAAAATTTCCCCTATAGCTATGAACCATTACGCAATGTTAGTCTGGCGTTTGAGCTGATGCTGCACCAACGGGCACGTTAATTCATCTATTATAATCTCTGGCAAGCTTATCAGCTGTTTTGCTCCTTGGTAAAAAACGACTTGCCAAGCAGCAGTCGAACTGACATTCGGTAGCTTTTATGCACCGTATGGCGAATTAAGATTGGCCAGGGCATTTTCAAATAATGCCCTCTGACCAGCGCCATGGTTACCGCCAACGAGTTGCTCCAGCGGGCATACAAAGGATGCTTGTTATTCAATACCCGGCTAAAGATAAAATCCCGCAGCAAATTTAATAACCGGTTGTCGTGGCACTGGGCAAGTTTACTGGCGAGCTCGCAGGGGATCTTGGTTTGAAAAAAGCGATGGCTATATCGACAGGCCAAATAGAGTTCAAGGGTAAATCCACATTTTCTGGCTAAGTTATCAAGTTCGTGCCAAAAGTCCTCACTGTTGTACTCAGAGAACAGTAAATGGATATCGTTGAGATCTCTTAAGCCGTGTTTAAAGTCTTCATTGATGAATAAATGCACTATGCTGTGCAACGTCATCGCCGCCGGTGGTAATACAAAAAAACCATCATATTCTATGGCGTTGTCGGTGAAATGCTCGATTTTTGGTGCCCGACCGGACACCACAGGGACTAAATTATGATGCAAATCAATGACACTGCCCCTGCCGGTATGTTTGAGCGGGGGAATTTCATGGGCCCAGTTGCGATAATAGGCGTTATCATAATCATCGATGTCATCCGCTAGCCAACCATGCAAGAGTAACGTGTTTTCAACTACATTTATCTGACTTTTATCCACCAGTAAATCAATATCGCCACAGGTTCGGCCCCAACTGGTGTTATTGCCACAGAACACGTAAGCCGCACCTTTTAATAAATAAAATTTTACGCCGTGTTGCTGGGTACTTTTTTTGATTTGTTGACACTCAAATACGATTGAACGGTGTTGTTTCTCGGCCAAAATAGCGGCATTGTGCAAGTGCTTTTGCGCGTACGCCGGCAGATCATCGAGTAGACCTTGTTGCGCCAACTGCGCGCTAACGCGCGCGAGCAGCCCTTCATGTCGCAATACCCGTATCAGAGTTTCCCATTGATACTCGTTAAATGTGCAACAACAGGATGCATCAACGAGAATGGCTGTTATTTGCTTTGATTCAATCAGCATCTGTTTCACAATACGTCCTGCTCAAGAAACGTTTTGACCGCTTCAACATTATTGTAAACCACCTCAAAAACAGCACAGTTTTCAATTAAACTCACTAGGGTATTGAAGCCCTGTTGACCGTGCAGATTTAAGTTAACTGCATTTTGCGCAAGCTGCATAAACCCTTGATTCTGATTAAGTTCAGTGATTTCTAAATCGATCCGCTCATCGTACCTGGGAAATACGATAGCTTTTACCGATGCCAATTCGTCGCGTTGCTGCCAACTGCTATCTGCTGGACATAGGTGGACAACATCACCTTTGTGGGTATTTCTGGCAACCGTAGAGAATTTCGCCTCAGGATACCAACGCTTAACTAAATCAACGGAATTATTTTTAAGGCATATTGGTCGCACGAAGGGCTGAACTTTAAGGGTTTCTGGCAATATTAAGGCCATTTCATCTGACAACAGCCGCCAACCTTGCCTGCCCGACAAATATGCCGTCATGGTACTTTTGCCACTCCCCGGGGGACCCGGTAAGAGCACCGCGTTATCGCCTTTGGCAACGATACCTGAGTGCAAGATGACGTATTGCAGTGACTGATTGGCAACAACATAGTTGATCCCCCACTCCAGAGAAGCATAGGCGTGATTTAGTGGTAACGTTTTAAAGGGTTCGATAGCGTCAAAACTGAACGATGCCTGCGGACGGATGAACTTTCTTAACCCGTTTGCTTTTTCAACGCCAACAAAATAATCGGCAGGCCTGGACGGGTTGATAAATAGGTCATCTGGGTACATATTGTGAATATTTTGCTCGACAAAACCCACTGACGAGTGAATATCAAAAATAAAGGGGGGTAATTCCAATCTGATCCGCATCATCAGTACTTAGAATGGTTAGAGGTTAAAAAGCCAGAAGCGCTAAGTTGGTTTAACAACTTCAACGTGTCGGCATCCATATTCTCGCCAGCCAATACATCTTCAATGTCCAATGTTAGCCCGGTTGCCGCACCCGTGTTCTTTTGATAGAGCACAACACCGCTACCATCTGCAAATTTATGTAACAGAGTAGAATCAGTAATTGTGTACTTGGGGCAGCTAACCGTTGGCGCCGTGCAGGGAAGCGTTTCGTGGTGAAATACATCCCAGCTAGTTATTTTTTTTATCATATTATCTACAATATAGACAATATTACGATGATTACAACAAAGTGGATGTTTCTTTCTAACGACGACTAATCGTCGTCATCAAAGACATTGCCAGAGACATTACAGAAATTTGATGGATCAGCATCGCCACCATGTTCCTCTATTATCGCCGCTAAATTGAAACGGTTATCTATCAGGCTCTGAATATAGCTATTCAAATCTTCCGGATTTTGGAGAATGGGGTAATTAAGCCCAAAGGGCCCATTGCCGCCGGTGTTGTAATGAACGATAGCATTCAAATACATGGCAATCATCTGTGGCGCAAATAGATAGCCATTATCATCAGCACAGGTAGCGGTGGTGTCGTCGTCATCATCGCCATCGTCATTATCTTCATCTTCATCTTCGTTATCATGGCCATCATCATTGTCGTTGTCATGGTCATCATCGTCATCATTACCAAAGTTAAGGGGATCAGTACAACAAAAACACTGCAACAGACTTATCAAGCTAGTGGCAGGCCCTTCCCCGAAAATGCTGTTGAATGACATATCGCTAATGTCGGTCCAATAATTATCCTGTTCGAGCCATGCGCAAGGTCCTAACAATTCAATAGGATCGCCACCGGCAAAATCAGAAGCATGACCCGAAGCGATTATTGAATTTACCACGTTATTCGCGAATACAGACTTTGCCGGAATTGAGGCCACAACAATGCCTGCGGCGGTGCGGGTCAAGAACTTTCTGCGGGTCGGCTTCACGATTTTATCGGTATCCTGGTTAATTTGCTCTTCTTGTTTCATTACCGTCAACTCTACGAATAAATTCTCAATAATTTGAGTATAGCAAATCTATTCATTGTTCAAGAAAAATTAATACTGAGATAAATGCAAAGAATATACCAAAATCATTATCGTTTGATTTCTTTGACTTTTAAATCCTCTTTGAATTTGTATTGTAAAAATTCCTGACACTAGTTGGGTATATTGTTCATAAACCTATAACAAAAATTGTTGATCAATCGGGGTAAATTTATCACAGGCAATCAGCAATGAATTGGCGGTGAGTTGTTCCACCCCCAGCACTTCCACCTCACAGTGGTATTTACCTCTAAGTTTATCCACCAATAAATCAAAATCGCCATCGCCAGAGAGTAAAATAACTTTATCGGCCTGGCTGCCGACTTCCAGGGCATCAATGGTTATGCCCACATCCCAGTCGCCTTTGGCGCTGCCATCTTTTCGTTGAATATATGGTTTGAGTTTTACCTGAAAGCCAATGGCACGGAGAATGTTTTGAAATTGGCGCTGTTTTTCATTGCCAGAATCGATGGCGTAAGCATTGGCACAGACAATCTCATGGGTGCTAGCGGCATAAGCCCAAAACGTATTGTAATCAAAACTACGGTTAAAGCCCTGGCGACAGGTATAGTAAATATTTTGCACATCAACAAAAATGGCGACGGTTGGTTTTGTGGGCTTTGCCCCTGGGGTAGAGTCAGTCATAGGTGCTCAAATGGGCTCATTAAGAGCGCTATACTATTAGGGTAATTATCTTTAGTGTAACGATAATTTCATTTTAAATCAGACAAATGTTAACGTAACGCTTATAATCTCGGTCAGTAAAAATTTTGACCTTAAACCACTTTACCCAGCAATCACATAGGTGCCACATGATCAAAGTAAACGACGCAATACCAGCAGGCGAATTACAACAATTAACTGACCAAGGCATGGTAAATCACAGTAGTGCAGATTTATTTAGCAATAAAAAAGTGGTGATGTTTGCCGTACCCGGTGCCTTCACCCCTACTTGTTCGCAGGCGCACCTGCCCGGTTATGTTGTGCACTATGATGAGTTTAAAGGGAAAGGTATCGATGCCATTATCTGTACCTCGGTAAACGATGCTTTTGTGATGAAAGCCTGGGGAGAAGCTCAAAATGCCGAAAACATTATGATGTTAGGTGACGGCGATGGTGCCTTTGCCAAAGCGTTAGGTTTGAGCATGGAAACCGGCGCGTTTGGCGGCTTACGTTCACAACGTTATGCCATGGTCGTTGACAATGGCAAGGTGACTCACCTGCACGTGGAAGCGGCAAAAAAATTTGAAGTAAGTAAAGCCGAAAGCATACTTGCCGTACTTTAAGAGAGAAAAACTATGTTAAAAGCACAAATGGTTGAGCAGTTGAATGTGCAAATTAACCTGGAATTTTATTCATCAAACTTATACCTGCAAATGAGTGCCTGGTGTGAAGGCAAAGGCTCTGAAGGCGCCGGTGCCTTTTTACGCAACCATGCCATTGAAGAAATGCAGCACATGAATCGTTTATTTACTTACGTCAGTGAAACTGGCGCCATGCCTATTTTAGGCGCTATTGATGCCCCAGAGCATGAGTTCGAGTCGTTAAGCGCAGTATTTCAGGCAACCTATAAGCATGAATGTTTGATTACCGAAAAAATTAATGATTTAGCGCATGCGGCGTTCACCAATCAGGATTACTCGACCTTTAATTTCTTACCGTGGTTTGTTTCCGAACAACACGGAAGAAGAAACGCTGTTTAAAAGCATTCTTGATAAAATTGAATTGGTTGGCAACGACGGTCATGCCTTGTTCTTCGTTGACAAAGATTTGGCGGAAATGGCAAAACAAGGCCCGGTTTCGGTCATGCCAGAACCCGTTGGCGCGTGATCAGTAAAGTGAAACCGCATTTAAACTCTAGTAAAGAACAAAGGTTTAACCGTTATGGCTCTGCAAAACGTTGATGTATTAGTGATTGGCGCCGGCGCCGCCGGATTAATGTGCGCAATAAATGCCGGTTATCGCGGCCGCAGTGTGGTGGTCGTAGATATGGGCAAAAAGCCGGGCCGCAAAATTATCATCAGCGGCGGTGGTCGCTGCAATTTTACCAATCAAAATGCCGAGCCTGAAAACTACCTTTGCAAAAATCCGCACTTTGTTAAATCGGCGCTAAGCCGCTATAGCCAGTACGATTTTATCGACATGGTAGAGCGGCACGCCGTTGATTATCACCATAAAACTTTAGGCCAGCTGTTTTGCGATAACAGCGCCCACGATATCGTCGATATGTTACTCACCGAATGTGACTGGGCAGGCGTGCAAATTCATTTGCAAAGTGAAGTGCACAAGGTCAATCAACACCATGATGGTTTTATCGTCACCACCAATGGTAAAGACTACCAGTGTCAGTCATTGGTGATTGCTGCTGGTGGGCTAACCATGCCAAAACTGGGCGCAACCCCGATAGGTTATAAAATTGCCGAGCAATTTGGTTTAACCGTGTTGCCAACTTGTGCCGCATTGGTGCCGTTTACTTTGCAAGATATTGACAAACAAAAGTTTGATGGCTTGTCTGGCATTAGTGTCGATTGCGAAGTGAGCAGTAAAAATGGCACCAGCTTTCGTGAAAACATCTTGTTTACCCATCGCGGTTTATCTGGCCCGGCAATACTGCAAATATCTTCTTACTGGAAGGCTGGGGAGGATTTGAGCATTAACTTACTGCCAGAGTTAAACTTAACCGAACATCTGGCCCATGTCCGCCAGGAAAGCCCGCAACGGGCGTTAAAAACCGCTCTGTCGCACATATTGCCAAAACGTTTGATTGAACGTTTGTATGACGCAAACGAGTTGCCCGATAAAGCGATAAATCAATTAACCCACAGCGAAATTGCCGAGCTTGAGCAATATTTCCATCAATGGAAAATCAAACCCAATGGCACCGAAGGCTACCGCACCGCAGAAGTGACGTTAGGTGGCGTAGATACCGATGAGTTGTCTTCAAAAACCATGGAAAGTAAAAAAGTACCTGGTTTGTACTTCATCGGTGAAGTGGCTGATGTTACTGGCTGGCTTGGCGGTTATAATTTTCAATGGGCCTGGTCTAGCGGTTGGGCGGCCGGTCAAGTTGCTTAGTTGCCTTTTGCAATGAAGATTAAGGCATTACCTTCACCATTAAGCATCCCTGGGTAAACCTTTCTCAATGGTGCGAATTAAACGCGCGGTTAAACGCTGATTTTTATTTTCTCCAAGCTGCTCAAGCTTTAATTGTTGTTGCGCTAAGGCCCAATCAATATGCTCTTTTACCATCTCACTGGCACCGATATGTTGTTGCGCTAAGGCGCTGACTATTTGCTCATCATAACGGGCGTTACCTAAGGCCACGGCGATATTGCGTTGCCAACAATCAAAGCCAATACGGCGAATGGGTGAGCCTTCGGTATTTTTTAAAAATTCGTCTTCATCCCAGGCAAATACTTCGAGTAAATGGATATTATCTAACCGGTTTCTTGGCTGGAAGTCATCTTCAGCGGAGAGCTTGGCAAATTTATTCCATGGGCAAATCAGTTGGCAATCATCACAGCCATAGATACGGTTGCCAATTAATGGTCGAAACTCTAGTGGAATCGCCTCTCTTAACTCTATGGTTAAATACGAAATGCAGCGTCTGGCATCCACCACATAAGGGGCAACGATGGCATTGGTTGGGCAAATTTTAATGCAAGAAACGCATTGACCACACTGATTGGTTTTTGGGGTGTCTACCGGCAGCGGGATATCTACCATCAATTCGCCAAGAAAGAACCAGGAACCAGCCTGGTTATTCAACAGTAAGCTGTGTTTTCCTACCCAACCAAGTCCTGCTTTTTCCGCTAGCGGGCGTTCTAGTACCGGTGCGGAGTCAACAAACGGACGAAAATTAAGATTATGGCAATAGTTTTCAATTTTTTTGCCCAGTTGCTTTAAGCGATTGCGCATTAATTTATGATAATCGCGCCCCAGGGCATAGCGTGAAATAAACGCATGTTGATCTCGCTTGAGGGTTTTGGCAAATTTCGCCTCGGTCGGTAAATAATCTAAGCGCACAGAAATCACCCGTAAGGTACCCGGCAGTAATTCATCAGGTCGGGCACGCATAAGATCGTGTCTGGCCATATAATCCATATTGCCGTGATAGCCCTGTTCGAGCCAATGTTGTAAGGCTTTTTCGTGACTTTTTAAATCAACATCACAAATGCCGACATCAGCAAAACCAAACTCTTTGCCCCAAAGCTTGATTTTTTCAGCCAGTTCCTGATAGTTAATAGCAGCACTTTCATTCATGGGATCGTTTATGTTACCGGTAAAATTTTTGGCAAGCATACCACAACATGCCTATCACGCTGAAATGGTTGCCAGCAATGAGGGCGCAATTGCCAGGCAGCAACAGTTAACTTTGTACCAATTAATGGTCGCTGCCGGCCAGTCATCATTTGAACTAATGCAGCAACAATGGCCAGCCTGCAACACCATTTTAGTGGTATGTGGTCGTGGCAATAATGCTGGCGATGGCTTTGTCTTGGCGCGGCTGGCGCTGCAGTTTGGTATGCGGGTGTATTTGCAATCACTGGCAGCGCTTGATGATTATCAAGGAGATGCAAAACTTGCCAGCCAGCAGTTTATCGATGCTGGTGGCCGTATCGATAAGATGGATGACATCGATTTAGATGGTATCGATGTCATTGTTGATGCCATGTTAGGCACTGGTATCAAAGGTGAGGTGAGAGACAAATTCCGGTCTCTGATTGAGTTAATAAATCTACTCGATACCCCCGTTTTAAGCTTGGATTTACCTTCAGGTTTGAATGCCAATACTGGCCAGGTGCAAGGTTGTGCCATTGTCGCCGATATTACGGTGACTTTTGTGGCGATAAAAATCGGCCTGTTAACCGGTAAAGCTAGTGATTATTGTGGCCAGTTGTATCTTGCCGGTTTAGGCATAGAGCAACCATTTGCTAACCAAACTGCCACTAAAACCTTTATTAATGCACCGGCCTATTTAACGCCGCTGGCGAAACGGCAACCAAGCTCACATAAAGGCAAGAGTGGCTTTGTCTTAACCATTGCCGGCAACAAGGGCATGCCAGGGGCTGCCCGCCTTGCCAGTGAAGCCGCGCTAAGAACTGGCGCGGGTTTGGTCGCGGTTGCTTGCCATCCAGGTAATCGAGTGATGATCACGGCTACCAGGCCAGAGCTGATGCTAATTGATATTGGCACTGATCATCGGGGGGAACAGCAAAAATTAACAAAGGTTGATGCCGTTGTGCTTGGCCCTGGTCTGGGTGCTAACGATTGGGCCGAAACAAAATTTAGGCAGGGGTTAGCGCTGAATAAGCCTATGGTAGTTGATGCCGATGGCCTCAACCTGTTGGCCGAATATCCGCAATATCGTGAAAATTGGGTACTCACACCACACCCTGGCGAAGCCGCACGGTTATTAAATACCTCGATAAGCGCTGTGGAAGCGGATCGTTTTGCCGCAGTAAAAGCCATCGCCGTAAAGTATGGCGGCATTTGTGTGTTAAAAGGTGCCGGTAGCCTAATTAGTGATGGTGACAGCGTGGCCATTAACATTACCGGTAACGCCGGCATGGCTGTTGGTGGCATGGGGGATGTCTTAGCTGGTATCCTTGGCGCATTAATATTACAATCTGACAATATATATACCGCAGCCAAATTTGCAGTGTATATTCATGGCAAAGCGGCAGACATGGCAATTATAGATGGTCAAAAAGGCTTGTTGGCCAGTGATCTATTTCCCTATATAAGACAATTGGTAAATCAATAGTTAATGAAAAAATCAGCGCAAATAACATTAGACTTAAGCGACGAACAAGCAACGGTTGCCATGGGCAGGCAGTTAGCCGCTGCCACTCAACAATTAGATTTAGCCAGTTTGCTGGTATTTCTGCATGGCGATTTGGGGGCCGGAAAAACCACCTTAACCCGAGGTTTTGTGCAAGGCATGGGCCATAACGGCAATGTAAAAAGTCCGACATACACTTTGGTGGAACCCTACGAGTTAGCGCCTTGGCATGTGTATCATTTTGATCTTTATCGTTTGGCCGATCCGGAAGAATTAGAATATATGGGCATTCGCGATTATTTTGCGCAAAAATATTGCTGCTTTATCGAATGGCCAGAAAAAGGTGCTGGTCTTTTACCCCAAGAAGACCTTATTATAAACTTGCAGTATAATGACTGGCAGAGAGTCATCACCTTACAAGCAAACAGTAGTAAAGGTGAGCAACTAATTACGGCATTAATACAACAAACTAAAACAATAAAAAGACAAGGGTAATTGGTCGAATTTTCAACTATCACTTGTGGGATAACGTTAAAGTAAGATGAGCAGCATAACTCAAACAATCATTATCATATTCTTCACATTATTTAGCCTAAATAGCTGGGCACTAAATGTGATCGAAGGTGTACGTATTTGGCCAGCACCGGAAAATACCCGAGTCGTGTTTGATTTGGATGGAAAACCGGATTACAGCTATTTTTTCCTGAACAACCCTAATCGTTTAGTCATCGACTTTAACGATACCGTAAATGCGGCTAATTTATCCAACCTTGCAAAAACAGACACCCGTATCAAGCTGGTCCGTACCAGTAGCACAAAGAATAAAACATCGGTACGTTTGGTGCTCGAACTGTCCGGCAGTTTTCAGGAGAAAATTTTTGTGCTTAGCCCGACCGGACCTTATGGCAACCGTCTGGTAGTGGATTTATTGGATCATAATCGTTCTGTGGTGGCCCGACACAAACCGAAAAATACCAAACGTGATGTCATCATCGGCATCGATGCAGGCCATGGCGGTGAAGATCCGGGTTCAATTTCAAAAAATGGCACCCATGAAAAACGCATCACCTTAACTATTGCCAAACGTTTGGAAAAAATTATCAACCAGGAACCTGGGATGAAAGCGGTGATGATCCGCACCGGCGACTATTTTGTCAATTTAAACCGTCGCACCGAACTGGCGCGGAAAAAGCAGGTTGATTTCTTAGTGTCGATTCACGCCGATGCCTTTCGCACTCCGCAGCCACGAGGTGGTTCCGTCTGGATTGTCAATAATTCCCGGGCGCAATCGGAATTATCGCGCTGGCTGGTAAACCGAGAAAAAAACTCGGAATTGCTCGGCGGTGGCGGTGAACTGATCAAGCGCACCAATGACGATAACTTGGCGGTATTTCTCGCCGATTTAACCAAAGATAAGTCGTTAGAAATTAGTGACAGAATGGCCAATAATGTCATTAAAGAGATGAAAAAAATCACCAGAATGCATAAATCAAAACCACAAAATGCAAGTTTGGCGGTGCTAAAATCTTCCGATATTCCATCGATGCTGGTGGAGACAGGTTTTATTTCTAATCCTTATGATTTTAAAAATTTAATGTCTGCCAATCATCAAACCAAATTGGCCAAGGCCATTTTTACCGGCATGAAAAAATACTTTGTGCGCTATCCGCCAGAAGGTTCGTTGCTGGCGAGTTTAAAACCCACGCAACATAAAATTAGCCGTGGCGAATCGTTATCAGTGGTTGCGCAACGCTATAAAGTGTCGGTAAAAGAATTAAAACTGGCGAATAATCTAAAGACCGATGTGGTCAGGATTGGTCAAACCTTGACCATTCCCCGGGTTAACTAAAAAATTAAGAGTAAATTCATGTCTATTGCGGTATTGCCAGCTCGCCTTGCCAACCAAATAGCCGCCGGTGAGGTGGTGGAACGGCCTGCCTCAGTGGTAAAAGAGTTAGTGGAAAACTCCATTGACGCCGGTGCCACTAAAATCAATATTGATATTGAAAAGGGTGGCGCCAAGCGGATTAAAATCAGCGATAACGGCAAAGGTATCGTCAAAGATGAGTTAACCTTGGCGTTATCGCGTCATGCCACCAGCAAAATTAAAAATCTCGATGACCTTGAATCAATCCACAGTTTGGGCTTTCGTGGTGAAGCCCTCGCCAGTATCAGCTCAGTGGCCAGATTAACCTTAACTTCGAAACCGGCTGAACAAGAGTCTGCCTGGCAAGCCGTAGCGTTTGGCCGGGATATGCAGGTTGAAGTCAAACCGGCAGCGCATCCAGATGGCACCACCATTGATGTTGAAGATTTATTTTTTAATACTCCGGCCCGGCGCAAATTTTTAAGAACCGAGAAAACCGAATTTACCCATATCGATGAAGTGGTCCGTCGCATTGCCTTATCGAAATTGCAGATCACCATTGTATTAACTCATAACGGCAAAGTAGTGCGCCAGTATCGCAGTGCCAATACCGACAAACAAATCGAAAAACGTATCGCCAGTGTCTGTGGCCAAAGCTTTATCGATAACGCCATTGCCCTTGAATTTCAACACGACAATTTGCATTTGTGGGGCTGGATTGCCAAACCGCAATTTTTCCGCAGCCAAAATGACCTCTGTTATAGCTACGTCAATGACCGGATGATGCGGGATAAATTAATTAACCATGCGATCAGGCAGGCTTATGGTGAACGTTTAAATCATGAGGGCTATCCGGCCTTCGTCTTGTTTCTGAATCTCGATTTCAGCGAGGTGGATGTTAATGTGCATCCGGCCAAACATGAAGTAAGATTTCATCAGGCACGCTTTGTTCATGACTTTATTTGTTCGGCCATTGAGCAAACCTTATCTGCGGAGCAAGCAAATTTAGCCGAGCAATTCCAGGATGCAGGTGAGTATCGAGCCGAGAGCCGCGACTATGTGCAACCGTTAACGGCGATTAACGAACAAACTCAGGCATTTAACCAGGGTGAGCGGCAGCAAGGTCATCAACCGAAGCAAAGTAGCCGCTACTCAACCGCTAGGCCATCAACGCAAGCACTGAACAATTATCAATCGCTACTGACAACTCAATCAGCAAAATCTTCACCTGGTCAAAGTTATCCTGATGTTGTTATCAGCCAATCAGCAGAGCAAGCTATGCCTGTTGCCAATGTACAGTCAGAGCAAGAACCAACTACAAACCTTCGCTTATTGAAAATGGTTGCCACTGACATTGCTTTGGTAGAGTATCAGCAACAGTTGTGTTGTTTAAAATTAATGCCTATGCTGCTGCAGGTTATTCAATGGCAATTGCAACAATCGTTTGCCACTGGCATAGTGTCGCAACCCTTGTTATTACCGGTTGCGGTGAGTGTTAGTGATGAGCAATGGCAATTTATTGCAAAAAATGAAGTCAGCTTTAATCAGGCAGGCATAGTGTTACAGCTAAAAGCTAAACAATGCATTATTCGCGAGTACCCGGCACAACTGAGAGATAAAGATATCAATCAGAGTTTCAGCAAGTTGTTGTCGCTATTAACCGCCGTCGATGAGCTCGACACAAGCGTCTGGGTAAACGCGTTTGCCCAGCTTAAATTACCCCAAACCATAGATTTCATTCAGGCCCAGCAAGTGTTGCTTAATAGCAGCTCGCTGAAAAATTTTGATCTTTCTGATTATCTGCGCTTGAATTCTCGACAAGTAGACCTAACATCCTACATTAAGCAATTACAATAATCCTGTTCATTTATCGCTGAACAGTGACAGCAGGTAGCATTAGCTATTATGAGCGACAGCAAGCAAGCAGATTTACCACCAGTGATATGTATTATGGGGCCAACCGCCTCAGGTAAAACGGATCTTGCCTTTCAGTTAAGTGACCACTTGCCGTGTGACATCATTAGCGTCGACTCTGCTCTGGTATATAAAGGCTTTGATATTGGTAGCGCCAAGCCAACCAGTGAAGAGTTGGCCAAATATCCACATCGGCTGATAGATATTATTGATCCGAGTGAAAGTTATTCGGCCGCAGATTTTTGTCGTGATGCCAAAGCTGAAATTGCGGAAATTCGCAGCCGCGGCCGCATTCCGCTATTGGTTGGTGGCACCATGATGTATTTCAAAAGTTTAATTGAGGGTATTTCACCATTACCCGCAGCCAATGCTGAAATTAGAGCCGCCATTGAAGCGGAAGCACAGGCGAATGGCTGGCAACATATGCATCAGCTATTGGCACAAGTTGACCCGGTAGCTGCAGAGCGAATTCACCGCAATGATCCACAGCGTCTTATTCGCGCTTTGGAAGTGTATCGCCTTACCAATAAGTCGATGACAGAGTTAACGAAAATTAAAGGTGAAACCCTTGATGGCAAGGTTTTACAGTTTGCCATCAGCACCACAGAGCGTGCCGAATTGCATCAAAGAATTGAACTTAGATACAGTATTATGCTTGAACAAGGGTTTCAGGCAGAAGTTGAGCAATTGATGCAACGTGCAGATTTGCATGAAAATCTGCCGTCTATTCGCTGTGTCGGTTATCGCCAGATGTGGCAACATTTAAATGGTGAGTTTGATTACGATGAAATGGTGTTTCGTGGCGTGTGTGCTACCAGACAACTGGCCAAGCGGCAATTAACCTGGCTGCGTGGTTGGCCAAATTTAACCTGGCTAACCACGAATGATGAAAATAACTTGCAGCAAGTGTTGCAACAGCTCGATTATGCCGGTTAACGAAAGCTTTATTTAGGGTAAAGCCTTTGTTGAACAGTCATTTTGTCGGCTTTTGATATATCAATTAGCAAAGTTCAAATCATAGTGTATAATTAAAATGCTCGTTGTGTAACTAGTTAAATTTCAACTGAATATTTACATGACAACAAGAACATGCACTTACTGAAAAAGTAAATTTAATTAGTTTAGCAGTATCCGATTTATCGGATTAACAATAACAATAAGGGGCCAATATAATGGCAAAAGGGCAATCTTTACAAGACCCGTTTTTGAATGCGTTACGTCGTGATCGCATTCCTGTGGCAATTTATCTTGTCAATGGTATTAAATTACAAGGTCAGGTGGAATCATTTGATCAATTCGTAATTCTATTAAAAAATACCGTAAGTCAAATGGTATACAAACATGCTATCTCAACGGTAGTTCCTTCTCGTGCAGTAAACACATCTCAGGCTGATTTTAATCAACCGATGGAATAACACTTAAATGAAAATGAATTGGAGTTGCTCATTTGTTTGATAGGCATCAAGCAGGTGAGCAAGCAGTACTTGTTCACATAGATTTCCCACAAGAAAAAGCCCGCGAAGACCTGCAAGAATTTGAAATGTTGGTATCTTCTGCCGGGATAAATTCTTTAACAGTAATTACCGGTAAACGTGACACCCCACACCCTAAGTATTTTGTCGGTAGCGGCAAGGCTGAAGAGATACGTGAAGCGGTAAATCTGTTTGATGCGGATGTGATCTTGTTTAATCACGTATTATCACCGTCACAAGAAAAAAATCTTGAGGCCTTGTGCCAATGTCGAGTGGTTGACAGAACCACGTTAATTTTAGATATTTTTGCGCAACGGGCCCGTACCCATGAGGGTAAGTTACAGGTTGAATTGGCGCAATTGCGTCATATGAGCACCCGCTTAATCCGCGGTTGGACCCATTTAGAACGGCAAAAAGGTGGTATCGGTTTACGTGGTCCGGGTGAAACACAGTTAGAAACCGACAGACGATTATTACGTGAACGTATGCATAATATTCGTGGCCGTTTGGCAAAGGTTGAAAAGCAGAGACATCAAGGTCGACGTGCCCGTGAACGTGCTGAAATCCCTACTGTCTCTATCGTCGGTTATACCAATGCTGGTAAATCAACGTTATTCAATCGTATTACTGACTCGGATGTTTATGCTGCCGATCAATTGTTCGCTACCCTTGATCCAACGCTGCGTAAACTCCATATAGAAGATGTAGGTAAAATTATTTTAGCCGACACCGTGGGTTTTATACGTCATTTACCACACGATTTAGTGGCGGCGTTTAAAGCAACACTCACGGAAACTCGCGAAGCACATTTGCAACTGCATGTGGTCGACATTAGTGATGAACGTCGGGCAGATAATATTGCCCAGGTAGATGCGGTGCTGGAAGAGATCGAAGCGAACGAAATACCACAATTGCTGGTGTGCAATAAAATTGATAATTTGCATGACGTAGCACCGAGAATCGATCGGGATGAGCAGGGCAAACCTATCAGGGTCTGGCTATCGGCCAGAGCCAATATCGGTTTAGAGTTGTTAAGCGCGGCGTTAACCGAGTTGCTGGCGACCGAATTAATCCAGCATCGATTAAAGATACCGCCCAGCGCCGGTAAATTGCGCGGAACTTTATATCAATTAAATTGTATAAAAGAAGAGAGCTATGACGAGCAAGGCAATTGTTTATTGGATGTAACTTTACCCTTGCGCGAGTGGAATAAATTGTTGAAAGTTGGTAAAACTGACCTAGAAGGCTTTATTCAACATTAACCTATTGGTATTATTAACCAAACGTTATTAATACAGATTTTAATATTGCAACCTATCGGAGAGCAAAATGGCTTGGAATGAACCGGGGAAAAACGATAATGATCCTTGGAAAAATAAAGGCGGTCGTGATCAAGGACCACCAGATTTAGATGAATTGTTAAAAGATCTTGGCAATAAATTTGGCGGAATTTTTGGCGGCAATAAACCAGGGAAATCTGGTGGCGGCAAAAGCTTCAGCAGCTTCGGTGTTGGCATTATTATTGCCATTGCTGTTGTCGTTTGGGCGGTAGGTGGTTTTTATACCATCAAAGAAGCCGAACGCGGCGTGGTATTACAGTTTGGTGAGTTTAATGGTTTGGTCGAACCGGGTATTCATTGGCAGCCAACGTTTGTGCAAAAAGTGATCCCAGTTGATGTACAAACCACGCGCAACTTACCTGCTAGTGGCTTTATGTTAACCGAAGATGAAAACGTTGTTCGAGTAGAAATGCAAGTTCAATACCGTATCGTTGATGCCCGTAATTACTTATTCAGTGTGACTAACGCCGATGGCAGTTTAGAGCATGCGTTCGATAGTGCCATACGTTATGTGGTTGGTCATTCAAAAATGGATGAAGTACTCACCTCTGGTCGTGAACAAGTACGTCAGTCGGTATGGGCTGAGCTTGAAAAAGTGATTAGCGCCTACAACATGGGTTTACTTATCTCCGATGTCAACTTTAAAGACGCGCGTCCACCTGAACAGGTGAAAGATGCCTTTGATGATGCCATCGCCGCGAAAGAAGATGAAGAGCGTTTTGTACTCGAAGCAGAAGCTTATGCCTTATCGGTAGAGCCGGAAGCTCGTGGTCGTGCTAAGCGCTTTGAACAAGATGCCATTGCTTATAAACAGCAAGTTGTACTTGCCGCCGAAGGTGACGTGGCGAAGTTTGAAAAACTATTACCCGAATATCATGCGGCACCAGAGGTGACTCGTCAGCGCTTGTATTTAGACACAATGGAAAAAGTCTATTCAAACACCTCGAAAGTGATGGTGGATGTCGATGGTGGTAATAACATGATGTATTTACCATTAGATAAAATTATGCAGCAACAACCGCAAAGAAATTATTTGAATGCAACGCAGTTAAGCCCTTTGCAACAAAACCCGTTACAAAGAAGCAAAAATTCGACGGTAAATTCGTCATCAAACCGTAGTGATCGTTTCAGCAAGGGGGGTAATTAATCATGAAAAACTTCGCAATTATCATCTTGGTCATACTGGGACTATTAACGGTATCATCGGTGTTCGTCATTAATGAAGGTGAACGCGGTATTGTGTTTCAGTTTTCAAAAATTAAACGTGACAGCGATGGAGAAATGCGGGTTTATGCGCCTGGTTTGCATTTTAAAATCCCATTGATAGAACGTGTCAATAAAATTGATGCTCGTATTCAAACTCTTGATGGTGTGCCTGATCGTTTCGTAACGGCAGAGAAAAAAGACGTATTGGTTGATTCTTACGTGAAATGGAAAATCATTGATTTCTCAACCTTCTATGTACGTACTGCTGGCGGTAACATCGACAATGCGCGCGCACTACTGAAACAAAAAGTGAATAATGGTTTACGTACCGAATTTGGTTCTCGTACCATTAAGCAAATTGTTTCTGGCGATCGTGACTCATTGATGGAAGAAGCAATGCTGAGTGCTGAATCGAGTAAAGTCGATTTAGGCATCGAAGTCGTTGATGTTCGGGTGAAGCGTATTAACTTACCGGAAGAAGTCAGTAACTCAATTTATGAACGGATGCGTGCCGAGCGTAAAGCAGTAGCACAGGAACATCGTTCACAAGGTCGTGAAAAAGCCGAAGTGATCCATGCAACTGTGGATGCTAAAGTGACGGTAATGCTGGCGACTGCGAATAAAGAAGCCTTTACCCTACGTGGTGAAGGTGATGCTTTAGCCGCGAAAGTTTATTCAAATGCCTATACCAAAGACGCTGAATTCTTTTACTTTGTTCGTAGCTTGCAAGCTTATGAAAACAGCTTTAACTCGAAGAGCGATATCTTAGTAGTGAAGCCAGATAGTGATTTCTTCAATTATCTGAAAGCACCATCAGTGACTAAGTAATAAATTACTTAGTATTTAAAAAAACCTCCTGCTGGAGGTTTTTTTGTTTCAGGGATGAATTAACTTAGATTTAGTAACTGGTTGGCGGGGTTTTAACCTCGCGTACTTTGGTGAATTCACCTATGGTGTAACAATACGAATTCTGCCCGAAGCTATTAATGTTTTCTACTTATACCCGGCAGACAGGATGCCTTTTGAGGGTAATTTGGGGATGATAAATAAAAGAGGATTGAGTTGATGTCGCTAGAAACAATGCTGTCAGCATTTGCCCTGATGCTGATCATGGAGGGCGTAGGGCCACTATTATTCCCTAATAAATGGCAAAATTTCATGCTGAAACTGGCCAAAGAAAAGCCAAATACGATCCGACAAATTGGTGGGGCTATATTTATTTTTGGCTTCATCTTATTGTTTTTTATCAACTAAATAACACGATTATGATGATTCAGTTTCTCGGCTAATAGTTCGGTAACAATTAAACTTCAAAAAAATTGATAAAATAGGTGATCTAGCCAAATGGGTCTGGTAAAATCCCCGCCTAATTTTCTTTCGAAATATACAAATTTATTATGGGCAAGAACGTCGTTGTGTTAGGCACCCAATGGGGTGACGAAGGTAAAGGTAAAGTTGTAGACCTGTTAACGGATAAAGCAAAGTTTGTTGTGCGTTATCAAGGTGGTCACAATGCTGGTCACACATTAGTGATTGACGGTGAAAAAACCGTTTTACACTTAATACCATCTGGTGTGTTACGTGATAACGTAAAATGTTTAATCGGTAATGGTGTTGTATTGTGTCCGAAGGCACTGATGACTGAAATCGGCATGCTAGAAGCTAAAGGCGTACCAGTACGTGAGCGCTTACTTATCAGTGACGCTTGTCCACTAATTTTGCCATATCATAATGCCTTAGACGCAGCCCGTGAAGCGGCTCGTGGCAATAAGAAAATCGGCACTACCGGTCGTGGTATCGGTCCTGCCTATGAAGATAAAGTTGCCCGTCGCGGTTTACGTGTTAGTGACTTGTTCGATAAAGAAGCATTTGCCGCCAAGCTAAAAGAGATCATGGAATACCATAATTTCTCCTTAACCAATTACTACAAAGTGGATGCCGTTGATTACGATACGGTATTGAATGATGCGTTAGCGGTTGCCGACATCATTAAAGATATGACTGCCGATATCAGTGAAATATTAGATCAAGCGCGTATTAATGGTGAATCCATCATGTTTGAAGGTGCACAAGGTACACTTTTAGATATTGATCACGGTACCTACCCATACGTAACGTCTTCGAATACTACCGTTGGTGGTGTCGCGACGGGTTGTGGTTTTGGTCCGCGTTATTTAGATTACGTTCTGGGTATCACCAAAGCCTACACGACCCGTGTTGGTTCAGGTCCATTCCCGACCGAACTGGATGATGAAATTGGTAATCACTTAGGTACTGTTGGTCACGAATTTGGTGCAACCACTGGCCGTGAACGTCGTTGTGGTTGGTTTGACGCCGTTGCCATGCACCGAGCTGTGCAGGTAAATAGTATCTCTGGATTTTGTTTAACTAAGCTAGACGTGCTTGATGGCTTGAAAGAATTGAAAATCTGTACCGGTTACAAAACCGCATCTGGTGAAGTGTTAACTGTGCCGCCGATGGCCGCTGAAGGGTATGAAAACATCACTCCAGTGTATGAAACTGTTCCGGGTTGGTCTGAAAACACCGTTGGTGCAACTTCTGTTGCAGAGCTACCGGCAAATGCAATAGCTTATATTAAGCGCATTGAAGAAATAACAGGCGTACCGGTAGATATTATTTCCACTGGCCCTGATCGAAATGAAACCATGATTTTGGTTAATCCTTTCGACGAATAAAGTTCTTGCGAACTTTATTAATAAAGCCGAGCCCTGCTCGGCTTTTTTTGTTTTAAGCAACGAGCTACTGGCATATTAACTGGTTGGCGGGGTTTTAACCTCGCGTACTTTGATGAATTCAGCTATCGTGTAACAATACGAATGCTGCCCGTAGCCCGTAGCCAGAAGCAATTAATATCCCCGACAGGCAGGACGCCTTTAGAGGGTATTCGTACATCAATATAAAGTATTTTATCAAGCTATAACCTACTATTATGATACTGACTGTAAATGATATGAGTTATTACCAATTATGTTAAAAATTGTGTAACTTCGAAGAAAGTTTTCAGGTAATATCTCAAATCCAAATTGGTATTGACTCATCACTCTATAAGTAAAGGTATCTGCTATGACCGACTTCCGCCAGCAAGCACTTGATTATCATGAATATCCAACACCAGGCAAAATTGCCCTGGCGATCACCACGCCAGCAGAAACGGCTTATGACCTGGCTCTTGCTTATAGCCCTGGGGTGGCTGAGCCGGTACGAGCAATTGCCGAAAACCCTGATGATGTATATCGCTATACCAGCAAAGGCAATACCGTTGCGGTAATTACCAATGGCAGCGCAATTCTTGGGTTAGGTAATCTAGGCCCGTTAGCATCTAAGCCGGTGATGGAAGGCAAATCGTTATTGTTTAAACGCTTTGCCAATATTGATTCATTCGATATTGAAGTAAAGCACAAGACAGTAGAAGATTTTGTTAATACAGTCGCGAATATTGCCGATAGTTTTGGTGGCATTAATCTTGAAGATATCAAAGCGCCAGAGTGTTTTGCTATTGAAAAAGCATTAATCGAACGTTGTAAAATTCCTGTGTTTCATGATGACCAACACGGTACCGCCATCGTTACAGCTGCCGGCATGCTAAATGCGCTAGATGTACAAGGTAAAGTATTAAAGCAGGCTAAAATTGTCTGTATGGGGGCAGGAGCCGCTGCTATTGCCTGCATGGAGTTATTAATCAGTTGTGGTGCGCAACGTGAAAATATCTATATGCTTGATCGTAAGGGTATTATTCATACTCGTCGTGATGATTTAAATGAATACAAAAAGCGGTTTGCTAACAATACCGATAAACGTACGTTAGAAGATGCGATTGATGGTGCCGATGTGTTTGTAGGGGTATCGGGTCCGGATGTATTTTCACCTGCGCAGTTAAAACTTATGGCAGAAAATCCTATCGTGTTTGCTTGTTCGAATCCAGATCCTGAAATAAAACCGGAACTGGCGCATGCGACTCGTGATGATTTGATCATGGCCACTGGCCGTTCAGATTACCCTAATCAGGTGAACAACGTATTGTGTTTCCCATTTATCTTCCGCGGTGCGTTAGACGTTAGAGCAAGGTTGATTAATGCCGAAATGAAAGTTGCCGCCGTAAATGCCATCCGCTCCATTGCTAAAGAACCGGTACCAGCAGAAGTATTGAAAGCCAGTGGTGCTACCCGCTTAGAATTTGGTGCCGATTACATTATTCCAAAACCCATGGATCCAAGACTATTGAAAAATGTCGCTTATGCCGTAGCGAAAGCTGCAGTAGATAGTGGTGTTGCTACCATTGACATGCCTGAAAATTATATGGGCAAAAGTTAAAATAAATTTTAACTTAAAAAAAGCCGCAGTCTGCTTATACAGACTGCGGCTTTTTAATTCAAGGACGAATTAACTTAGAATTGCCATGGAGGGCTTAAATTCTGTTTGTACTTTGATGAATTAACCTCGCGTACAACAATACCAATGCTGCCCGAAGCTCGTCGCCAGAAGCTATTAGTCTTGTTCTTCAAACTCGGAAAAATCGTTGACGCCTTGCGCCTCCAGGATTTTACGAACACTTTCTGGTAGCACGTTTTCATTATCTTTTGCTAAATCACCGTCACCGGGTAAAGGTTGACCAGTAAAAGCATGTAAAAATGCTTCACACAATAATTCACTATTTGTCGCATGACGCAAGTTCTGTACTTGTCGCCTGGTTCTTTCGTCAGTTAACACCTTTAATACACGTAATGGGATTGAAACCGTAATTTTCTTTACTTGCTCACTCTTTTTACCATGCTGTGCATATGGGTTGATGTATTCCCCGTTCCATTTAGCCATGGATATTCCCCAAATCTAATTATTATCACTACACTGTTACATAATCGCACTTTTTTGCTAAAGCTGTTTTATCCCAAGTCGATTAATTAATTAATCAAATTGGTATGAGAAATTATGCAATTTAGTCACTCTCACGACGTAAGTAAATTGTACTGGTTCTCATCATCTAGTCAACATCTAAAAGCAAAGATGTTTAGATGGCTAAAATTTCTTGACCTGAGCGGTAAAACCGTTTAGATTTATAGACGTCTAAACATCCAAGTTGTATTTTCGATAAAAGAGTCCACTATGAAGCAAGATAAATTAACGACTATTGCGGTAAGAGCCGGCATAAATAGTGATGAACATCATGGTGCAGTAGTGCCAGCGCTGCATTTATCCAGCACCTATAGTTTAAAAGGCTTTAACGAAAAACGTCAGTTTGATTACTCGCGCACCGGCAACCCAACTCGCGCCACTCTTGCGCAAGTTATTAGTGACCTGGAAAATGGCAGTACCGGTATCATCACCAGTACAGGCATGTCAGCCATTCATCTTATTTGCCAGTTATTATCCACCACCGATACGCTCTTAATCCCTCATGACTGCTATGGTGGCAGTTACCGTTTATTTACTTATTTAGCCGAACGCGGTTTATTTAAATTATTGGTGGTCGATCAAAATGATGAGCAACAACTGCAACAAGCGTTAGCACAAAAACCAAAACTGGTGTTGTTAGAATCGCCAAGCAATCCTTTATTGCGTGTTGTCGACATCAAAGCCATCTGTGCGCAAGCCAAAGCGGTAGGCGCTTTAGTTGCGGTAGACAATACCTTTCTATCACCACTATTGCAGCGACCCTTGGATTTAGGTGCAGACATCGTCATTCATTCGACCACTAAATTTATTAACGGTCATTCTGATGTCGTTGGCGGCGCCGTCGTCACCAAAGATGCCGAACTCGGCGAAAAACTGGCCTGGTGGGCCAACTGTATCGGCATTACTGGCGCAGCATTTGACAGTTTCATGGTATTGCGCGGCATTAAAACTTTGCCTATCCGGTTAAAACAGCATCAGCAAAATACTGAGCAGTTGCTGGCGTTCTTGCAAAACCACCCAGCCATTGAAAAACTTTATTACCCGGGCTTAACCGATCATCCAGGCCACGATATTGCCAAAGCACAACAACAAGGCTTTGGCAGCATGTTTTCTTTTGAAATAAAAGGCGGCGAAGCACAAGTACGAACATTGTTTGCCAACGTTAAAATATTTACTCTGGCGCAATCTTTAGGTGGTGTTGAAAGCTTGATCTCTCACCCGTCAACCATGACCCATGCGGGAATGAAGCTTGAAGCACAAATCGCCGCCGGTATTGGCCAAAATTTGATCCGCGTATCGGTAGGCATTGAAGATATCAGCGATATTATCAATGATTTAGATAACGCCCTGAATGCATCATTAGAGGTGGCATACTAATGGCACAAGTCCAACTTAAGCAGCAGAATGTACAAGGTCGGCAAATCAATTATTTCAGTTCACAACAGCAGCCTAAAGTTAGCTGTAGCGTACATAAATTTGGCGGCAGCTCACTAGCGAATTCACAGTGTATTAACCGTGTCGTTAGCATCATCAAAGAACATGGCAAACTGGAAGATTTAATCGTTGTTTCCGCCAATGGCAAAACCACAGATCAGCTGTTTAAATTATTAGACGCAACCGATGAACAAGCCGTTACGCAGTTGGCGAATATTGAAATTGAGCAAATAGCGCTAATTTCGGATTTATTATCGACTAAAGGAACGGCAACATTAAGCACGCAACTTTCGGCAGATATCGAGCTAATTGATCGTTATTTTATCGAAAGCAAGGTGAATGAAAATCGCAATGATATTTTATCATTCGGTGAGGTCTGGTCGGCTCGTTTGCTTGCTGCTGTTATCAGTGAGAATTTATGTCCGGCAACAGCGATTGATGCCAGAGACATACTGGTGTTAGATTCACAAAATAATTTCACCTTGAATGAACCGCTAAGTCGGCAAAATCTAGCTCAGGCAAAACAGGCTGGCAAGCTGAATATCTTAACCGGTTATATCGCCAAAGATGAATTGGGCAATACCCAAACATTAGGTCGTAATGGCAGTGATTATTCGGCCACCATTGTCGCGCACTTACTTAATGCCGACAACGTAACCTTATGGACTGACGTTGATGGTGTTTACAGTGCCGACCCTCGCCTTATCAGTACTGCACGAAAATTGCACCGCTTAGAAAATTCGGTGGCGAAAGAATTAGGTCGATTAGGTAACCCGGTGTTGCATGCCAAAACCTTAAATCCACTGGCAACCCACAGTATTCATTTGAATGTGGCCAGCAGTTTTTTACCGGAAGATATTGGCACAGAAATTGGCGCTTTTGGCGAAATTGCTAAAAGTGAAATTTCGGTAACTCATAATAACGAGTTAATTAAAATTAATTCGCAACAGTTTAGTCAGTTGATCCTTGAGCAGATTAACGCCAGATTTTTGCCCATTTATCAGTGCCAAAACAGTACCTGCGTGGTAATTTCCGAACAATTTTCCGATTTAGCGGTTCATTACTTACGCGAGCAAGATATCGATTTTAGCACGCAAGATGTGTCCTTAATTGCGGTGGTTGGCTATCAAATTGCTAACCGAGGTGAAATTAAAGCGCGTTTTAACCGGGCTCTTAAAGACACTGATATCAGTGAATTTGTCGGCTCAGAAAATGGCCACAGTTTACTGGCATTTTTCGAACACGAAAGTTCAGTGGAATTGATCAACCAAGTGCACTCGCAGGTGACCAAAGATAGCCGAAATATTGGTTTGGTGATTGTCGGTTTGGGTAATATTGGTCAACGCTTTTTAGAATTATTGCCTGGCCAGCTAGCTAAGATTCATGCCCTGGATAATGTTCATCTTGTCGGTTTGGCAAGCTCAAAACGGGCATTATTCAACACCGACGGTATTGATGTTTCACAGGCCCTGGATTTGTTTAACAAAGATAGTCTGCAATACGATAATCAAGTGTTACTTGAATGGTTAGAGCAGCACCCATACGACGAATTGGTGTTAGTCGATATAACTCCGAGTGAAAAGTTTAGTGACTTGTATCAGAGCTTTTTCGAGCGTGGCATTCATATTGTCAGCGCTAACAAGTGTGCAGGAGCTAGCAGTACGGAAAATTATAACGGCTTACTCAATAGTCAAAAAGCCAGTGGTAGCCAATGGTTAGTGAATACTACCGTAGGTGCGGGCTTACCGATCAACTACGCGATTAGCGATTTACAAAACAGTGGCGATTGTATTGAAGAAATTTCGGGAATTTTTTCGGGTACCTTATCCTGGTTATTTGCCAACTTTGATGGTTCGCAACCCTTTTCACAATTATTAAACGATGCCCTGGCGCAAGGTTTTACCGAGCCGGATCCACGCGATGATCTATCCGGTCTTGATGTACAACGTAAACTATTAATATTGGCCCGTTTAGCCGGCTTCGATTTAGAACTCGACGATATCGACTGTCAAAATTTAGTGCCATTAGCGCTTCAACCGTTATCATTGGCCAATTTTTTAGAACAATCATCACTGCTTGATGATTTCTTTAGCGAAAAATTAAAGCAGGCAACTGCACAAAACGCTTGCTTACGCTATGTGGCGCGATTTACTCAAACCTCTGATGGTGCTAAAGGTAAAGGCTACAAAGCGAAAGTAGGGCTAGAGGTACTGGCGCAAGACCATGCCTTTGCCAATTTAACACCATGTGACAATGTTTTTTTACTGAACTCGGTTTGGTATCAAGACAATCCATTAATCATACGTGGCCCAGGCGCTGGCCGTGATGTAACCGCCGGAGGCTTGCATTCAGATTTAGTTAATCTGTGTCGTACGCTCGAAAACAAAACCAAAGAAGTAGTAATCAAGGGGATTAACTAGTGAATACCAAAGCTCGACAATTAGATTTGTTAAATCGAACGATAAGAGATATTGATAACGATTTAAACGTATCGTTTGAATTTTTTCCACCAAACTCACCTGAAATGGAAAATACGTTATGGAGTTCGATTGAGCGTTTAGCGCCGTTAAATCCAAGTTTTGTTTCGGTAACCTACGGCGCGGGCAGTGGTACTCGTGATAGAACTCATGGCGTGATTAAGCGCATCCAAAAAGATACCGGATTAATTGCCGCCCCGCATTTAACTTGTATTGATGCCGGCCGTGAAGAGCTAATTGATATCGCCAAAGATTACTGGGCAAGTGGCGTGCGCCATATTGTTGCCTTGCGTGGCGATTTACCGAATAACACCAGCAAGCCAGATATGTATGCCAACGATCTAGTAGAACTATTAAAAGGTGTCGCCGATTTTGATATTTCCGTTGCAGCCTATCCAGAAACACACCCGGAAGCACCGAATGCGCAATTTGATTTAGTGAACTTAAAACGTAAGGTGGATGCTGGAGCCAACCGCGCTATCAGCCAATTCTTCTTTGATATGGACTCATTCCTGCGCTTTCGCGACCGCTGTGTCGCCGTGGGTATCGATGTTGAAATCGTTCCTGGCATATTACCGGTATCTAATTTTGGCATGTTAAAACGCTTTGCCGATATGACTAATGTGCATGTACCTGACTGGATGGGCAAAATGTATGAAGGCCTGGATGACGACCCGACAACCCGTAACATGGTGGGTGCTAACATTGCGATGGAGCAAGTAAAGATATTAAGAAGTGAAGGGGTCAACGATTTCCATTTTTACACGCTAAACCGCTCGGAACTGACCTATGCCATTTGCCATACATTGGGTGTGCGCCCATAGTCGTTAGAGACGAGAGACGAAATAAAGGAGAACGGTTGTTCTCCTTTTTATTATTGTTTTTAAACCGATAAAAGCTCAGCTTTAATCGGTTTAAAAACAATAATTTTGGATAAAGTCGAGTAAGATCTTTTCGGTGGGTTTTATCTGATCAAAGGCCAAAAATTCATTCACCTGGTGTGCCTGTTCAATAGAGCCAGGTCCTAGCACTATGGTTTGGCAACCCAGCTGCTGGATGTAAGGTGCTTCGGTGGCGTAGTTTACCGCCTGGCAACAGTGGCCTGAAAATTTCTCCGCCAGTTTTGCCAACTCACTGTCAGCGCTTTCGGCAAAAGCGGGGGAGCTGGCATGCAATTCCTGCATTGACACTCTACCCGGATACTTTTCCGCCACTGGCTTTAACGCTTCAGATAACCAATGCAGCAACTCTTCATCCTTAATGCCGGGTAGGGCGCGTAAGTCAATATCCAGATAACAATCACCACATATTCTATTGGCACTGTCGCCACCTTTAATCGCACCAAAATTGAGTGTTGGCTCGGTGACGGTGAAGGCTTCATTTTGGTAATTGGCAATCAAATCTTTTTTCAAAGCCATCAGCTTTTCGATCACTTGATAAATCAACTCGATGGCATTTACCCCTTTATTGGGCAAACTGGAATGGCCTGACTTGCCCTTAATCGAAATACGGTGTGACATATGACCTTTATGCATGATCACCGGTTGTAAATTTGTCGGTTCGCCAATAATCGCCACATCGGGTTTGGCCAGTTGTTGCTCAATAAAAAATCGGGCCCCCGCCATGGTGGTTTCTTCATCGGCGGTAGCCAAAACATACAAAGGTTTTTTTAGCTGCTTAACCGGCAGATTTTTGCAAACTTGCAAAATAAACGCGAAAAACCCTTTCATATCACAGGAGCCTAAACCATAGAATTTGTCGGCTTTATCGGTGATGGTAAAAGGATCACTGTCCCAGCCTTTTTCATCAAACGGCACAGTGTCACTATGCCCTGATAATAATAATCCGCCAGTTCCCTCGCCAATCTTGGCTAATAAATTATACTTATTTCGAGAATCTGGAACTTGTTGAATGGTAATGCTGAAACCTAGATCGGAAAACCAGCTTGCCAAAAGTTCAATAACGGCTTGATTACTTTGATCCCACTGCGTGCTGGTCGCACTTATTGATGGGCTGGCAATCAATTGTGTCAGTGCTTGTTGAAAATTTGGTAAAGACATAGTTATCCTAAATTAATAATAAAATACTTATGCTGAAAAGTTGCATAAGTAGTCATAAATTGTTATTTTCTCTATTACAGTTTAATCAAGCATAGGTTTTCTGGCTAGTAAATAATTATCTTAGTTAAAATATAAGGTAAATAAGTTGCTCTCGGTGATAGCCACGAGCGATTTTGCTGGTAAAAGCGGTGAATAATGATTAAAATTTAATGAATAAAATTGCAATTAAGGGTTTTGATGAAAGTAGCGATTGTAGGTGCTAGTGGTTATGCTGGCGCTGAGTTGGTAGAAATATTAACTAAACATGACAAAATTACCGATTTTCAGCTACTGGTTTCTGAGGGTAGTGCTTCGAGTGGCCGGCTATTTTCGGATCTCTATCCACGGCTGCAATCGGTTTGTGATAAACCGTTACAACCATTCTCTTCGGCTTGGCTGGCAGGCAACCAGGATTTAGATGCGGTATTCTTTGCGACACCTCATGAGTACTCACAACAGTGGGCACATGAATTCGTTGCTGCCGGTATTAAAGTCTTCGATTTGTCTGGCGCCTTTCGGTTAAATAATGTCGAAGATTATCCCAAATATTATGGTTTTTCGCATCAACATGAAGCGTTAATTGAGCAAGCCATTTATGGTTTAGCGGAATTCAATGCTGAACAGATTAAAACAGCACATATTGTTGCCGTGCCGGGCTGTTACCCAACGGCGAGTCTTTTAGGCTTAAAGCCGATCACCAGTAATAACTTAAATCAGCCGGATGGCTTGATTGTGGTAAACGGCATCAGTGGCGTAAGTGGCGCCGGTAGAAAAGCTTCCTTGGCGACCAGCTATAATGAGCTTAGTTTAAAAGCTTATAATATTTTACAACACCGTCATCAACCAGAAATTAGCCAGGAATGTGGGCAACAAGTTATTTTTAATCCACACATAGCGCCATTCAAGCGTGGTTTGTTATCCACCGTTACTCTTAAATTAAAAGCCGGAGTAACGACTGAGCAGGTTGAGCAGGCATTCAATAATGCTTACGCCCATACCCCTTTGGTCAGACTCAGCAAAACATGGCCACAAATCGATGATGTTGCCGGCTCCCCTTTTGCCAGTTTACACTGGCAATACTGCCAAGAAAAATCGGTATTGGTGGTAAGTTGCGCCATCGATAACTTATTAAAAGGCGCCGCATCGCAGGCAATACAATGCTTTAATTTAAGCATTGGCTTAGAATCACACTATGCGTTAGCAAATGTTCCAACCAGTTACGTATCAGCGCAAGGAATGAATTAATGACTTCGCCTTTAGTGATTAAAATCGGTGGTGCGATCATGGAGTCGCCTGCCGCTCTCAGTGAATTGTTTAAGGTTATTAAAACCTTACAAGATAACCAGCAACAAGTGATTGTGGTTCATGGTGGCGGTTGTGTTGCCGATGAGTTATTGGCAAAAGCGGGCTTTACCAGTAAAAAAATTAATGGTTTACGAGTGAGTGAGCCTGAGCATATGCCGATCATTACCGGCGCTTTAGCAGGAGCGGTAAATAAAGCATTAGTGGCAAGTGCCAATTGCGCCGGTATTTCGGCCGTCGGTTTGGCTTTGCATGATGGCCAGATGATCAAATGTACCGCTGCCGAAGAATTTCTTGGTTGTGTGGGCATTCCACATGTCGGTAATGATAAATTTTTACAGTGTTTGATCGCCGCCGATAATATTGCCATCATTTCTTCTATTGGTAGTTTAGATAATGGTCAATTGGTAAACGTAAATGCTGATGATGCCGCGGTTGCCATTAGCCAGTTAGTGCAAGGTGATTTAATCTTACTTACCGATGTGGCTGGCGTTAAAGGTGCAACCGGTGAGTATTTAGCGAATTTAACCTTTGATGACGCCCAGGATTTAATTGCCAGCGGTGTTATTGCTGGTGGTATGGTGGCAAAAGTTAACGCTGCCTTTACCGCCGCAAATCAATTACGACGAAGTATCGCGGTGGCCAGTTGGAAAACCCCTGAGCAATTAGTTCAATTGCAACAAGGACAAGGTTTTGGCACCCGCATCGAGCCTAATCTTTAATTATATACCCGTTCCACCTTAAGATGCGGGATTTCAGTGGGAGTTAAAAGCAATTTAGGCAAGGCATTAAATTTAGAGAATGGTTGTTCCATTGTTAAATTTCATAACGCGGCATAAATTGCTTTTAAACCCATCGAAGAAGTACTTGAGCAATACCACTACGGCGTTGCAGCTATTTGAAAGGGAATAACCATTTCTACATAACTGCGCCTTGTATTGGCATCGCTCAAGAACTCTGAAACCGGCATCTTGAGGTGGAGCGGGTATAATACACCGAATTGGTAAACAGGATACTTATGTCGTTACAACATTTTTTAGCAGATCAACTGCAAGATAAACAACAGCTTGAAGCATTGATCGCGCAAGCAATAGATATTAAAACTAACCCCGGAAATTATTCACAAGCGCTTGCTGGCAAGTCGATAGTGATGTTGTTTGAAAAACCATCATTAAGAACACACATCAGCTTCGATATTGGCATTCAAAAGCTTGGCGGCCACAGCCTCTATATTGGTCAGCAAAATGGCCAGCTAGGTGAACGCGAACGGGTGAAAGATGTCGCGAAAAACTTAGCCTGCTGGAGTGATGCCATTGTTGCCCGCGTATTCAAACAACAAGTGTTGGATGAAATGGCAGAGCATGCAGGGGTACCGGTGATCAATGCGTTGAGTGATTTATACCATCCTTGTCAGGCACTTGCCGACTACATGGCGTTAACGGAAACGTTTGGTAGCGTAGAAAACTTAAATGTTGCCTATATTGGCGATGGTAATAATGTTTCAAATTCATTAATGCTGATGGGCTCTATTTTGGGGGCCAATGTTACGGTAATAACACCTGAAGGTTATGAACCCGATAACACTATGGTGGCGATCGCGACGGAATTAGCCGAGCAAAGTGGCGCAAAATTAACAGTATCGACTAATATTGAAGATGCGAAAAACCAACAAGTGATTTATACCGACACTTGGATTTCTATGGGTGACAACACCAAGGTCGACGCGATTTTGGAAAAATTTATGCCCTATCAGATAAATGCCCAATTGATGGCGAAAGCCGGTGCAACGGCAGTGATGCACTGTCAGCCGGCGCATTTAGAACAAGAAATCACCACAGAAGTGTTTGATTCGGAGCAATCATTGGCTTTCCTACAAGCAGAAAACCGCATGTGGGCACAAAATTCAGTACTGGTTAGCCTGTTTAAATAACGCTAACCGTCAATAACCTATTTAAAATTGAGATCAATAACATGAGTAAAAAGATTAAAAAAGTTGTATTAGCGTATTCTGGTGGTTTAGACACATCGGCGATCATTCCTTGGTTAAAAGAAAACTACGAAGGCTGTGAAGTTGTAGCGTTTTGTGCCGATGTTGGCCAGGGTGATGAAGAGCTGATTGGTATCCAAGAAAAGGCCATCGCCTCGGGTGCCTCTGAATGTCACGTAGTCGACTTGAAGGAAGAGTTTGTTAAAGATTATATCTATCCAATCTTAAAAACCGGGGCGGTATACGAAGGACAGTATTTACTCGGTACGTCAATGGCTCGCCCTGTTATCGCCAAAGCGCACGTTGAAATTGCGCTGAAAGTTGGTGCCGATGCCCTATGTCACGGTTGTACGGGTAAAGGCAACGACCAAGTACGATTCGAGTCATGTTTCGCTGCCCTGGCGCCGCAATTAACCGTGATCGCGCCATGGCGTGAGTGGGACATGGTATCTCGTGAAGACTTATTAGATTATCTTGCCGAGCGCAATATTGAGTGTTCCGCGTCACTGACTAAAATTTATAGCCGTGATGCGAATGCCTGGCATATCTCGCACGAAGGCGGAGAGTTAGAAGACCCGTGGTGTGAACCAAGCAAAGAAGTGTGGACGATGACTACCGATCCACTCGATGCGCCGAATACCCCCGAATCGGTAATGCTTAGTTTTGATAAAGGTGAGTTAGTGGCCGTTGATGGTAAAGATTTATCTCCGTATCAAGCTCTGGTTTACCTAAACGATAAAGCGGGTGCCCATGGTGTTGGCCGTATTGATATTGTCGAAAACCGTTTGGTTGGGATGAAGTCTCGCGGCTGTTATGAAACTCCTGGTGGCACGGTAATGATGGCGGCGTATAAAGGCTTGGAGTCATTAATTTTAGACAAAGAATCGTTAAAGTTCAGAGAATCGGTTGCGCTTGAATATTCTCACGTAATTTATGATGGCCGTTGGTTTACCCCACTGGCAAAAGCACAAATGGCGGCAACCAACTCTTTTGCCGAGCAAATTACCGGTGATGTTGTGGTTAAGCTTTATAAAGGCCAGGCGACAGTGACTCAACGTCGTTCGCCAAATAGTTTATATTCAGAAGAATTTGCTACCTTTGGCGAAGATGATGTTTATGATCAAAAACATGCCGAAGGCTTCATTCGTTTATTCAGCTTATCCAGTCGTATTAACGCGCTGAAACAGCGGGAGAAATAATATGGCAGCATTATGGGGCGGTCGGTTTAAATCGGGCAGTAGTGATATCTTTAAAGCATTTAATGATTCACTACCGTTTGATTATGTGCTGGCCCAACAAGATATCAAGGGTTCAATTGGCTGGTCAAAAGCCATTCAAAAAGCGGGTGTATTAACCGTTGAAGAGCAGCAAAAAATGGAGCAGGCATTATTAGATCTTGCTGCTAAAGTTGAACAGGGTGAAGTTGATTTCAGTGCAGCTACCGCGGAAGATATTCATAGCTGGGTTGAGTCTGAACTGATCGAAGTGATTGGTGATATTGCCCGCAAACTGCATACTGGCCGTAGCCGTAATGACCAGGTGTCTACCGACCTGCGTTTATGGGCACGTGAACAAGTTGATGTGTTGTTAAACATGCTGAAAAAATGCGTGCAGCAGTTGCTCAATTTGGCTGAAAATAACAAACAGCATATCTTACCCGGTTATACCCATTTGCAGCGTGCTCAGCCAATTCGGTTTGCCCATTGGTGTATGGCTTACGTAGAGATGCTAAAACGTGATATCTCACGTTTAGAAGATGCGCGCAAAAGAATGAACCAGTCACCGCTAGGTTGTGGCGCATTAGCCGGTACCACCTATGATATTGACCGAGTTGAACTTGCTCATTCATTAGGCTTTGATGGTCCATGTATGAACTCGCTTGATGCCGTATCGGATAGGGACTATGTATTAGAGTTATTGTTTGCTGCAAGTACCGGCATGATGCATTTATCACGGTTTTCAGAAGATCTCATTTTCTTTAATTCCGGTGAAGCAAATTTCATCACCTTAGGCGATCAAGTTACCTCTGGCAGCTCGTTAATGCCACAGAAGAAAAACCCGGATGCATTAGAGCTAATTCGTGGTAAATGTGGCCGTGTATTTGGCTCATTACAAGGCTTACTGGTGACTTTGAAAGGCTTGCCGTTAGCCTATAACAAAGACATGCAAGAAGATAAACAAGGTCTGTTTGACGCCCTTGAGCAATGGTTAAGTTGTTTGGTGATGGCAATCGAAGTGGTTAATTCTATCGAGTTAAACAGTGCCGAATGTCAAAAAGCCGCTCGTGGCGGCTATGCAAATTCGACCGAGCTTGCCGATTATCTTGTCTCTAAAGGGGTACCGTTTAGAACCGCGCATGACATTACTGGCGCCGCCGTATTGTATGCGATTAATCAAGGCGAACCACTGGAGAGCCTACGCATAGATGAGTTTAAGCAGTTTTCACCTCTGATCGAAGCCGATGTTTACCCTGTGCTTGAACTGGAATATTTAGTCGATAAACGTAATATTCTCGGTGGCACAGGTATTGAACCAGTAGAGAAAGTGATCGAGCAAAATCGCCATCAATTTGGCTCTGCTAATTATGTGGTACGAGATGCCAAATTAACCGATTTAAGAGCTATCTTAAAACTGGTAAATTACTGGTCGTCACGTGAAGAAAACCTGCCACGCAGTGAAGATGATTTAATTAAATCAATTCGAGATTTTGCCGTGGTTGAAGTGAATGGTCAAGTATGTGCTTGTGCTGCATTGTATATTTACAGTACCGGTCTTGCCGAGATCAGATCGCTGGGGGTGTCTATCAACAACCAAGGTAAAGGCTATGGTCAAAAGTTATGTCGATTCCTACTCAGTAGAGCCAAAGAGTTATCCTTACTGAAAGTGTTTGTGTTGACCCGCAAACCAGATTTTTTCAAACGTTTAGACTTTATTCCTGGTGATAAAGATGCGCTACCTGAAAAAGTGATGAAAGATTGTGATTTATGTCCTAAGCAAGATAATTGTGATGAAGAAGCCTTGTTGTATAACTTGAGCGATCATCAATCAATGCCACAAATGCTAGGCAGTATCGAAGTGATAGAAACTTAATTCAGGGATGGATTAACTTAGAATTTAAAGGCCGCTAAATTCCATTTAGCGGCCTTTAAATTGGACAAAATGCTTTTTCAATCAATAATATAACTATCTTATTGATTGAAAAATCAGCCATCATATGAATCTACGCCGAGTCCTTACCCTAATTACCGTGTTATCTGTATGTGCTTTTTCTAGCGTTGTTAACGCTGCCCAGAGTGACGCGTATTTAGGAACAGGAGTGAATTATCTCGATCTGGATGACGGCAGTTCGGTGAATATTTCAGTCACGGGTGGATACGATTTTTATCAACGACAGTTGCTCTCGGCAAACATTCAAGCCTTAACATTAGCAGCAGAGGCTCAATATGCGGATTCGATATCGGGCACTGATAACATAGTTAATTATTCATTATTTCTAGCCGCTCGAATGTACACTTCTGAGCGTTTGTTTTTCAAGGCAAAATCAGGCATAACTAATTTCCCAGACGTTGTGTTGAAAAACGATGACGCCGAACATTCACATTTTGACTTAGGTGTGGGCTTAGGCTACAAATTATACTCCACTACACTGGAGCTAGAATACATCTATGCCAATAAAACGTTGCATGCGTCTATCGTTGAAATTAGTGTCAAATATCATTTTTAGCCGATACCAATTTGAGTTATACAAAATGGTATTAGCCATTAAAATAACTCTTCTTCAGCCGTTACTTCTTCGCTTTCTAAGATTTCTTCAATATTGTCAACACTTACCCATTCTTTTGGCGCTGTACCTTGAATGAAATACTCAAAGCGAGAGCTTCGGTCAGTTTTATTGGTGCGTTTCCCGGTTAGCTTGTCGATCCGAATTGAGACTATATTTTCCGGTTGTTCAAACGCTTCATAGGGGTATCGGTTTAACGCCACTTGCATAAATTTAATCCATGACGGCTGCGCGGCATTGGCACCGGCCTCGCCGCCAGCTGTTTGATTACGGCCTAAATTACCGTTTGCCACAGTACGCCCCAAGTTGCGGGCTGGATCATCAAAACCAATCCAGGAACTGGCCGCTACCCTTCGGCTGAAACCACTAAACCAGGCATCTTTTGATTGGTTGGTAGTGCCGGTTTTGCCGGCTAAATCGCGACGGTTAAGCGTTTTAGCTCGCCAACCAGTGCCACTCCAGCCAGTGCCTTTTGACCAGTCACCACCACCCCCCCAAATGACACTATTCATCGCTTCGGTGACCAGGAAGGCATTTTCTCGGCTGATAATTCTTGGTGCTATTGCCTGGGTGATTAGCTCAACATCAACATCCTCAATCGATTCAAAGCTGTTGGCGTATTCTTCTTTTGCCAGTTCACACTGATAACAGGCCATTTGCGGTTGGGCTTGATAAATTACTTCACCATTAGAGTCTTCAATCCGTTCGATAATATATGGCTCTACCAAATATCCTTGATTGGCAAAAGCAGAAAATCCGGTGACGACTTGCAGCGGCGTCATCGACGCTGAGCCCAATGCTAAAGATTCATTTTTTGGTAGCTCTTGGCTATTGAAGCCAAATTTCGCTAAATGGCGGATCAGGTTTTTTAACTTAATGCCCCGTAACAGTCGCACCGACATTACATTTTTCGATTTTGCTAAACCTGTTCGTACGCGTAGTGGTCCTTCATATACTGCGGGGGAATTTTTTGGACGCCAGGCAAAGCCAGAACGCCTATCCCATTGGTTAATCGGAGCATCATTAACAATAGACGCTAAGGTATAGCCATTAGCGAGTGCGGCGGAATAAACAAAAGGTTTAATATTTGAACCCACTTGGCGATTGGCCTGGGTAATACGATTAAACTGGCTTTGTTTAAAACTATAGCCGCCGACACTGGCTAATATAGCGCCAGAGTCTGGTGATATTGCTACTAAGCCTCCTGATACATCAGGTAGTTGGCTTAAGCGAAAAATATTATCTTCTGCCGCTTTTACGTAAATGAGAGCACCCACAGTTATGATTTCATTGGCATATTTTGGTGCCCTACCTTGTGATTTGTCATTAACATAGGCGCGTGCCCATGACATTCCCTGCCAATCAATAATGGCTAATTTACCACTTTTCAATAAAATTTCAGCCTGTTGCTCAGCCACTTTGGTAATAATTGCCGGCAATAATTCATTATATAAGGGCACTTTTGTTAATATTTTAACTAGCTCTTCTTGCTCAGGTTGTTCCGTGCTGACCTTTGTTATTTGCTCTTTATACTGTTCAAATCGGTTGTCATTCAACCTAAGTTCAGCCCTGTTTGTTAACAACTCTTTGTCGCTGTCAGATAGCCACAAGTGCTTTATTGCACCACGGTAGCCATGTCTTTCGTCATAGGCGTAAATATTCCCTAATATCGCTGCAGTTGCTGCTTGTTGTAGTTCAGATTTTACCGTAGTGTAAACTTTTAAGCCCTTAGTGTAAGCCACTTCAGTGCCATACATTGCTAGCGCTTTTTTATTCGCCATTTCGGCGACATAAGGGGCATCAAGCTCGATATCAACACCATGTCGTTTGGTACGTATGTCTTCATTGTTGGCTTGTTGGTATTCTTGTTCAGTAATATAGCCACTGACTAGCATTCGTTGTAAAACGGTAGTGCGACGAAATTTAGCTCGGTCAGGATTACTGATCGGATTGTATGTGCTTGGTGCTTTTGGCAAGCCGGCAATCACGGCAATTTCCGCTAACGTCAATTGTTTTAATTCTTTGCCATAATAAACCTGTGCGGCAGCGCCAACACCAAATGCACGGTGGCTTAATTCAATTTTGTTTAAATATAATTCTAAAATCTCATCTTTGCTTAACAGGCTTTCCATGTGTAAGGAGATAAAAATTTCCCGAATTTTTCTGACATAGGTTTGTTCTCGGGTTAAAAAGAAATTTCGTGCAGTTTGCATAGTGATGGTACTGGCACCACCCGCATCGTTGCCAGTAATTTGACCGATAATGGCGCGGGTCATGCCGATAGGATCAACGCCAAAGTGCTGGTAGAATCGATTGTCTTCAGTGGCCAAAACGGCATTGATCAACTGCTTAGGAATGTCTTCAAGTTTTGCCGGAATTCGCCTTTTGGTACCGAATTGTGAAATCAATTCACCATCAACACTATAGATTTGCATAGGTATTTGTAATTGCACATCTTTTAATATTTCTACGCTGGGCAGCTCGCTACGCATACTTAGGTAAAGACCGCCGATAACCAGGCTTAATAAAAGGCCTGCTAAAAGGGATAATTGCATGAAACGCTTGAAAATTTTCACTAAAGATATTACCAATAACAAAGAATACATTAATTATATGACTAGTATATAGAGATAATTAGTGTAATAAATGGTTTTTTGTCTATATTATGTCTATATTAAAAAAATAATAAATAATAATAAACACAGGAAGTTATGCTCAGTCGATTTTTCAACAAAAATGTATCTTTAATGGTCGGGATTGATATTGGTTCACACTCGGTTAAAGCTGTGCTTATTAGTGAAGATAAAAGCGGATATCAGCTCGATGCATTTTCTGTAGAACCTATGCCCAAGGGCGCGATTGTTGATCGTAAAATACAGGACGTTGAAGCGATAGGTGCCGTTATTCGCAAAGTTCGCAAGCAAGTTCTGTCTTCTGTTCAACAAGCCGCCGTAGCCGTTTCTGGTTCAACCGTGATCACCAAAATCATCTATATGGATGTATCTTTAAATGATGCCGAATTGGCCAGCCAAATTGAAATTGAAGCGGACAGTTTAATACCATACCCGCTTGATGAAGTTAGCCTGGATTTTGAAAAGCTTGATGTCAATGATGCTGACCCCAGTAAGGTTAACGTATTACTTTCTGCAGTGAGAACCGAAACGATAGAAGCCAGAGTTGCGGCGTTAGATGTTGGTGGCTTTCATACGAAAGTAGTGGATGTTGAATCCTACGCGTTAAGCCGGGCATCTGAACTGTGTATGCCAATGCTTCCTGATGATGCCAAAGACAAGGTCGTGGCGTTTATCGATCTTGGTGCCACCATGACCTTATTCACGGTAAACGAAGGTAATAATTCGATCTACACCCGTGATCAACTCTTTGGCTCTGAACAATACACCCGTTCTATTGTTTCTTATTACAATAAATCTTACGAAGATGCCGAAAATGAAAAATTATCCGGCGATTTGCCACCGACTTATACTTTCGAAGTACTGGCACCCTTTCAAACGACCCTGATTCAACAAATTCGCCGTGCGATACAAATGTATTTAACCTTCAGTGGTAAAGATAAACTCGATTATCTGGTCATTTCTGGTGGTACCGCGGCGCTGGAAAATATTCAAGAGCTATTATCGGCAGAGCTGGGCATACACACCATAATTGCAAATCCATTCAATAATATGGTGCTCGGTGAGCAAGTGGATGAAGATGCTTTAGCACTGGTTGCGCCACAGTTGATGGTAGCATCAGGCTTGGCAATAAGGAGTTTTTCACCATGCCACATATAAATCTACTGCCTTGGCGTGAAGAAGCGCAACGCTTAAGGCAGCAGCAGTTTTTCTCAATATTAACATTTTTAGCCTTGATGAGTTTTTTGGTAGTGTTTTTAATTAGCCAATATTATCAGGCAAGAGTTGATGGTCAGCGAGCACGTAATCAATTTTTAACCAACGAGATTAAAGTTCTAGATGCGCGGATTGTTGAAATTGATAGCCTTGAACAAAAGAAAAAAAACTTAATCCAACGAATGACGTTAATTGATCAATTGCAAAAAAGTCGTAACGTTGGTACCCAAGTACTCGATGAAATTGCAAAAATAGTTCCATCCGGGGTTTACATTATTAAACTTGAAAAACGCGGTAATCTGTTGTTATTGCAAGGTAAGAGTGAATCCAATAATCATCTTGCCAATATGATCCGAGAAATACAAAGTTCCACTTTACTCGCCGATGCCGAGCTTCAATCGATTATTAGTTCCGGAGAATCGAGTAAGTTATTAAGCGATTTCAAGATGAGTTTACGCATTCAAGGTTTATTGGATGACGATCAAATTAATAACGCAGGAGGTTAATCATGGATTTAGATCTTTCCCAATTTGATAACCTGGATCTGAATAATATAGGTCAATGGCCAAAACTGGCGAAAATATTACTCGCGATGGTGCTGGTGGCTTTCGTTTCTTATTTTATTTACTACTTATTAGTGAGTGATAAAATTACCGAGCTGGAGCGTGAAATAACACAAGAAACAAAGTTAAAAAATGATTATCAAGCGAAATACTTCGTTGCCGCAAACCTGGAGCTATTTCGCGAACAAATGGAAGAGGCGGAAGAGATATTTGCCAAGCAAGTAAAACGTTTGCCAGAAAGCCATGAAACTCCTGGTTTATTGGATGATATCACTTTTGTTGGTACCACCTCGCGCCTAGATTTTGTTAAGTTGAATTGGCAGCCAGAGATACATCAAGAATTTTATGTAGAATTACCGATTGAAGTGCAAGTTACCGGTGCTTATCATGATTTTGGCGAATTTGTTAGTAAGATATCGGGTTTGCCGCGTATTGTTACCTTACATGATTTCTCCATCGTCGGTAATGCGAGTGGTTTTGAGAATTCATTAACCTTAACCTTGCAGGCAAAAACATACAAATACAGGGAGAGTAAGTAATGCGTTATTTATCGTTACTTTCGGTCTTATTACTCACCGCATGTTTTGACGATTTAACCGATCTGCACGCGCACATAGATAAGGTTAAAGAGTCTACCTCAAATAAAATTAAGCCGATACCACTGCTTGGCGATTTTAATCATTTTGATTATTCGGCGTTTGCTTTGCGCAGTCCGTTTGTGGCACCGAAACCGGAAGCAATCCAAGAAAAGATGCAACAAATGTCTGATTGTTTGCACCCTGATCCTCGACGGCGTAAACAACCGCTGGAGAAGTATGCTTTAGAAAGCTTAGATATGCGTGGCACCTTAGGGGAAGAAGGCATCATTTGGGCTCTGGTAGAAGCTGCTGATGACACTTTGCACAGAGTCTCTATCGGTAGTTATCTGGGTTTGTATAATGGTCGTATCACCACTGTCGGCCAGGAAGAAATAATCATAGTTGAATTAATCCCTGATGGCGCTGGCTGTTGGGTAGAACGAGAAACAACCGTATCAATGGTTGAACCGGGCCAAGAGGGGTAAGGGAATTCATGTTTCATATCACAAAAATAATAAAGTTACCTTTCAGGATGAAACAAGGCATGCTAACTGCCGTGTTATCCTTGCTCATGTTGTCACTGCCATTTAGCAGTTTTGCTCAAGGTAAACTCAACGATATCTATTACAACACGCTGATCGCCGATGAAATTGAATTTACTTTTGGTTTTGAACAAGCACTCAACGCCGAGCCTGTAGTGAAAACGTTTACCGACCCTGCCCGTATTGAAATCCTCTTTGATGCCGCTGGGTTTGTCGCCCCTTTAGCCGATACTCAGGTGAATCATGCCGGTATTAAATATATCGATGTGCAACAACTGGCGGGTAAAATTAAAGCGACGATTTTCCTCGAAGAACTGAAATTATATCAGGCGAAAATTATTGAAGGTAAGTTCGTATTATTATTAAATAGTTTGTCGACGTTTGATAAAAATGACCCGCAAGCAGATATCGCCAGTGAATTTATCAATAATATCCAAGCCATTGATTTTAGAAAAGGCGAAGCCGAAACGGGGCAAGTATTAGTATTTTTAGACGATAGTATGTCGGCAGTCGATGTAAAAGACAGACTCGGCAAAATTCAAATTGAATTCCATAATACCGAGATTATGGAAGAACTCTTATACAAGCTGGACGTGACTGATTTTGGCACCATAGTTACCAGTATTGAAACGTTTAAAGAAGGCAATAATGCGCGCTTGGAGATTGGCACCAGTAAACCATTTTCTTTTGAGCATAATCAAATTGACAATATCTTTTCTTTAACGGTGAAGGAAAAAGAAGAGAAAAAAACGTATTTGGAAAACGGCAAAGACTTTAACGGCAAAGCCATATCATTGAATTTTCAGGACATTCCGATCCGTACCGTGTTACAAATTATTGCCGATTATAATGGCTTTAACTTAGTCACCTCCGACACGGTTAACGGCAGTATTACCTTACGTCTTGATGGTGTTCCCTGGGATCAGGCGTTAGACATAATTTTGAAAGTGAAAGGCCTGGGTAAACGCATGGATGGCAACATTCTGATGGTTGCCCCTAACGATGAACTGGTTGCTCGGGAAGCGAAAGAGCTACAAGCGCAACAACAGGTTGCAGATTTAGCGCCTTTATATTCGGAGTTTGTGCAAATTAACTACGCCAAAGCCGGCGACTTTTCCGGTTTACTGAAAAGTGAAGGCACTAGCTTAATGTCAGACCGAGGCAGTGTCACCGTTGATGAACGTACCAATACTTTATTGATACGTGATACCGCGAAAAGTATTGCAGATATCAAGCGGATGATTAAGGTGCTTGATATTCCAATTCGTCAGGTTGTCATCGAGTCGCGCATGGTAACGGTGAAAGATAATATCAGTGAAGAACTCGGTATTCGTTGGGGGGTTACTCATAACGGTAGCGATACTGCCACTTCAGGAAGTCTTGAAGGTGCGCAACTTGCTAATGGTGGTGTTGTTCCATCAATTAATGACAGATTAAATGTTAACTTGCCAATTGCCGATCCTGCTGGTGCGATTGCCTTTCAGGTGGCTCGTTTAGCCGATGGTACCATTTTGGACTTGGAATTATCGGCAATGGAGCAGGAAAACAAAGGCGAAATCATTGCCAGTCCACGAATTACTACCTCGAATCAAAAAGAAGCCTACATCGAGCAAGGTACCGAGATCCCGTTTGTCCAAGCAGCTTCAAGTGGCGCCACCTCGGTAACGTTTAAAAAAGCGGTATTAGGCTTACGGGTAACGCCACAAATTACTCCAGATAATCGCATTATTCTTGATTTAGTCATCACTCAAGATACTCGCGGCGATACCGTTTCAACCGGTACCGGTTTAGCTACTGCCATTGATACCCAGGAAATTGGTACTCAGGTATTGGTGAATAATGGTGAAACAATCGTTTTAGGGGGTATTTATCAACAACAAGTGATCAATTCTGTTTCTAAAGTTCCGATCTTGGGTGATATCCCTTATCTTGGTTGGTTATTTAGAACGTCAACTGAATTTAATGAGAAAAAAGAACTACTTATATTTGTTACACCAAGGATCATAACGGAAAAATTCTAACGAAAAGTAGCAAAAATCAGTCTGGATAAGTTCACAAACTGCTTATGAATTTATCTAGATGGTGTTTTTTTTAAGGCGCATGCTTGCAATTAGCCACAGTTAATTGCGATAATTGCGCCCTTAATTTTTTCGAGGAGTGTCCTCAATTTCGTTAACTTATACCATTTGATTCAACTTGGTATACCTTTTTACGAGTATTAAATAAATCTCATGGCAGAAAAACGTAATATTTTCCTGATTGGCCCGATGGGCGCAGGTAAAAGCACAATTGGTAGAGAATTAGCCGAAAAACTACACTTAGAGTTTTTTGACTCGGACCAGGAAATTGAGCGCCGCACTGGTGCCGATATCGCTTGGGTTTTCGATTTAGAAGGTGAAGAAGGCTTTCGCGTGCGCGAAGAAACCGTAATTGAAGACTTATCTCAACGCCAAGGCATTGTATTGGCCACTGGCGGTGGTTCAGTGATAAGCGCTCAAATTCGTAACCATTTATCCGCTCGCGGTATCGTGGTTTATTTAGAAACGACTATTGATAAGCAAGTTGCTCGCACGCAACGCGATCGTCGCCGTCCATTACTTCAAACTAAAGAAGACCCTCGTACAGTGCTAGAAAATCTAGCGGTTGAACGTAACCCTTTATATGAAGAAATTGCCGATGTCATCGTGAAAACGGATGATCAAAGCGCGAAAGTCGTTGCTAGCAAAATCGTTGAACGGTTGGATTTTTAAAGAATATGGCTGATTTGATCGTTTCATTAGCGGAACGTAGTTATCCTATCTATATCGAATCTGGGCTATTATCTGACAATAGCCCATTAACAAAACATATCGCCAGTAAGCGGGTATGTATTGTGACCAACGATGTTGTCGCGCCACTTTATTTAGCTTCTTTAAAGCAACAATTATCAGCTTACACAGTTGACGAGTTGATTTTGGCTGATGGTGAAGTGCAAAAGAATTTGGCTAATTTTGAAGTGATTATGGCGCATTTACTGGCTAATGGTCATGGCCGTGATTCAACCTTAATTGCTCTTGGCGGTGGCGTTATCGGCGATATCACCGGGTTTGCTGCGGCATGTTATCAACGCGGTATAGATTTTATTCAAATTCCTACCACTTTGTTGTCGCAAGTAGATTCTTCTGTAGGCGGTAAAACCGCGGTAAATCACCCCTTGGGCAAAAATATGATAGGCGCCTTCTATCAGCCGAAAGCGGTACTTATCGACATTGATAGTTTATCGACCTTGCCAATTCGTGAATTTAATGCCGGTATGGCAGAAGTAATCAAGTATGGCATTTTAGGCGATAAGCCATTTTTTGACTGGTTGCAAACCAATAAGCAAGCGATTAAAGCCAATGACAGTAAAATTCTGGCGGAAATGATCCAACGTTGCTGTCAGGCAAAAGCGGATATCGTGAGCGAAGATGAAAAAGAAGCTGGCGTAAGAGCGTTATTGAATTTAGGTCATACCTTTGGCCATGCCATAGAAGCGGAACAGGGCTATGGTGTTTGGTTGCATGGCGAAGCTGTGGCAACAGGCATGGTGCTGGCGTCACAATTGGCAGAGCATCTTGGTTATCTATCTGTTGCCGAGACTAAACAAATCATCGAATTAATCAGTTATTTTGATTTACCAATCAAGGCACCTAGCGATATGAGCTTTGCTGATTTTATTAAGCACATGGCGCGAGATAAGAAAAATTTAGGCGGTAAATTACGCTTAATCATTCCTACCGCTATTGGCAAAACTGAAATTTTTGATAACATAACCGAGCAACAATTACAGCAGGTTATCTAAACCAAAAATTCACCGCCTGATTTTCTTTGTGGCATAATTCGAATAATTAGCCGCTAAAGGCAATTGAGCAGTATAAGAATAACAAGATGATCAACAAGCAAAGAGCTTTTCTTAAATGGGCTGGTGGTAAATATACCCTTAGCGATGTGATCAGGAAATTGCTGCCCAAGGGAAATCGTCTGATTGAACCCTTTGCTGGTGCCGGTTCTATATTCTTAAATACTGACTTTGATCAGTATCTGCTCAACGATATTAATAAAGATCTGATCAATCTTTATAAAACCCTGCAATACCAACCAGAGATGTTTATTCGTGATTCTGCCCGGTTTTTTACTCCTGAATTTAATATTGCCGATGAATATTATCAGATTAGAAAGCAATTTAACGCCACAGAAGACCCCTACCAGCGCTCTTTGATGTTTTTGTATATGAACCGTCATGGTTATAACGGTTTGTGTCGTTATAACTCTAAAGGCGGTTACAACGTGCCATTTGGTAAATACAAACGTCCGTACTTTCCTGAAAAAGAATTATTAAACTTTGCTGAAAAAGCCAAGAAAGCGAAATTTGTTTGCGAAAATTATCGAGAAATATTCGCCCAGGCGAAAGGTGGCGATGTGATTTACTGCGATCCACCGTATGTACCCTTGAGTAAAACCGCTAGCTTTACCAGTTATGCCGGCAATGGTTTCGGCTTAAATGAGCAAGCCGATTTGGCCAATGCGGCGGAAGAAGTGACGGCGGAGAAGAAGGTTACCGTACTAATTTCGAATCACGACACCATTTGGACGCGAAAAATATATGAGCATGCGGATAAAATAAAAACGGTGAAAGTGGCAAGAACAATCTCGCAAAAAGGTGCTAACCGTAAAAAAGTTGGCGAGCTATTAGCTTTGTACAAACCAAGAAGCGTGTAGGTCAAATTGAGTAGCACAAATTATTCAAAGAACTAGGGCAATACCAAGTTCACGATAGCGACTAAAACACCAACAAATAACACCACACCAATTAATCCAACCACAACAAAGTGACTGAATTTACCACCTTTGAAATCTCGTTCGCGGTTCTTATCACTTTGTACGCCAAAAAAAGCAGCCGCAACACTGCTTGCGACATCTTTTATTGATGGCGATTGGTCTTTTTCAGAAGAGCGACCTTGATCTTGCTTAGGTTCGTTACTTTCCATTTTGAACTCTCTGTTAAATTTTCATAAGTATATAGACTAGCAATTGTCAGTCTTAAAAAACAGCAATGAATCGCCAAGAGAATCAAGAATGTTAGCTAAAATATTTGTTACTCCTTGCCGGTTCTTTTGTTTGGCTTATACATAACATTATTCTATTATTTCTGCGCACTGACTCCCATCAGATGCTCGACCTTTTCCACGTGCCTGAAGCCAGCTGCTTTGAGCCGGCGGATGACGCCGTCGACAAAGCTGCTTCCCTTCTTTACTATGTGTGGATTTCCGGTGTAATGAAAAATCCGTCCGTCCCGACGCAGCACCCGGAAGATCTCCCGGTAGAACTCTTCGCTATAAAGCTCCCCGGCGAGGGAAAAGCGCGGTGGATCGTGAATGACCGAATCAAAGGAAGCCGAAAGCATTGTGCCTATCAGCTCAAAGCTACTGCCCTGACGCTGCACAATCCCCTCTTTCGCCAAATCGTTTGACCAAGGGTTCTGCGCGCGCAGCCCCATTACCTCCCGGCTCAGCTCGATGCTGAGCACCTCGCTTGCGCCTAGTCGGAGGGCAGCGATGGCCGCATAGCCCAGTCCGCTGCAGCAGTCCAGTACTTTGTCACCCTTGCGCACCGCCTGTTGAGCCATCTCGGAGGCACTAACAAAGGGATCGGTTCCCTTGGAAATGTGCATCTTGACGCCGCTAATTTCTAGAAGAGGTGCTCCCGCTGTGGGAACGAGCTTGTAGTAGCCAGAGCTGCGGTCTTCAAGCGGAACCATATCTCCATCGCGACAGAGGTAGATCCTCTGTGTCTTTTTGACGATTCTTTTGAGTTCGTCGATGGAAATTCGATTGTCTTCGTCGAGCACTAGGCCCTGGTCACTTAAAGAAAATCCCCGTTCCGAAAGATTCAGGTCAGCGGATAGCCGGACGCAGGACAGTCCTTTGGCGATGGCATCCAGCGCCTGTCGGGCATTTATTGAATGAAGGTAGTAGTCGGGCATATCGTTCGTCTAGCTAGTTAGAAATACTGACCGTACTATACACCTTCAGCGTTGGGGGAACACTTAAATAAGCCATTACCTGGGTTCTGAAATACTTAGCATCACAGTCTTTCGCACCGGCTGGATAAACGCTTCAATGGTGATTGTCGATCCCAGAGTAAACTTTTCCCTAACCCATCCGCATAGAACAGTTCTAGCGCGGGGAAAATGGGGTTGGCTACAACTGAAACTAAGAACCATTAATATCCCACAATATCAGAGCATTATCAGCCGTAAAAATATTTTTTTGTAAATACTTGGATATTACTATGAAGTCTCAGTAACATGAAATGGATGTTGTATTAGAAAATATATGGGAAATCTTTATAGGTCAATTTCTACTTTGAGCATGAAGTGATACTAATTGGTTAGAATATGAAGGGCTGTTGTTCGCTCGATATAGTCTTTTAGTCCTGAATTAAACCATACTTGTATCGCTCAGGTCATGTGCCTGCTTCATACCAATTATTTCTTCAATCATCTTGTACCGAGCGGGTTACCACAACCCCGCACCGTTGACACACTACTTTTTTAACGCCGCCACCAGCGCCAAAACCTAACGTTCTGTCGATAATCCGAAAATCATGAAAACTAAGCCAGCATAAAAGACGACCTATCATTAATGATGGTTTCAACATATCTATATCCCTCTATCTGTTTATTTAACAATAGTTATCTAACATCACATTTTTCACAACTCCAACGTAACGATTTAACCCTACGTGAATTTGCTTTAGAGAGCGGAATACTCTTTAACCCTTCTATATTTTCAGCGTCAAAGAATGCCTGACCTTCACTAACTAATAATTCGTGTTATGCTGCAATCATATTTTCCACTTTTTCCTAGAGAATACATAAATGTCACAGGCTTTTCCCCGTTATTCCTCCGTTGCCCTTGTTAAAAAAATCGAGTCACCTGAAAACCCCGGAGGATTAATTGTTGATGTATTAATGGGCCATGAAAAACTCATTGATGGGTTAGGGCAATTAACATCTGGAGTTAAACGGGCATTGGTTTGTGGCCCTTTTTTGTCGGTATAACAGATGATTATTGCGAATAATGTCAGTAAAAACTTTGGTTCACTGCAAGTATTAGATAATGTTTCTTTTGAAATTAACAAAGGCGATATTGTTGGTTTTTTAGGTAAAAATGGTGCTGGAAAAACCACCTTAATGCGCATTTTGACCTCTTTTCTTGCCGCGTCATCAGGCAAGGTGATGATAGATGGCGATGATATTGCGGAACACTCATTAACCATTCGACAAAAAATTGGTTACTTACCCGAAACACCGCCGTTGTATACCTACATGACAGTGCAAAATTATTTGAAATTTGCGGCTGAAATAAAAGGTGTCGCGGTTAACCGGCGAAGGATTCAGTTAGCCAAAGTATTAGAAGAGTGTCAGCTTGAGCAGGTTAAACGGAAAACCATTGCCACGTTATCTAAGGGCTACAAACAACGCCTCGGTATTGCTCAAGCTATTATTCATGAGCCAAAATTACTTATCTTGGACGAACCCACCAGTGGTCTTGACCCTATGCAAATTCAACAGGTATTGGCGTTGATCAAAAACCAGCAAGAGCAAAGAACGGTACTAGTAAGCTCCCATACTTTGGCTGAAATTGAACAGATAGCACAACGCGTGTTGATGATTAAATCAGGACAAATAATTCTTGATGAATCATTAGAGCTGCTATTGAAAGGTAAAAATGACAATCCGTCACCGCCATTAACCTTAGAGAAAATTTTTATTAACCATCATCAAGAACTTACCCAAGCAACAGCAGGCGGCATATGAGTAAAGTGATTGCCTTGGCAAAAAAGGAATTAAATGAATATTTTAGCTCCCCGATCGCTTATATTATTCTGATAGCGACGCTGTCTCTATTTAATATTTTCTTTTTTATGATCATTGATCAAAATAGAGAGGTATCCTTACGGGATGTTTTTCAAGTCATGGAGTTTATGTTCGTATTTCTGGTTCCGTTATTAACCATGAAGTTGTTTTCTGAAGAAAAATCAACGGGTACGATGGAATTTTTGCTGACTGCGCCATTAACACCGAGCATGTTGGTACTGGGCAAATATTTAGGCATTCTGGGGTTCTTCACCATTTTAATTGGCATGACGGTAATTTACTACCTTATTGTGGAATATTTTGGCAGCCCAGATCCAATGAGCATATTATCGGGTTATCTAGGTATTTGGCTAGAAGGGGCTTTTTTTATCGCGATTGGTTTGTTGACATCGTCCTGGACGCGCAATCAAATTATTGCGGCAATGATGTCTTATCTCATCTTATTTTTGCTCTATTTTTCAAGTAGCTTTACTCAATATTTTACTGGCCCCATGGAAAACTTTCTGTTTCAGCTTAGTACTCGTACCCATTTAGAAAATTTCGCCATCGGCATTATCACCCCCAGTGATATTATCTATTATTTATCTGGCATACTGCTTTGTTTGGCGTTAACTCGCATAAGTATCGACAACAGGTTGTGGCAATAAATGAATAAACCTGCCCATAAAAAGAAACTGAGAATTCAAAAACTCTTGCCTGTTTTATCTGGTATTACGCTATTAAGCTTTACCTTTGGACTGTCGTTATTTTATATCGAACAACAGCTCAGTATTCTGGTAAGTGGCCTTATTATCTTGGCCGGGCTTTCATTTATTGCCCTTGTTCGTGTTTGGTTCAATCTTAACCGCCGCGGTTTAAAACACCGGCAAGCCGTTAAGTTGTTAAAGCTTGCACAATGGCAGAGGCTGGCGCGGGGTTTAACCATGCTCATTGTCAGTATTGCTTTTATTGGCGGCAGTAACTATTTAGCCAATAGCTCAGACATCAGATGGGATGTAACTCAAGATAAACAACATACCTTGTCTACCAATACCATCAAGTTTGTCGATACACTCAACAGTGAGATCAAATTAACCGCATTTTATGTGGGCATGCCACCAAAATATCTACAAGACTTGTTCAAAGAATACCAAAGAGTGTCCGCCGGTCTCATTAGCACTGAAATTATTGACCCTATTGAACAAATTGCTTATGCGGCAACGTTTGGCAATGTGATCAGTGGTCAAGAGCGAAAGGTCATAGTGCAGTCAGGCAATAATCGTAAAGAGGTTGATTTTAGCCAGAGTGCTCTCTCAGAAGAAAAGCTCACCAATGCGATAGCTCGTGTCAGCAGAGCACCAAGACAGGTTTACTTTTTAACCGGACATGGAGAATATTCTATATTGAATAATGACAATGTCGGTTTGAGTACGTTCAAACAATTATTAGCGAACAATAACATCCACAGTAAACCGCTAATGCTGGGCATAACTCAGTCTATTCCTGACGATTGTGATGTGCTGATCGTTGCCGGGCCTCAACATGAATTAACGAAAACGGAAGTCACCCTTATTGACGATTATTTAACAACCGGTGGCGATGTTTTATTTCTTATTGAACACAGCCTGGTCACCACACCTGACAAACCGTTAACGGCAAAACAGCAACAAAAAAATCCGGCGTTAAATAACATTTTAAATCAGTGGGGGCTTAACGTTCAATCGGATGTGGTAGTGGATTTAACCAATCATGTCGGAGATGATGTCGGTAGCCCGGCCACGAAAAATTATCAACCCCATAAAGCCATAACCGAAGGCTTAGATTATACTTTTTATGTTAGACCACGCTCTATTCGCGTTCTAGAACAACGTCGACCGACACTAAAACTTGCGCCGATAGTCTTTACGGTGTCAAAAGAAAATAGTTGGGCCGAAACGAATAGAACCTTAGCAATAGAATTTGATCAAGGTTTAGATACCGCAGGTCCTGTAGCCTTTGCCTATGTCGTTTATGAAGAAACAGCGGAAGAAAAGCAAGAAAACGGGTCCTCAGATACTCGACTGATTGTTTTTACTGATGCCGATTTTTTAACCAATGTTTATATCAATCAATACAGTAATGCGCAAATGGGGCTTAATATTGTTAACTGGCTGGCGGAGTTAGACTATCAGGTTTTTCTTAGCTCAAAAGAAATTAACGTCGCACGATTAGATTTAACCAGCAAACAGCAACGTCAAGTCGTGGTAATACTCTTTTTACTGCCATTTTTCTTTGTTATCATCGGGTTAGTCGTTTGGTTAAGATCTAAGGTTCACGGATGAACTAGCCTCAATAGGCTAAATGGACGCGACGGGATCATTTGTATACGGAAAAAGGACTGGATGAAGTAAAGAATGATGTGGTTAATATCTAAAGTGACTTTATTGCACTATGGTGTAAGCAATGGTTTAAAAATGTGCATCAAAAGGAAATTCATAGCGAGATCACCCTAACCAACTTGGGTTCGGCTCGAGTCAAGTTGATTAAGTCTACCTTGACCCCATGATTCTCTAAAAATTACCCACATCAGTTACCACCCATAGTAAATCAACTATTAGGCAAATATTTGTCTGAGCAAAAGATTCTATAAGTTTTCTCGAATAGTTATAATCTAGGAGCAAAGTTCAAAAATGATTATGGAGTCCAGTACATCAGGTTCAATTACAACAAGTCGGGATATAAAAACGGAATTACAGGACAAAAAATATTCAATAATTTCGGCTGATCAGTTTTCGCTCAACCATGAATTGATAGCAGCCCGACAAAGTCTTTGGCACGATTGGAGCAATCTTGCATCAGATAACTACTTGAAAAATAATGCTCGCTTTCGATTACGACGTTTTGCTAATTTTTATTTTCGGCCTGATACCGAACTGATATTGGATTTTCCACCGACAACATATTTTCAGTCGACAGAACTTAATAGTTATGCGGGTGGTATTCAGAGAAAATTGGGGCATTTACAAGAATCGACCCTACAAATCCCTTTCTGCATGAATTGATAAAATTTAACTTCCGGCAGTTCCCTGGGATTAATGAGAAGGCAAAACAACCTTGGAACGTCGATGTACACTTAATGCGAATTGTAGCCACCCCAGATGAAGTTGGCGAACCAACCCCAGAAGGCTTCACCACGACGAGAATGAATTTATTTGTATGCACTTGGCTAATCGTCAGAATACTCTTGGGGGAGTTAACACCATTTATGACAATAATCGTTCTCCGATCGAAAGCTGTACCTTAGTCGACCCTATGGATTCCATAATAATGTGGGACCCTTGTGTGATGCATGGAGTAAGTCCTATTCACCCACATAGTCCAACTGAGCCAGCTATTCGTGACATGTTGTTGATAGGTTATACTTATGAGCCAAGTCTTGTACGACCCATTCCTTAAATGAATGACTAGCTTATACTGCAAAGTGTTCTACACCATAGTTGCGTTTATAAACACTCTGCATTCTTTAAATCTACTTGAAAATGCGATAAACCCAAAATGGCAACATATACACAATTAAATCAACAAGAAATCCAAAAACTAGCGGATAATTATCACCTAACGGTTGCTGAATTTGAGCCTATGGACGGTGGCAACGGTAATTCTAGTCACTTGATGAAGACTGAAGAAAGTAGCTACGTACTCACCGTATGTGATGATAAAATTTTTGACGAAGTATTCAAAATGGGCAAGCTATTACTGTTACTGGAAGAGCACGACATTCCCTGTACGCGTTTGATATCACAGGTAAATAGCGACATTCTGACAACACATAGTGACAAACCGGTGATGCTTAAACCTTATATTGAAGGACAGGTTCACGATAGTTTATACCCGTAACACTTCAAGGTGCAGGCGTCAGTGTTTGAAAGTTGTCATTAATCCAACTGTCTAAAGTATCAGCTATCCTCGGAAGTGTTATGGCAAAAAAATCATTGATTTTC
>MAAC01011148.1_pt1 | contig 74827 bp, 71 predicted proteins | sample 1115981 | NCBI WGS metagenome assembly MAAC01 (sample SAMN04961126, study PRJNA320927) | seawater metagenome | isolation source: sample BD02T64 sea water enriched with oil for 64 days | place: USA:Gulf of Mexico | collected 2013-07-27
AGTGGCCTAGGACACTGCCCTTTCACGGCAGTAACGGGGGTTCGAGTCCCCCTGGGGACGCCACTATTCAATAAAAAAGCCGAGCTTTTAGCTCGGCTTTTTTATGCCTGAAATTTGGTCAATTTATTTTGGGCTCTATATGGGCTATGTACAACTCAGTTTTATGTGTGTTTAGCCTATGCTCTCTACTTGGGGTATTCTGGACTGGCTCCCCTGAACCATTGGTATCTATTGATCGAACGTCTAATTCAAGATTGGAAGGCTCAATTTGGCGACCAGCTAATGCCTACAGCTCATTTTAACAAAGAGCTTAACGACTACCTCGTCGAACAAAAACGACAGAATCGTTATTGGAGCAGGGGTGTTGTTAAATACGGTGTCAAAGGAGAGGAGTTTAAGCATGTATTTGTGCTTGACGGAGGCTGGAGACAATGTTTTGGTGCGGGGCTGGGTGAAGTGGCCCGCCAAGAAGAAGAGGGGCGTTTGTATTATGTTGCAATGACTAGTGCTGTCGACCAGTTGATTGTTTTTAGCCTCAGTGAGGGAAGCAATCCGTATTTGGTATTGTTGGATATAAATAATTGCCGTGATATATATAGCAGCGAAAGTGAAAGGCTCGCTTCGCTCACTCAATTCTATACCACAGATTTAAGCCAGATTAATTTAAGCTATGCTGCCAAAGTGGGTACGCAACACCTAAAACATAACGTGTTACAGGGTTTGCTGGTTGGAGATACTGTTGATGTGGATTCGGATATTGGAGGGAAGATATTTATCCGGAGTCAGGGGGGAAATTGCTTGTTTGTCTGTTGCAGGAAAGCTGAAAATTGAGGCACTATTGCCTATTATTTCTCAAGCAAAAGTCATTGCTTTAGTGCGGCGTAAGACAAATCCAGAGAGTAAATAAGATAAGGGCAACACCCAAGTCTTCAATCCCAATATCTCAGTAACAAGGTTGTGAATGTGGAGAGGCTAGCGCATTGCTCTTTATTGAAATTAAACCAAGGCAATACTAAATGAACTGCATTTTCTGCAATATCGAACAGTCAAGAATCATCGACCAAGATGCATTTTTCTTTGTTATTCGTGATGGTTACCCGGTAACGGAAGGGCATTCTCTTTTCATACCGTACCGCCACGCGTTAACCTGGTTTGATTTAACATCGGAGGAGCACGCAGCTCTCAATGCCTTGCTCACTAAGCAGAAAAAGCTATTGCAAGAAGCTGATAATACTATCACCGGTTTTAATATTGGAATGAACTGCGGCGAAGATGCCGGTCAATCAGTGATGCATTGTCATATCCACCTGATACCTCGCCGAAAAGGGGATATGGAAGACCCTAAAGGTGGTGTAAGAGGGGTGATTCCCCATAAGCAGAAATACTAATATTAATGTCTATAAGAATTGTTCGAGTTAACCATGCCCAGTGAATCCCTACAAATTGCGTTTATCCAATATATATCGCGTTTATTCAAAGAGGGTGATTTCTCGGCGACTTATAAATTTGCCTTTATGAATGCCTTGGCGGATATCTCTATTGAAAGTGGTTTAGAAGAGCATCTGGTAATACCGGTAAGGCATATTACAGAGAAAATGATTGAGTTGTATTGGGAGCAAGCTAGACCTTTTTCCGGTAAGGAGAGATTCCTTTGTCAAAATACAGGGACGCAGGCCGCAATGATATCCCGTATTATTGCGGTGCAAGATACCGGCGTGTCACTCGGGGAGTTTAAACGCGATAACGTGGGTTTTGATAAATTTGTGACTTCGGTAAATAAGTTTGTGGTGACTGGCCCCTTATGGCGTTTGCAGATACTGTCAGATACACCAGAAGAGTTTTTGTACAAGAAGCACAACGGCAATCAATCAATTCAACTTAATAGCCATATCCAACAATGCTTTCATATCTATTATGATCTGGTTATTTCCCTTACTAGAGACCGCTGGCAGCAGAAGATCAGAAGTATACCGGTCAATTTTGAGTTGGTTGGTAAAAAGGGTGATTTGGAGAATTTCTTATTTGGTTGCCAACGAAAGAGCCTAAATAAAGCTAGGGATGTTTACCTTGATATTCAAAAGGGCCAGTGTTTCTATTGTCAAAAACCACTGAAAGATGATGTTGCGGTTGATCATTTCATTCCCTGGGCGAGATATCCTAACGATTTAGGGCATAACTTTGTGCTTGCTCATACGTCGTGTAATAGTCGTAAAAAGGATTATCTACCATCCCTTGAGCATCTTGGGCGTTGGAAGGTGCAAAATATTGAAAAGCATGGGGATGAGATTAGTGAACGGTTGGCCGCTTATTTTTTATGTGATGCTGGGCGGTCGTTGTCTGTAGTTGGTTGGGCGTATGAGGTGAACGCAGGTAAGTTGTGGGTGAGCTGAGGGCGATTTGAGTGAGATTTCGGTTAGGGCTTTTTGCTTTACAAAACAATTTCCGATAAATGCGCTGACATAACCCAAGTTAACATTGCGTCAACTACCTATTGAACCGAATACAATTCATGTTTTGGCTCATTTTGTGAGCAAAGTAGGCGTGCTATTCGGTTCAGGTGTGAGAAGCGGGCTTGATAACGACACAAAATACACAAATATGAGATAAGAGGCTATGGGGATAGATGATACCCCGCAATGGATCTGTTGGCCACCTATGTGAGGTGTTTCAGCTTCAAAGGAGATTGTTGGGTAAGCTAGAGCGCGTTACAAAGGAGGCTGACTTGGGTGTTTTGTGGAGTTTAATTGAGTGAAGCGTTGCATACATAGTGATAAATAGGTATCTAGCGTATTAACGCCATCAGTTTTTTTAATTTTTGCCTAATATTTTTGTCTTTGACCTGTCTTTGTGGTATATCAATTCGAAATGGAAGTGAAGTTATGTCCGATATAACAGAAATGATGTCAGATACCGATGTGCTGCTTGATGCGCGAAGCCTTGATGCGGTGGCAAAAATCAATGACATGATTGACCAATCAGGAAGGATGCCTATGTTGCTCGCTGTTGCTCATTTCTTCGGTTGGGCTGAAAAGAATTTGGGCGGACCGTTAAAAGTATCTATAGAAGATTGGAATGGGTTTGCAAGGGCTATGAACGGCATTAAGATAATACGGTTACATTCAATGCTTCAAATTGCACAATTACAGCAGGCCAGATTCACCTTGAACGGTGGCAATGGACAGTATGACTTTTGGCAGAATGTGTCGAGATCTCTCCATAAAGCTAAAATGGGGGCTGCAAGATGAGACTGTTTATTCTGATGTTGTCACTGGTGATGATTGGGTGTGTTAATGCAGAAGCGCCCTATAAATTCATGAGTGAAAAGAACGCTGCTGGCTATACGGGTGAAGTCATCATGCAGAGTGTTAAGTCATGGCGTTATGTTGGCTCGATTAAAAATGGTAAGCCCCATGGTCATGGTGTGAAAATACTTGAAAGTGGCATGGTGATTTATGGTGAATGGGTCGAGGGTGAGTTGAATGGTAATGGTGCTATGTATACACCAGCTCCGTTTGGTGGCTTAACGGCAGGAGCTTATAAGCAGAATGAAGTTGTTGGTGATGCTGTGCTTATCATTGAGGGTGAAGCAATTGAAGGTCCCTTTGGTAAATTTGGTGTTCCTCATGGTAAAGCGATGTGTTCAAAAGATGGCGTAAAAAAAGCGTGTGAATTTAATCATGGCGAAAAGATTTAGTAAGAAAGGGATTCTCTGAAAAATGCCTTATATTAAAGCCCCAAACTGAAAAGTTATCGGGCTTTTTTTATACCCTATTTTTACCTCTTTCTGTGTGCTTAGACTAGAATCTCGACCTAATAAGTTGGGGTTTTCTTTTCTATGACTGAAAAACTTCGATAGCAAATCCTTGCGGAAACTACACGTTGAGCCAAATTGGCGTGCTATTTGATTCAATTCCAGGAATTGTTATGCCGTTCAATGTGTTTAAAGCATTGAAATGTGACGTATATTTAGCTCTATTCTTTGGGGGTGGTTCTGTGAGGGCGGCTTCAGGTAGTGCTGTCTTATTGGATGTTAACAAGCCGCTTTAATCTTGACCCCGCGAATGTATACAAAACCTCAAAGGCTTTGTCGCTGTAACTGTCAGACTCACAGCGCCTGCTGGCGCCATTGTTAAATCCCAAGCTGTGACAGTAGCCAACGAAATATTGAGCGTAGTAGCGTTCCTGGGTAGCTACAAGCCTCCCTGTGCTGTTATTAATATCTTTGAAATCATAAAAACTGATGGGATACAGGGTGTCGAGAAGGGGGCTGAGTTGCGCTATTACGTCAGGATTCAGCATTGGTGTTTTGGTTGGAGTAGTTATTCTATATGTTGTTTCCTTCCTAATGTGGCCAAACAATCGTGACAGGAAGCGTGATAGCTTTGACCCCTTTGATGCTTTAGAGATAATTATAGAAATGCCATATCGAGCGATATCTTTACTATTTCGGTCATTTTCTCGTTCTAGGTCAGGCAAGGGTGGCACAGACATTGATTTCGACATATAAAAAATATGGTAGATGAAAATTCAGACCATAGAGCCTAGAACAGAGCGTCTTCAACTTCGTCAATGGGCGTGTCGTGATCGTGACTCATTTGCAGCTATGTCTGCTGGCCCTCAAATGTTGGAGTTCTTTCCTGGCAGCCTAAATAGGTCGGAGAGTGATGCTATTGTTGATACTTGTGAGGGTCTAATCTCCGAAAGGGGTTTGGGGGGGTGGGCGGCCGAGCTTCTTGAGGCTAGAGAGTTTATCGGTTTTATTGGGTTACACATACCACATGAAGAATTACCGCCATCGCCATGCGTGGAAATTCTCTGGAGATTAGCACCATCACACTGTGGATATGGATATGCCACAGAGGGAGTCACTGCTTCTCTTGACGTAGGATTTAAGCCGCTTGATCTAACAGAAATTGTGTTTTTCGCTGTTCCGAGTAACCATCGTTCTCGTGCGGTGATGGAGAGGCTTAAAATGACCTCTCATAACTCAAGGGTGCAAAAAGCTTTCTATTTGAATCCTACTAAACTATTAGGTAGTTAGAGTAAGGTTTGGGAAATGCTTTGCATCGATTTGTTGATGCATTCCAGCTGCTGGAATCTGACAGATGGTTCTCGAACTAAGCGATGGATAAGTGGTCATAACCGTGTGTAGGCGGGTCTTGTGGCTTTATCTATTTAAGTTAAGTAAAATCGCTGCTCGTTTAAGTATTTCGAATCACGTTAATTAAGGAAGATTTATGCCTGTTTTTAAGCGCTTTCTCACGTTGTTCTCATTAGTTTCTGCTTTAGTCTTGTCTACTGGCTGCGTAGCTGCTGATTTGGTGGTTTCAGATAAGCTTGTGATAAAATATACGGAGCCAAAGCTAATAGCACACACATCAAACAGCCTTATCCTCAAATACAATAATTGGTGGTTCTCCCATGATGTCGTTGATGGAGAGAGAATGTATCCGGGAATGGATCTATCCGATCAGCTTCCGGTATTCATTCGATCGATATTCGACCCCAAAATTAGAAAAAGCCTTGCACCCGAGCTGTCTTTGTTATCCGAGGAGCAGGCCAAAGCATTTGGTATTACCGACGGTAATGTGAAACGTGAGAAGCGTGGTACAGCTGAATTGATGGCCGTATACGATGAGAAATCAAAGCGAGGTGACATTTATGTTATCGAAGAGCGTATGATTCAACACGTTGAAATATCCGGTAATGCTGCTGAGTTTGCTGAATTGATGGGCAATATCAAGGAGCGGTAGTAAATGGATTTGTATGAAAAGCAGGATTTACAAGAATTCTTGGTTTTTTTGTTTGGTAAGCAGGCAAAGAACTGGCCGATGAATGAAGGTATCTTCAATCTCACTTACGAGTTAGTAGAGGAATCTTCATCATGTTCAAGTGCGATGGATTATGTGCCGAGACCAGTACCTTACGGTACCAATCCATTTAAGTGGCTCACAAAACAAGCGAGAGAGGCTTTCGTTAGAGAGCTTAAGGATAACAAAGAGCAGTACGTTGTTTGCCTTAGAGCAGCTGCTGTTAGAATGGTAAGGCGCTTCCAGATGGAGTCTATGGGCGTTTAGGTTTATTAGCTTAGGGTTCTGGATCTTTTCTATTTTTACCACGTTTCAACAAAGGGGGGGGCAACAAGCTACCCTCTGCCATTTCCTAAAAAGTATTGTCCCGTCTAGTCATTTGAAGGTGTATGAAAAGGTCGGTGGCGGTGATGCTTGGGCGAGGGAACAAATGGATAGATATAGGAAGTTGGGGTTCTTTGAATTTATGGGTGTGCCTTGAAGTGGGGAAGGGAGGATTGGTATGCTAGCTATTTATTGGGTGGATTCAACTAGGAAATAAGGAAGCAGGGCGTAGTGAAAATTGATGAAGTGATTATAGATGATGCGATTATAGATGAAATGGATATTGCTGAATGTATTGAGGAGATTCTTAAGGATGCTCCCCCTAAGGAAATACAGCAACAGATGGTTGATATGGTAAAACGATTAACTGATATAGGTGTTCCTGAGTCAGAAGCGACAAAGTTGGTATTTGAGAAGATAGAAAGAAAACACTGATTTTGTTTGGCAGTGCGCACTAAGTCCTCTCTAAGTTACCCCCCTACTGGAGGAATAAATCATAAAAACGCTCGTAGTAACATTGGCGGTAATCATAGCCAGCATTTCATTGTGCTCCTTAATCTTGTACCTGGGGTTTAGCTCCAACATGCGTCCTTCGTTTACGGTGTCTAAATCCACTTTATTGAAGCCTGAATTCACTTTCGATAAATTTATGTACAAAGCTGGAAGTAGTTTTATCGTGAGTCATGAGGGGAGTGTTTTTCTACTAACTGCCCATCACTTATTCGGCCCTGCTGCGGGTCTAAATAAGCGGTATTCTAGCAAAGAACTGGCCTCGCTTACTCCTTCAGTCAGGGCTTTTCTCTTCGACAGTGGCGAGTTGCATACAGAGTCGAAGCAATTTATTCCCCTCAATGATGACACTGAATACAAAAGGGGCGATGCTACGCAGGATTTGGCTATATTTAAAATTGATAATACGCCGTTGGATTCACTCACACTTGCCGTAACCGCGCCTTCAAAAGGTGATGTTGTCTACTTATATGCTCGACTTAAAAATGACTCTGTAGATGACACGCTATTGCACAGTGCAACCGTTACAGAATCGAGTGGAAAAATTCTTGAATATCGGTATCACAACCGTTTTCTAGATCCTAGGGCCAGAAGTGGAGCTCCCGTCTTAAATCAATCTGGCGAAGTAGTGGGATTAAATGTTACCGCAGCGGGGGTCCCAATATTTAACTGGAAGGGTAGAGCCAACCCATTGTCATCGATTAGACATTTGCTGGGTGTAAGCCTTTAGGGTCTTCTGCAATGACCTAAGGCGACCTTGTAGAAACTACACGTTGAACCGAATACAACCTTGTTGGCCATAAGGTTTAGCATAAAGATTTAGGTGATGTGCAATTAAGGTTGGATTAAACATGTACGAAAAATATGGATGTTATATCAATCGTTCCCTTTCAATGTTAGTGGCAATTTATGGGGTTGTTGAGAAAGGTAGCGATCATGTTTTTCGGTTTCTGGCTGTTTATTTGGTCATCATTCCTTGTATTTGGTTTCCTGAAAAAAATGAACAGCTTAATGGCAGGTAGGGTATATCAAGGGTTGCGGTGCTGACATTACTTCTTCCTATGCGCGTCAAGTGATATGACGTTATCTGCGTGTTCGGTTGGCGTTACTAGATCAGGGTGTCTGGCGGCGAAATCTGCGCGTTCTTTTGCTTTGAGCCGGTCAATGCACTCATCTGCTTGGGCGGTACAGTATTCGCCATAGTGTATTAACCATGCGTGTAAGAATTCATGCTGTGGCGTGAAATAGTTTTTTTCAGCTTTGCGTTTTCTTAATAGTTGATTGACAAAAATATCAAGGCCAATCAAATCAACCCCTGTGGGGACGCGTCTCCAGTCCTCAACCCAATGGCGGAAGTGCCATGCAACATCATTAATGTGGGCCTGTACACTTCGATCGCCACGCAGATAAAAGGCACAGCCCTGGTGTTGATGGAGATAGCGTTCAAGGCTGGCTTCGATTGTCTGTGGACTGGCATTAACGGCGATCATCATTTCATGGATGTGAACCGTGAGGTGATGTTCTAAGCTATTAAGAAAAGACTGGTCATCGCCTTTTTTTAACGCTGACAGGGTAATGCTAAAGCGGGTTTGGTAATCCATCGCTATCAGCACATTTTTACCGTTTACTTTTATCGCGTGTACCAGCCACTGCCATTGTAGGGGGGCATTTGGTTCGGGTATTGATTCAGGAATACTCTGTTTTGGTGCGGCTTCAAGGGGGGAGGTTTTTTTGCCTTTTTTTGTGGTGCTAAAAAAATCAGCAGCGGCTTTGGTACAGTTGAGTGTCAGCATGGCTTGGCAACAAGTTTAGGATGGAGTTTGGGCGTGGATATGGCATGTTAGCTTCGGTTTTACCCACTTTGACCGGAGTTTACCTGGTAACAACGGTTGTATTAAAGCTTTTTATCTTGGCCTATCGCGAGAGTGTCGTGCCGAGACTTGTCACTCAGCAAGACTCAGCTTAGCGGTGATCTTTTTGATTCACACGCTGAAAACCTAGATTTGATGATCCAGGATGGGGCTCTGTACGAGTTAACGTCTCAGTGGTTAAGATGTAAACAGGTTGTTCTGTCCTCTCCATTCTGGCGAGCAATGCTCAGGTATTGGCAAAGAAAGTCAGGATCGCAGATAGATTCCTCTTTAGGCTAATAGGCGTTAATGAGGAGCCATTTTATTGTACTGGGCATCCCTCGAGTGGCATATGAGGCCCTCTATCTTGCTTTTTGCGGGTCGACTAAAAATAATTAGGTTTTAGGCGGTTGGCTTTGGGTTCCTCTGTTTCGTTAATATCCCCTGGTTTATTGGCGATGTCGTTAGCTGCGCTTGAGCGTGTTAGCAATGCGATTGATTTATCCATTGCTGGATTCAATACAGATAATTTCAAGTTCAATAATGAACGAATAAGTTTGCAGGAGCTTTTGGCGGCATTAGATTGTTTAATAGATGAGACGGGCTTCCATAATCTTGCTTTGTTGTTAGGGGCTGAGTCGAGCTTGGCCACTATCGCCATATAGTGGAATACCTATTTTCTAGTTTTAAGCGTATTTTAGAATATCTTGTGGGGGAGCGGGCTGTGTTACATAACCTAACCTTCAGCTACGGTATGTGATTTGTATTGCTTCTTGACTTTTTGTGCTGAGACTACAGCAATGGTTCGGTACGCTCTTATAACGGAGGGTCAAATATTCAGAGTTTTTGTCCTTGGTGCTTAGCCAAAAAATGGACGCAGTTATTTATAGAGAGGGATCAATCAATATATTGTAAGCATGAAGGTTGATTGATCTTTGTGCGGCGCTGGCTGGAGGGGTGGGATTAGCTACGTTTTAATAGGTTGATTCGTATCATATTAGTGCTGTTTTGGTGTGGCTTTAGCGCTTTTTGAAATTTTTCTTTCATTGAGGTGTAACATCTCGATACTTTTACCCTCTAATGGTTGACGGTGGGGTGTTTACCTGCCTAAATTATTTCGCTCCGAATCGCTTGCGAGACACGGGGCCAACGAAAACAAAATACACACAGAAATAAAGGAAAATACAATGAGTGATACTAAGACCATTATGAGTACTGCACTGGCTGGCGCTTTGGCTTTAGGATTGGCTACAGCTTCTAGTACAGCGCTAGCGGGTAAGCCTGGGTTTGAAAAGTGCCAGGGCGTAGCGAAGGCAGGAATGAATGATTGCGGTACAAGCAAGCATGGTTGTGCAGGTCAGGCTTCAGTTGATGGCGATGCAGAAGAGTGGGTTTATGTGCCAGAAGGCACGTGTAATAAGATTGTTGGTGGTAAGGTGAAGGGCGCTAAATAAGTGATGCCTCCGGCCAGGGGGCTCTCTGGCCGGCTCTTTTCTTTTCTATTGGTTTGTAATTATGAATAAAACGCAATGGACTCCTACCGGTGAGGTTTCGGGAGCTGGGCTTGGTTTGCGCTCAAATCACTATCAGCACATTCTTGACTCGAAGCCTGATGTGCCTTGGTTTGAGTTGCTTAGTGATAACTATATGTCTGGTGGGGGGCTTCCAATTGCGCGCGCAGAGGCCATTCGGGATCTTTATCCTGTAACATTGCATGGTGTTGGTATGTCATTGGGGTCGATAGACCCATTAAATCTAGAGTACATGAAACGTCTTAAATTGCTTGTTGATAGGCTGGAACCAGTCTATGTTTCTGATCACATTGCATGGGTATCCGTTGATGGTAAATATACCCATGATTTGTTGCCATTGCCTTATACGTTGGAATCAAAGCAGGTCGTTGTAGATCGAATCTCCCAGGCCCAAGAGTTATTGGGGAGGCAAATTCTTGTTGAAAACCCATCGTCGTATTTAGCGTTTAATTTTTCCGATATGGATGAGCAGGTGTTTCTAACTGAGGTTGTTGCTGAATCTGGGTGCGGTATATTGCTGGATGTAAATAACGTGTATGTTAGCTCGATGAATCATGGTTTTTCTGCAGAAGCTTATTTAATGGGGCTGCCTAAGGAGCGAGTGAAAGAGATCCATTTGGCTGGTTATGAGCAAAAAGGTTCGTACTTGTTTGATACGCATGGCCACAGGGTGCATCAGCCGGTTTGGGAGTTGTATCAAAAAACGCTGGAATTATTCGGTGCAGTGCCGACTCTCGTAGAATGGGATACCGATGTTCCAGAATTTGAAGTCTTGCAGGGCGAGGCTCAGAAAGCGCAATTCTATCTAGATAAGGCCAGGTAACAAAATGGGTATGTCACTAAAAGAACTTCAACGAAGCTTTTATAATAGCGTGTTTCGAAAAAACAAGAAGAATGATGTTGAGTTAAATGAAAGTGTAGAGCCGGCTATGGATCTGGAAAGTGATCAGCTAGTAAATATATATCGAGAAAGTATTCTTGGTGGCTTAACTGAGGCGTTAGTCCAAATATATCCTGTATGTGCAAAGTTGGTCGGTGAGGTTTTCTTTTCGAACATGGTGGTTGGGTATATGCGGGAATACCCGTCTGGCTCACCAGACTTGGCGGATTACGGCTATGATTTTTCCAACTATGTGGCAACTTTTGAACCAGCAATGGAGTTGGTTTATTTGGCAGACGTGGCGACCCTTGAATGGGGGTGGCATCGAGCCTTTAATGCTGAGGATGTAAGCTCTAGCGAAGTGAGCGCCCTGGCGTCATTGACTGAGGTTCCTGAAAATAAGCAGGGGGATATTTGCTTTGTGTTAACTCCGTCGGGATATTTGCTGCGGTCGGCATATCCTGTCCACAAAATCTGGAACATTAATCAGACGGATTTTGCAGTCGAGAAAGAGGGTGATGATTGCGTTAACCTAAATGAAGGCCCCGTTAATTTGATTGTGTGGAGAAACTCTGAGTTTGGTATGCGTATCGATGTGCTCAGTGATGACGAGTATGTATTTTTAGAGGCGATTAGCGAAGGGAAGTCCTTTGCTGAGATTGCAACGTTGTCATGTGCTCCTAAATTGTCTGAGCTATTGGGACGCTGCATGCAAACCGGGTTGCTCGTTGGTTTTAACTTAACTCAGAGGAATGTGTAATGTCGATATTAACTGCTGCTCAAAGCGTTTCAAATCTAACACTAAAGGGCATGGTGCCGTTACAGGATGTATTTTTGCTTGGGTGTCGGCTCTGGTTGGCCAAAGTGTTTTTCGCGTCGGGGCTAACGAAAGTGCAGTCTTGGGAGACAACATTGATGTTGTTTGAGTATGAATATTCAGTGCCAGTTATCCCTTTTGAGCTGGCTGCCTATATGGCGACTGCAGCGGAATTAGCAATCCCTATTTTTCTGTTGGTGGGTTTGTTGACTAGAATTAATGTTGTAGGTCTATTTGCCCTAAATATTGTAGCTGCAATCTCTTACGCCGATATAAGTCCGGCGGGTGAAAAGGATCATATTATTTGGGGGTTGTTGATGCTGCCGCTTTTCTTGTATGGCGCTGGGCGGGCGAGCATTGACTGGTTTATAAGTAAAAAGCTTGAATTGCAGGTGCCTTGATGGATTCTTGCGGTGGCCCGAACCAATCAGTTGACTGTCCGTAAAGGGTATTGATGCGCTGTGATTCCTTGAATATGCTGTGTTTACTGGGTGGTTGATTGTGTCCCTGAATGACAGCATAGAGAGGGTTGATTTTGACAAATTCCATGACGGATTTGGTCGGTAGTGTTAGGCAATTTGTGGCGCCTGAAAGGGTGGACCTTACGTTTGACCGTAAAGCGTCGGCGGTTAGATCCCTAGATAAAGGTTTGGTAGCAGGGGTTGGGGTTGTAGATATTACCCCTAGACCTGGTGTGCCGAAAGGTGGCTATGCGGCCATGTCAAATTTTGGTAATGGATTTCGTACCCGGCTAAGAGTACGTTCTTTTTATATTTACCAAGAAGGCGGTGAGCCTGTGGTAATTGTGCAGGCAGATTTGCATGCAGGCTCGTCAATTATTCGCGACAAGGTTGCGGAAAGAGTGGCCGAAAAAACCAATATCGAGTCCAATAATATTTGTATGACTTGTACGCATACACACGCTGGACCAGGGCAATTGTTGGATAGTGATTTTTATAACGCCTTCGCATCGAATAAGCCAGGTCTAGATGTACAGTTATACGAATTTGTGGTCGATAAAATCGTTGAATCTGTGCTGGCGGCGTATGAGGACAGAAAGCCTGCTAAGTTAGCAACAGGCAAAATTGATGTGTGGCACGCAACTCGAAATCGATCATTAATTCCACATCTCAGCAACCCAGGTAAAGTGGATAAAACCAATATTTACGATGCGATCAACCCCAATCTTTATATGATACGGATTGACCAGAAAAATGCCGATGGTGTGTTTTACCCTCGGGCCGCTATTTCGAGTTTTTCTATTCATGGTACATCTGTACCGGTAGCGGAAAAAAGCAATAACGCGGATGTTTGGGCGTATATATCAGGTGGTTTACAGAGCAAGATTAGTCAGCACTACGATGCGCCTTGGTCTGCTGTGCATGGTGCTTTTCAAGGTACTCATGGCGACATTGCGCCAAATATCAAAGAAGGTCAGGCGGGTTTTGTGGAGTCGAGGCGCTTAGGGCTTGATATTGCTGATAAGGCTTGGACATTATTTCAATCGCTTGAGGGCGATTTATGTGATTGTGTGAATCTTGGGTCTGCCATTCGGGAGGTGGATTTTTATAATGAAGCGGTTAAATACCCTGGAAGTATTGCTAGCCGGCCAGTGGTAGGCACTGCGTTGACTGCCGGTGCATTCGAAAATGAAACCCCATTTCTCTATCATGCCCCACTTTTTAAGCATGGATCAAGCAGTGCGCGATGGTTGTTTACTCAGGGCGAGCATGGTCATAAGCGCTGGGTCGGCTCTTATCTGCAATTGTTGGTGTTACCAAAAAAAGAATTCCCACATAACCGTCAATTACAGGTCTTGACCATTGGTGATTTCATGATGCTTGCCTTGCCCTTTGAGGTGAGTGTCGAAGCGGGGAGGCGCTTGGTGGATTCTGTGGGGAGAGTGTTAGGTGCCGTGAATGGAGATAAAAAAGAAGTATTTGTCACTAGCTTGGCCAATGGTTATACCGGCTACGCAGTAACGCCAGAAGAGTATGCTCGTCAATATTATGAGGGCGGGCATACTATTTATGGACCAAAAACTACGCCTTTCCTGGCAGATCAATTTGCCAAATTGACTTCCGATTGGTTAATTCAGGGGGATTTTGCGGATCTTCCGCACCATAAGGCGCTGACTTTTAAGGTGTGTCGATATTTTGAGAAGCAGGCGCCTGATGAGTTGTTGGTAGCGTCGGCATTGGGGGTGCCAACCTATCATGCTGGTGAGGAGTCATGTTGGCGGTTCTCTTTCTTTGAGCGACCGCCGAAGGAGTTGGATTTCTCAATCCCGTTGGTTCGTCTGGAGTGTCGTGATGAAAAAGGATTGTGGGTCCCTCTGTTGATTGATGGCGAGGAGGTAGACGATCAGGGCTATGATGTAGGCTTGTATGCTACTGATGTGGTCGATAACAGTGGCCGAGTTAAATATCAGGCAGTTTGGTATAACCCCCGGTTGGCAACGGTTGGCACTGAATCAAGTATTTATCGGTTCGTCTATTCTGATCAAATTAACAGTAACGAAATCACCTCGGCAGAGTTCTTGGGAGCCACCGATTAATTGATACATTTGGTTAGTGCTATTCCATCAAATAAACCGTGTTCCATGATATGATTGCGCCCCTGTTCGCCCGATAAGCGGGTGTGATTTGTTGACAATTTGATGGAATGAGTAAATTGATGAATATTGACTTTTCTCTGGTGCCGGTGACATTGGATGTTGTGCACGTTGGCTTGGCAGCTTCGGTTATATTTTTATTTCTTTTGGTAATAATAGTTTCTCGTGTAAGCAAGGCTAAGTCGAGCAATCAGGGCGATTCGCTAGAACCAGGTAGCGCTGAAATCAAGCCGGTTGAGCCTGTCGTTAACGAAGATCTGCTAAAGGAGACAGCCCCTGAGGCGGCGTTGCAGCTGTTAATGTTGTTACAGCAGGATGCTCGTTTAATTGATTTTATTCACGAGGACCTCACGGGGTTTGATGATAGTGATGTAGGCGCAGCGGCTCGTGTGGTTCATGAGGGCAGCAAGAGAGTCTTACAGCAAGTGTTTTCTTTTCAAAGCATACGCAATGAAGAAGAAGAGTCTCGAGTTACACTGGAGGCCGGGTTTAATGCGACTGAAAATCGATTGACAGGAAATGTTACTGGCGAGGCGCCTTTTACTGGGACGTTAATTCACAAGGGTTGGAAGGTGACCAATGTGTCGTTGCCGCAGCTGGCCAAAGAGCACGATGTTACCGTTGTTGCTCCTGCGGAGGTGGAATTGTGAGATATAGCATTGGTATAGATCTCGGTACAACCAATTCGGTCATTTCTTACGTGGAACTCGAGGGCGATGCCGAAGAACCTGTTCAAGGGCTGTTGGACATTGAGCAGCTCACTGCCGCAGGTAGTGTTGGGAAAAAGACTCAACTGCCGTCGTTTCTGTATTTACCTCATGAAGCGGAATTGGCGGAGTCTGATACAACATTGCCATGGGGGCCTCAAAAAGAACGGTTAACAGGGGTCTTTGCTCGTGAGTTAGGGGCCAAAACACCTATTCGCCTTATATCGAGTGCGAAGAGCTGGTTAAGTCATGGTGGAGTGGATCGACGCTCAGCATTCTTGCCTCTTAACAGCCCGGAAGAAGTGCTTACGCTGTCCCCGCTTCAGGCGACGACAGAGTACTTGCAGCACCTTAAGAATGCCTGGGGGAGTGCGTTCACTGAGTCGAGCTTTGAAGAGCAGGATATAACAATTACGATACCAGCCTCTTTTGATCCCGCCGCTAGGGATTTAACTGCTGAGGCCGCGCGAGCCGTGGGTATTCAACACCTGACTCTTTTGGAGGAGCCGCAAGCTGCAGTTTATAGCTGGGTTAAGGCGATGGGGGAGGCGTGGCGCGACCATGTGGCATTAGGAGATATCATTCTAGTGGTCGACGTTGGTGGTGGTACGACAGATTTGTCGCTTGTTGCCGTGACAGAGGATGATGGCAACCTGATTTTGAACCGTATAGCGGTGGGTGATCATATTCTATTGGGCGGCGATAATATGGATTTGGCGCTTGCCTACCAGGTAAGGGCGAAACTTGCGAAAGAGGGCAAGAACCTTCAGCCATGGCAGATCCAGGCGCTTACACATGGGTGTCGTGGCGCCAAAGAACAGATGCTGACTGATGATGCGTTGGATTCTGTACCGTTAGTTGTTCCAAGTCGGGGTTCAAAGATGTTGGGTGCTACGTTGCGCTCTGAATTGACCCGTCAGGATGTTGAGCAAACACTTGTCGCTGGTTTTTTCCCTGATGCTAGTATCAATGATCACCCAGTAGAGAAGCCTCGCGGCGCCTTGACTCAAATGGGTTTGCCATTTGCTCAGGACGCTGGCATAACGCGGCATATTGCGGCTTTCCTCAGTAAACAAGCATCCGCAACAGATCAGCTTGGTTTTGCAGGGCAAGACGATTTTATTAAACCTACTGCTATCCTCTTTAATGGAGGTTCGTTAAAAGCTCCTATATTAGCTAATCGCTTAGTGGATATTATTAACGCTTGGTTGAGCGAAGCGGGTGCGGAAAAGGCACGTTTGCTTGATGGGGCAGATTTGGATCTTGCGGTGGCGAAAGGGGCTGCATACTTTGGTTATGTTAAGCAAGGCAAGGGGGTGCGGATTCGGGGTGGTTTAGCTTCAGCGTATTATATTGGTGTCGAGAGTGCGATGCCGGCTGTGCCTGGAATGGAAGCGCCAGTTGAGGCATTATGCTTGGCACCCTTCGGCATGGAGGAGGGTACGGATGCGGCTGCTTCGGACAGAGAATTTGGCTTGGTTGTGGGTCAGCCTGTACGATTTAGATTCTTTGGGTCTACTGTGCGCAGAGATGATGTGTCGGGAACTTTGCTGGATTTTTGGTCCCCCGAAGAAATAGAAGAGCTTCCTGAGATACAAGCCACCCTGACGGCAGAGGGGAGAAAAGAAGGTGAAGTGGTGCCCGTTAGGCTTCATGCTAAAGTCACTGAGATCGGGACGCTCATGCTGGAGGCTATCCCAAGAGAAGGTGATGAGCGTTGGCAAATAGAATTTGATGTGCGTGATAGTGCGGTTTGAGGTGATGATTGAGTAAGCCTTCGCGATATTTAATCGGTATAGATTTAGGTACAACCCATACTGTTGTGGCTTATGCGGACTTGTCGCTTGGGGAGACAAAAGCAATACCAACGTTGTTCGAAATTGATCAGTTGGTTGCGGCAGGGGAGGTGGCGAAACGAAAATTGTTGCCTTCTTTTCGGTATCACCCCGCTAGCGGTGAAATCGCAGATGCTGATTTTGCCTTGCCTTGGGGTAAAACAACGCTACGGGGTGATGTGGAGCAAGTGGTTGTTGGTGAATGGGCGCGAGATCTGGGTTCAAAAGTCGAAGGGCGGCAAGTGGCAAGTGCCAAAAGTTGGCTCTCACACGATCAGGTGGATAGGACTGCCGATATTTTACCCTGGGATGGCGCAGAAGATGTTGAAAAAGTGTCTCCGGTCTTGGCTAGTGCGAGTTATCTTGCCCATGTGAGGGCGGCCTGGAATCATCGGTTTCCCGATGACCTAATTGAGCAGCAGAGTGTTACGATAACGGTGCCTGCATCTTTCGATGAGGCGGCTCGTTCTCTGACTGTGACCGCTGCAAAATACGCAGGCTTACCTAAGGTGTCGCTTATAGAGGAGCCGCAAGCAGTTGTGTATGACTGGTATTATCGACATAAAGATAATGCTCAGCACGTGCTGGAGAATACCAAGCTTTTGTTGGTATGTGATGTTGGTGGCGGTACGACCGATTTAAGTCTTATCCAAGTTAAAGAGAGCAAGGGGAAGCTGGCATTAAGTCGTATTGGTGTCGGTGACCATTTAATGCTTGGTGGAGATAATGTTGATTTGGCGCTCGCGCATCAAGCTGAAAAGAGCATTGCGAGCGAAGGTAAAGCGTTACGATTATCAACGCTAGCGCAACTGATACAGCAGTCCCGACAAGCCAAAGAGCTACTCATGGCGGAATCAGCGCCGGATCATGCGAATGTTACGGTGTTGGGCAGTGGTTCGCGGTTAATTGGGGCGTCGAAGACCGCAAAATTAGAGCGTAGCCCGGTTCAGAGTTTGGTGTTGGACGGTTTTTTTTCGAATATAGAAATAGAAGACATGCCGGTGACGGGGCAGAGTGGCGTGGTGAGTTTTGGCTTGCCTTATGCCAAAGACCCTTCGATCCCAAAGCATGTGGCACAGTTTTTGGGGCGTTATAGACGGCTATCTCAAAAAGCGCTTGGTGAGTCCGCCGAGGGTTCTTTTATGCCGGATTCAGTGTTATTTAACGGCGGTGTTTTTAATAGCCCCTTAATAAAGCAGCGCATGAGTAACGTATTGAAGCAATGGCGAGGAGAGGCTTTGTATGAGCTGGAAAATGGAAATCCCGACCTAGCTGTAGCCTATGGTGCTGTTGGTTTTGGTTTGTCTAAGTTGACCGGAAAATTCAACATTGGCGGAGGGGTAGCGCATTCCTTTTTCCTTCGCGTTGGCGAAGAAGAGGAAGGGGTCTGTTTGTTGCCTCGAGGAACCGAGAAGGGCGAGGAGGTGTTGCTGGCGTCGCAGCGTTTTTCCCTGCGATTGGGTGAGCCTGTGTCGTTCAAACTATACGCTGCCTCCAACGATGAGCGGTATTTTCCAGGCCAAGTCGTTGAATGCGGGGGTGATGGGTTTAAGGCGCTTCCCCCGATGGTTACCTCGCTAGAGTGTTCTATGGATGGGGCTTCTGAGGTCGATGTGGTCATAGTCTGTTATCTGACAGAGATAGGGACGGTGAAGATTCAGTGCGCTTCTATTGCCAACCCTTTGGAGCGCTGGGACTTGGAATTTGAAATTCGCGAAGGTCGTTTGTCGACGTTAAGCAAAATTCAAACCCAAGCTGGCCCCAATGTAGGTAGTAACTTGCCTCCTAACTTTTCTAAAGTAAAAGAGCTAGTAGGTGCCGTTTACGGTAACAGTAAAAAGGGTGCGGACTCCCAGCAGGTGAAGCGGCTGAGGAAAGACCTAGAATCCACGTTGGGGAAAAAGGATAAGTGGCCCATCTATTTGTTACGAGCGATGTTTGTAGAAATATCCCAGGGTGCAAAGAGGCGGCGACGATCCAAAGACCACGAACGTAATTGGTTTAATTTGGCAGGTTACACGTTGCGACCAGGTGTTGGTTTTGATGGTGATTATGAGTTTATCCAATCAGTGATACCGCTCTACAAAGCGGGGCTTCAATTTGGGCAAACCCATCAGGCGTGGGCAGAATGGTGGAGTTTCTGGCGCCGAATTGCGCCAGGTTTGCCAGCCTCTATGCAAATCAGGTTATTGGAAGATGTGTCTAAATTTATCAACCCAGTAACTGCACGTAATTCTGCCGTCATGGCGGAAGGTAAAAAGAAGGCTGTGGATGAAATGGTACGACTAGCGGGTTCATTGGAGCATTTGCCCGTTTCGCAAAAGGAGTTGTTAGGACATTGGTTGTTAACGCGTCTTGAGGGCGAGGGTAGGTCTGATTCTCTATGGTGGGCCCTTGGTCGAGTGGGAGGGCGAGTGCTTGTGGGAGGTGATTCCAAGGACGTAGTGCCTGCGGAGCTTGCTGAGAAGTGGCTTGAAATAGCGATGACTGAAGATTGGAAGGTGCAGCCATCAGTAGCGCTGGCTGCTGTGATGATCTCTCGTAAATGTGGTGATCGTATGCTCGACGTTTCATTGACAGTAAGGCGTAATGTTGTCGATAAGCTTGTCGCGAGTAAAGCCCCCGCATCCTGGTTAGCCATGGTTCAGACTATTTCCGTGGCGAATAGTGATGATGCCAAAAAGATGTATGGAGAGGTGCTTCCAGTTGGTTTAATGCTCTTGGGAGGTGGTGAATAGCATTGTTGGACTATACCTTTAGCCAGATTCTGCCATAATATCTTGTAATTATAGAAGTTAAACAAGGTATAGGTTGTATGAATATAGCTCGCGTCGACTTGAATTTGTTGGTTTATTTGGATGTCTTGCTGCGGGAGCAAAATGTTACTCGAGCTGCTGAGCAGTTGGGTATCACCCAGCCAGCAATGAGTAATGGGTTGCGACGGTTGCGAGATTTATTTAATGACCCGATATTGGTGCGTTCGTCTACCGGTATGAAGCCAACTGAGCGGGCATTAGATGTGCAGCCGAAGGTAAGGCAGATTTTGGCGGAGACCCAATTCTTGTTAGAGCCTAAGCAAGATTTTAAGCCGTTGACGAGCAAGCGGGTGTTTAGAATTATGGCTTCTGATTATGCAGAGGCTACATTGTTTCCGCGTTTGATTAAGCATATTCGCAGTGAGGCTCCTAATATCATTCTTGATGTACTCACCCCCAGTGATGTGAGCTATCAGGATATGGAGCAGGGTCGCGTTGATATGGCGATTAATCGATTCAACGAGATCCCACAATCTTTTCATCAAACGACGGTATGGGAGGATAGCTTTTCCTGTCTAATCAATAAAGATAACCCTGTCGCTAAGAACTTTAATCTAAAAACCTACCTCGAGTCTCATCATGTATGGGTCAGCAAGACTGGCATGGGGGTAGGGTTTGGAGTAAACCCGGAAAAGTCCGGTGGGCTGGGCTGGATAGACCAAGCGTTATCTCGAATTGGGCAGAAACGTGATATATCTGTATTTACCCGTCATTACCAAATGCCAGGCTTATTAGTACATAATAATGATCTGATTGCGACCTTGCCGACTAAAGTGGCCGTGATGCAGGCAATGAACCCGCAGTTAGAGATTAAAGAGCCGCCGTTTTACGTACCTGAGTTTGAGCTGAAAATGGCGTGGAGCCCAATGTTGCACCATAACCCTGCACATCAATGGTTGAGACGGTTGATTGGGTATACGGTAGGGAAGTTAAGATAACGAAAAAGGCCTGAGCATTTGCTCAGGCCTTTTTCGTTATCACTATTGACTGCGTAGTGTGGTTGTTTACGTGGTAACCAAGGTTGGTGCGCCATTTGCGCCTGAGGTTTTGGTTACCCTGTAAGTGGTAGTAGTCCATGTTAACGCTGTAGGGTCAGCATAGTGGCTGGTGGCGAGGTTAGTAACAAAGCCACCAGTAGGCTCGAACCCTGCAGCAACACTACCCGGGTAGACACCAGTTGATAGTTGGTGAAAGGTGTTTGTGAGCGTTGATGATGTGATTTCGATAATTGAAATACCGTTAACCGCGTTGTTGTTATAGGTTATGTCGGAATTGCCCTCGCCAAGGAACCCCTCTAGCGTGACCCCTGTGCCTACGAGTCCGGCTGCGGCGCTTATGTCGGCCGAATCGACTCCATCGTTAGCTGTGGCGCTATCGATAATTGTCGCCACAGCGCCTGTGACAAATGATGCGAAATTCCCTGAAGATACAGCGGGAGTGGTGAATTCAACCGCTCGATTTCCGTCTGTGTTGGCCCCATGATCTGTGGCAAATGAAGAGTGAATATCTCCTGAAATAATAACCGTGTTCGAACCTTTGAGGGTTTTTAAACCGGCGCTCGTAATTGCACCTGTCGGGTCGTCCATCAAAATTGTTCTTCTGACAGGGAAGCCATCCCATTGGTCTACATTGAGGTAGATTTGTGCGTCTGGCATTGCTGCGCCCAAGGAGGCGCCATCAAGGGTTTGTCGTAATAAAGAGTCTGCCCCACCGCAGGTGCCAGTTGAGGCGTCAAGTACCATTGATGTGAAAGATGTTGAACTCCCCAGTACATTCCATGTGGCATTGCTGGTGCTTAAATTGACGAGTATTGAAGTTTGTTGTGCTGTGCCCCAGGCGTTATCGTAATCTGGGCTAACATAGTCTGGGTCCGTAGTTGTTGGGTGTAGTGACGGTGCAACAGACGATAGGTATAGCGTATAAATATCGTAAGTGTTTTTGATAACATTGTACCTTGCGCCCAGCCCGCTCTCGGCAATTACCGAAGTTGCTGACCTGCCTAGTTGAGCGTAGGTCATCCCGTACTCGTAAGTGGCGTCAGATAGTAGGGGTAGATCTGGGTCGAATGATGCGTTGTACGCGGTAATTGTAGCGTTGATGAAGTCTACAGCCATTCTCCCGGTTATTTTTTCAGCAGCTTTTGCGGTTACATCCGCTGCCGGAACGCCAGCAGCCAAATATTGCTGTGCAACCACTGCTTGCATAGCAGCTTTGTGATTTGTGAAGGTGGCCTCATCAAGGTCAACATATTGTAATAGTAGTGAGCCAGTGAGTGTTGCGCCTAGGTCATCATGAACCATGGTTTGTATGTCAGTGGGGTTGATTAGTGCAAATGGGTTGCTAGCGTCAAATGCGGGGTTGGCTGCCGCAGGCGCTGCTACTGCGGATACTATGTCGTAGATAAAGTCGTCCACTGGATCGGTGCCTGTGTCGGCGCTGCAGGCTGTCAAAGCGCCTGCGAAAAATGAGGCTATTAGGGTGTACCCAATTTCAAGTTCGGGGATTATGACTTGGCCAGGGTAAGAGTCCTCAGGGATTACGTGGTCTGGTCTGTAGGTTCTAAAGTCTGACATCATTAGGTTTAAATTGGCCCCAAATCGAAACTGCCTGGAAATGATCGAGGGGTATAAGTCTGTGCTGTCTACTGTGATTTGCCCTTCACTCTCCGCGAAGCCGGTGTCGGGTGTGATATCTATTGGAGTGAATTCAAAGAATGCCTGCTCGGCATTTTCTTTGCGGGTTGTATTCTGCTCGTCTTCTTTTTCATCTTTGTAAGTGCCTACATCTTGCCAAGAGTCATCTGAGAATTCGTGGTCATCCCAAATGTTAATAAACGCAAACTTTTCATGTAGCTGTTGGAGGATTTCATCGCTTCGATAGGTTTGGTAAAGCTGACGATAGTTGCTCAGCGAAGATGCCGCGTAGTGGGTAGGGCTCGTGCTGTTTGGTAGTGGGATTGAACCGGCTAGGTCCGTAAATGTGATGGATCGGACGCTGGCTTGGAAGCTGGGGTCACCCGTGGTTTCGTATATGTAGTCGCCGAGATGAACGATAAAATCAACCGAATCGACATGGTCGTCTTCCAGAAATTTTGTCAATGTATTGTAGTAGCCGTTGATGTAATCTTGGCAGCTTATAAAGCCAAATTTAACGGGGGTATCGGCATCACCTTCGGGGGCTGTCTTGAATCTACCTGTCTTGGAGGATGTATCATTGTAGATAAATCGGTAGTAATACGTCGTCGCATTGTTTAGACCGGTGATCTTAACTTTGAGTGAATAGTCTGCGTCAGAGGTTGCAGTGAGTGAAGTTTGAGCGACGATAACATTAAAGTTTGAATCACTTGATGTTTGCATTACAACCGATTGGTCGCCGGACTGGGTGCCTGTATCGATTCTGGTCCAAAGGATAATTGAGGTGGCCTTGGGGTCTCCTGAGGCGACAGATTGTGGAAATGTTGATCCGGTGTCCACTGAGCTGAAGCTTAATAACTCTGGGGATATGTCATTGTCGACATGTCCGTTAGCGCCGCTACCGCCGCAACCAACTAGACTGCTTGCGCCAACGGCACCTGCACTAACAACAACTGTTTTGAGAAAACGGCGGCGAGTGTACTTGGAGTTCATAGGCTAACCCTTAAATATTATCTATTGTTATGGTGTCCGATAGGGAAAGCTTAGTGCGATTAGTTGATTTTTTCGAATTATTGATGGTAATTTGGGCTTTTTTTTTGAGCAATTTGGGTAATAAACAGTACACGTAAAAAATGTTGGGCTAAATTTGACAAGGTGTTATTTTGATCTATAAATAAGGGTTTGCTTAAAAAATGTCAGGCACAAAAAAGGGGTGTATTGCTACACCCCTTTTTTGTGCCGATAGTAACTTTAGAAAATTACTGACCGTATTTTGCCTTTGCTTCTTTTCGGCGTGCATGCAAGACGGGCTCGGTATAGCCATTGGGCTGCTCTGTACCCTTGATTACCAAATCGATAGCCGCTTGGAAGGCAACGTTGTCATCAAAATTAGGCGCCATGTTACGATAGCTTGTATCGCCGGCATTTTGATTATCAACAACAGACGCCATGCGTTGCATCGTTTCTAATACTTGTGCTTCGGTACAAATGCCGTGGCGGATCCAGTTAGCAATGTGTTGGCTAGAAATTCGTAATGTCGCACGATCTTCCATTAGGCCAACGTCATTGATATCCGGTACTTTAGAGCAACCAACGCCGCCATCGATCCAACGTACAACATAGCCAAGAATGCCTTGTACGTTATTATCAAGCTCAAGTTGAACATCTTCTGCGGTTAGTGTTGCATCACCGAGAAGAGGGATGGTGAGAATGTTGTCTAGGCTTGCGCGTGCGCGTGAAGACAGCTCTTTTTGCTTATCTGCGACGCTTACTTTGTGGTAATGCATGACATGTAAGGTTGCTGCAGTGGGGGAAGGGACCCATGCGCAGTTCGCGCCAGCTTCAGGGTGTCCGATTTTGACGCTAAGCATTTCTGCCATTTGATCTGGAATTGGCCACATGCCTTTTCCGATTTGTGCTTTACCGCTAAGACCCGCTTCAACACCTATATCTACATTCCAATCTTCATAAGATTGCATCCATGGCTGTTGCTTCATTTGGGTCTTACGAATCATTGGTCCTGCTTCCATGCTGGTGTGTATTTCATCACCCGTTCTATCAAGGAAGCCAGTGTTGATAAATATTACGCGATTCTTGGCGGCGCGAATACACTCTTTAAGGTTGATCGTTGTGCGACGCTCTTCATCCATTATACCGATTTTTAAAGTATTGCGAGAAAGGCCAAGGGCGTCTTCGATTCGATCGAATAGCTCGTTTGCAAAAGCGACTTCTTCAGGGCCATGCATCTTAGGCTTAACTATGTAGATGCTGCCTTCGCGGCTATTCTTATGTTCTGTATTACCGAGGATGTCGTGCTTGGAGATAAGGCTGGTAATCATGCCGTCCATGATGCCTTCAGGAATTTCTTCGCCGTTGGCCATTATTATTGCGTCGTTAGTCATGAGATGACCTACATTACGCACAAGCAACATGCTTCGACCGGGCAGACTGATGCTTTCACCGTTGGCCGAAGTGTAGCTACGGTCAGGGTTCATGGTGCGAGTAAATGACTTGCCACCTTTTGATACGGTTTCGGATAGCGTGCCTTTGATAAGCCCAAGCCAGTTCTTGTAAACCGTTGTCTTGTCTTCAGCATCAACTGCTGCAATTGAGTCTTCGCAATCTTGGATGGTGGTGATTGCAGATTCCATCAGCACATCTTTAATGCCTGCTGGGTGGTCTTTGCCAACGGGGTGTGTTGGGTCGAACTGTATCTCAGCATGCAAATTATTATGGGATAGCAATACTGCGGTTAGGGCTTCTTCCTGCACGTATCCTGCGAATTGCTTGTTGTTCGCTAGCGCAGTTACTTCACCATTGCTCAGTGTGATGGATAGCTTGCCATTTGCCACAGAGTAGGACGAGGCTTCGCCGTGACTGCCGTTGGCCAGTGGGGCTATATCATCCAGTACGCCTCCAGCATATTCGATTACTTTGGCGCCACGACCAGGGTTGTAGCGGCTGCCTTTCTCCGCACCCTCTGATTCAGGAATGACGTCTGTACCATAAAGAGCATCGTATAGGCTTCCCCAGCGAGCGTTGGCGGCATTGAGTGCGTAACGAGCATTCATTACAGGAACTACAAGCTGAGGGCCCGCAATGGTAGCTATCTCAGGGTCAACACGATCTGTGTCTATTTGAAAGTCTTCACCTTCAGGGAGTAGGTATCCAATATCAGTTAGGAATTGCTTATACTCGTCGAAGTTGTGTGGCTGACCTGAGCGCTCTTGGTGCCATGCGTCAAGTTGAGCTTGTATCGAGTCTCTTTTTTCTAAAAGGGCTTTGTTTTTCGGTGCAAGGTCATTGAGGATTTCTTCTAGGGACGCCCAAAAAGCATCGGGTTCTATTCCAGTGCCTGGTACTATTTCGTTGGCTACTAAGTCGTGTAAGACGGTGGCAATTTGTAATCCGCCTTTTTGAATTCTGTCAGTCATTTTGAAACCTCAATACTAAGCACCGTTCAACGTGAAGTTTGGTGCGTGTTAAACCTTACTCTAGATAACCGAGATAGTTTGGCTATCATGGGGTTGTGGATGATGCTTTTTTCTTTTTCGGCTGTCAATTTATTAGCGAGTGACTGAATAGTCTGCTGTAAATTTAGCGTTAAGGGGCCAATTCCACCAGTATTTCTAGTGTTGATGATTGGCTGTTAGTAGGTTTTATTGAGTATCTGCGGCCACTTGCGGCTGAAAGTGGGGTGTTTGTATTGCCAGATTGTTGGTGATACAGGGGAGTCCATTGACCAAGCGGTACCGTGATTTCTGTTGTTGCTTGAAGGTTTTTTGTGCCTTTTCTGGTTGATTTTGACTCTTCAGTTGATAATGATACCACTGCAAATTGATCTTTAAGCTTGGTGGTTACATAGAGACCTTCCCCGTTCCTAACGAGCACTTTTTTCGTAGTAAAAAAACCGTTTGTGAAAACGGGCGAGTCTTTGTAGGTGTCTGTGCTGCCTTTTAAGTAGCCAGTATCACCCTCCGCGACTAGAATCTGATGCAGACGTTGATCATTGGCCGTTGAAAGTGTCTTGCTACGACTGTTGACGGTTAGCTTGCCGTCGGAGCTTGACCCAGAGTAATGTATGTAAGTTGGTTCTTGTGTTGCGCTGCTTTGCCGCTTGGTGTTACGGATGCTGATTAGCAGGTTTTGTGCGGGTTTATCAAGCCTGTCTAGGGTCTGTTGAATGTTTTCATGAGTATTCGGGGAGGCATTTACAATAAGTTTTCCTCGATAGATAGAGATGCTCTCATCGTTTTTGAGTAGGGGGGAAATATACGCTTCGGCGATTTTTGCTGGAGCATAGGTGGTATATATTTCTACTCGCTTGGTGAACTCAAAGCTGTAGCTGGTTTTTGGGATGCACATACAAACAAAAGAAAACAAGAGCGCGCTGAGGGTGATTGCTTGCCTCGTGTTAGTGTGCACGGCTTGCGAATGCCTGGGCACGTTAGAGGCCCAAGCGCCTAAATTCTTGGCACGGATCACTTTTGTGCCAAATGGCATCAAACTGACGACTTTTTTTCTGAGCCTCTAGTGTAGATTTGAATTCACAGTTTCCTTGCATGTGCCCCATAGTAAAGCGCCGCGTTAGTGCTATTTCGTCTACGATCATGTATTCGTCTGTGTTGTCGGCGTCATCTTCTGGAATGCTATGAATTTGAATGGCAGAAGTGAGGCGCTTTTTTAGCTCGATGAGTCTGTGCCCATGCTTGCTCGCTTTGTTCGGGTTCTGAATCAAGATCTGTATTTTACAGCGAGACCGATTCCTGGCGATGTCTGACATGATCTTTAGGAATTCAGTGTGATCGTACAAATCGGGGTCTAATTCTTGCGTGAAGATCTTGACGCTTTTGCTGGCCTGGTTGGCCATGTTATTAAGGGCCGAGTGAAAATCTTCTTCTCCGTCGAGCCCAATAGAGCCTGTGCTCTCACCGACAACCAGTAGTGGCCCTAAGTTCTGAATCGACATACGCAAGATATTCCATAAAACGAACGATATTGAATACCCTATTATTGATGAAGCGTTTGGAATCATCAAGTTAACGGGTATCGCTTCAGCGATTCTGCGTGTGTTTTTTTCTATTATTGTGGGTAAAACACACCCTGGTTCACTAGAAAGAGGAAAAATTCAAGATTTTGGGGTTGTGATAGGTAAGAGGCTAACTCGTCAGCGGGAAGTGTTCGTGCGTGGCAGCATAATCTAACAAGCGGGCTGGAGGCGTTGGGGAACTGAGTGTTTACCCCATTGACGAATAAGCTATCAACGTCATTCGGGGTGTTGCCATAGTAAGCCAGTCGGCTTGATTCATCTCTTATGAAGGTTGCATCGCTCTCACAGAAAGAGAGGATATCTTCTACTGAGTAGTTGTTATCTTCGTTTGGCTCTTGGTCGTCATACTTTGCTGCCGACATATACTGTCCAAACCAATTTTGCAGTGCGCCTGGTGACTCTATGCTGGATAGGAGACGCTCTTTTACTTGCTGGATTGCGGTTGGTGAAATCCAGCCAGCATTGCTTTGAGGGAGGAGGTCTGGGTCGGCGTAGCGTTGATTGTCAGGTAATGCGTCGAGCTGAAAATCGGTGTACGCACTGAGCATGTCCTTGTTGCTAGGGGCTCGGAAGCCTACTGACATGGTCATACATTCACCATTTGCAACGCCGTGGTGTGCAAGACCTGGTGGTAAGTATAGTAGGTCGCCAGGTTCTACATTCCAGGTGTTCGATACGTCAAATTGTTCCAGAACCTTGACCGGTAATTCGGGTAGGATTTCTGAGTTTTCGTCGCAATGCTGGCCGACCTGCCATTGTCGGTGGCCTTCTGCTTGAATGAGGAACACGTCGTAATAGTCGTAATGCGGCCCAACACTTCCTTGGTCTGTTGCATAGGTGATCATAATGTCATCTAAGCGCCAGCTTGGTATAAAATCAAATTGAGAAAGTAGTTGGCTGAATTCGGGTATGTGCTGATCGACTGCTTGAACGATGAGAGTCCAATGGCTTTCGGGTAGGGTGGAAAAGTGGTCTTCCGGGAAGGGGCCGTGGTCGAGGGACCATTGATTGTCGGGTTGCTCTTGGATGATGCGTGATTCAACATCTTCTTCTAGGGACAGGCCTGCTAACTCGTCAGGGCTAATCATGCCGTTGATAGCCGGCATGGCGTTCTTAACGAATAAGGGCTTTTTCTGCCAATAATCACGAAGGAAGGCCTCTATAGTGAGGCCTCCCAGTATTGCTAGCGGTTGATCCGGTCGCATTAGATTTTTTTTGCTTGTTCGGCAGCGTTGCCGGTGTAGCTAGCGGGGGTTAGGGCTGCAAGGCGAATCTTTTCCTCTTCAGGGATTTCCAGGGTGTCGATGAACACTGCAAGTGTTTCCTTGGTGATAGCTTTTCCGCGGGTTAGCTCTTTAAGTTTCTCATAAGGCTTTTCAATATTGTATCGGCGCATAACCGTTTGTATTGGTTCAGCAAGTACTTCCCAGGCATTGTCTAAATCTTCTGCAAGTTTCGCTTCATTAATCTCTAATTTGCTTATGCCTTTTAGTGTCGCTTCGTATGCGATAACGCTATGCGCGAAACCAACACCAAGATTTCTTAGGACTGTGGAATCAGTAAGGTCTCGTTGCCAGCGTGAAATAGGCAGTTTAATAGCGAGGTGGCCCATGATGGCGTTGGCTATTCCTAGATTACCTTCAGAGTTTTCGAAGTCGATAGGGTTTACTTTGTGGGGCATAGTTGAAGAGCCAATCTCGCCTGCAATTGATCTCTGCTTGAAATACCCCTGAGAAATATAACCCCATACATCGCGGTCAAAGTCGATGAGTATGGTATTGAAGCGAGAGACTGCGTCATAAAGCTCTGCGATATAATCGTGAGGTTCGATTTGTGTGGTATAGGGGTTCCATTCAAGTCCGAGGCTGCTAATGAAGCTGCTCGCATTTTCTTCCCAATCTACTGTTGGGTATGCACTTAGGTGGGCATTGTAATTGCCAACTGCGCCGTTAATCTTGCCTAAAAGAGGAGTGTTGGCTATTTGAGAGCGCTGTCGGCGTAAACGAGCGACAACGTTGGCCATCTCCTTACCCATGGTAGTGGGTGATGCGGTCTGACCGTGGGTTCTTGATAGCATTGGCATGTCGGCGTGTTGCCCAGCCAGCGTAACGAGTGCGTCAATAACGCGGTCAATTAATGGCAGGAGAACGTCGTCTCGACCCGCTTTGAGGATTAACGCGTGAGACAGGTTATTGATGTCTTCTGAGGTGCAGGCGAAATGGATGAATTCTGTAACTGCCTGCAATTCATCGTTATTGGCAATTTTCTCTTTTAGAAAGTATTCAACAGCTTTTACGTCGTGGTTGGTGGTACTTTCAATCTCTTTAACCCTTAGTGCATCTTCTTCACTAAAATCATTAGCAATTGCGTTTAGCAATGCTGTTGCATCGGAGCTTAGAGCTGGCACTTCCTCTACTTTTGAATTGCTTGCTAATTTTTGGAGCCAGCGAATTTCAACGATTACTCGGTTTTTGATAAGGCCGAATTCACTGAAAATAGGTCGCAATGACGCGGTTTTTGAGCCGTATCGGCCGTCAACAGGTGATATTGCGGATAATGAGCTAAGTAGCATGCTGTGCTCCGTAGAGTAAGGGTCAATTATGGAAAGGGCGCCATGATACACGAATACCCATAGCTCCCCAAATACAAAAGCTTAGCAGTTGCTCAAAATCTTAAGGTGAACTGGGTTAGGGCGAGATGTCCAACTTTAATGTGTATTCTCATCTTCGGAGTGCGTATCAACCTGCATGCTTGAACGTAGAGAATCCAAGGCAAGTGTCAGGTTTTTCTTTCCAAGAAGTAGCTGTAACCGACTTCCGCCGAGCTGACGCCAGAGCATCGCGGATCTAACGCCGCAGAGCAGGATTGCCCTGACCTTGCAGGCAACATCGTCTCGTTGAAGCTGTTGAGGATCGCCTTTAACCTGGATTCGATATTTGAGTGAACCTAGAGTGTCTACGTATATATCCGCGAGTTTCGAAATGACGCTTGAGTGGGTCAAGCCATCAAAATGGATTAGCTGTGATTCTGTTGTTTCTAGTCGCGATCGTAAAATCGATAAAAGGTCATTGTCTTTCCGGAGCATTTTTTCTATATGTAATATGCCGATACTGTAGCGAATGGCGTCAGCATAACGAGCGGTATTATTATGAGCAATCACCTCGTAAAGCGTATTTATCCCAAGCTGCTGGCTTGCGACGTTGCCATATACGTCAACAACCTTGCTAGGGTTCAATGCAAAAACGCTTTTAATGGAGGCTTCTAAGTATTCATTAGGTATTTCACCTGTACGAGATACCTGTTGGACCAGTGTTGCGCTTTGGAATATGCCTGATAGAGCGAGAGCCCTATCGGTTTTTTGTGTAGTCAAACTTGGTGCTCCCTGTGCAATCCCGTAGTGATATTATGTATTGTAGATTGATTCAATGATACCGCCCCCTAGGCATTCGTCGTCGATATACAATACGACGGATTGGCCGGGAGTTACCGCCCGTTGTGGCTCTTCGAATGTAATGGTGTAGACACTCTTGTCATCGCTATTACTACGATTCACCGTACATGTTTGGTCTGGCTGGCGGTAGCGGGTCTTAGCTTTGCATATCAAAGGGAATTGCCTTTGTGTGGGTTGTATCCACTCTATAACTCTGGTGGTAAGCGTGTTTGTAAATAATTTCTGGTTTTGATTGCCCTGCCCAACGATAAGTGTGTTGTTCTCGAGATCTTTTTCCAGTACATACCAGGGCTGTTCCGTTGCATTGGATAACCCCCCTATACCAAGTCCTTGTCGCTGCCCCATTGTGTGGTACATGAGACCTTGGTGAGTACCTATTGTTTCGCCAGTTTCAGTGGTTATCGGTCCTGGTTGTGCGGGAATATATTGTTGTAGAAAGTCTTTAAAACGCCGCTCTCCAATAAAGCAGATACCCGTGCTGTCTTTTTTGTCATGGTTGAGGAAGCCCTGTGCTTCTGCGATCTTTCTCACTTCTGGCTTCTCTATCTCCCCTAAAGGAAACAATGTTTTAGCGATACGAGTGCCGGCAACAGCGTGTAAAAAATAGCTTTGGTCCTTGTTGGCGTCTTTTCCTTTGAGGAGGGCGGCTGAGGATGTTCCTTCGGTGTCAATAGCCTCTCCACGCCTAGCGTAATGCCCTGTGGCGATATAGTCGGCTCCGAGAGTTTCCGCATAATCTATAAATGCTTTGAATTTGATTTCTTTATTGCAGAGTATGTCTGGGTTGGGTGTTCGTCCGCATTTGTATTCTTCAATGAAGTGCTCAAACACATTGTCCCAATATTCCGCTGCAAAATTGGCTGTGTGGAGGTGGATACCCAATGTGTCAGCGACTGATTGGGCATCCGCAAGGTCCGTTATTGCCGTGCAGTATTCTGTGCCGTCATCTTCATCCCAGTTTTTCATGAACAGCCCTTCAACGTCATATCCTTGCTCAAGTAGTAGGTATGCGCTTACAGAAGAGTCGACGCCGCCGGACATCCCGACAATGACCTTTTTCTTTGTTATCGCTGAGACTGTCATCTAGCTTCCTTTGGGGTGTTCGTAAATTAATGAGAGGGGGTATCGCTTGCCGGCCAAGTAGTCTTTCATGCACTGGGCGACCAAGGGCCCTCTATGGGTTTCTTGTCTGGCGTGCAATTCTTCAGGTGTTAGCCAGCATTGGCCATGAATATCGCTATCAATTGGGTGATCTTTGATGAATCGAACAGCCGAGCTTGCGAAGCAAAAGCGGTAATAGGTGATCTCATTGATAGGCGATGTGTAGGTATAGATGCCTACGAGATATTGAGGGTCTACTAACCAGCCACTTTCTTCTAGGGTTTCTCGAATAGAGGCATCAATGATTGTTTCATTTGGCTCGACATGACCTGCTGGTTGATTAATAACGGCTTTATTGTTTGAGTACTCTTCGACAAAGAGAAACTTGCCATTCTTTTCGAGAATGGTGGCAACAGTAGCGTGTGGTGTCCAGGTCATGAAAGATCTCTGTGTAAATGCCTTCGATGCCTGATGTGTACTAGGTTCAGGCTGTCACTGCATGAGTCGGTTATGACTCGTGCAGAAAATTTACCTGCATTCTATAGAAAATACAGGTAACAGCCAACTCCGTCACATTTTAGGGGGTTTGTAGGCTATTGCTCTCTAAATCACTGTGTAGCAATGATTCAAAATAGCTAGATAGCGGAATGAGGGCTTCATGCGGCATAACCTTAAATAACTTCTTTACGACGATGTTTGACCCTTTTTCTGCGGTGGTTATCCCTAAGTCGGCTGTTTTTCGAGTGACTCGACCTAGTTTTATCATGCTGGACGGAGTCTCGTAATACGCTTCTACGCCTGCGCGTATGAGTTTGTTTAGAGCGGCGATGATATTTTGTCGGTATCCGTCAATTTCGGGGTCCTGGCGAACCCGGGCTAGCAGTTCCTGAGCGAGCTCGAAGAGTTCTGATGAAAGGTTGAAGGCTACATAAAATCGTTTGCCATCTGCGGTTTTTTCGTGCACCAACAGGGCGTCCATGTATGAGGCTAATTTTTGTAGCTCGGAAGGGTCCATCTTTTTGAAGAGTTTACGAATAACCATATGTACGCCGCGTTTTACCGCAACAATTCCGGAATCAGCAGCTTTTCGAACAACGGAAGAGATGGTCACCATGTCGCTAGGCTTGTAGTAATATGCAACAAAACCTACTTCTGTTATATCAACTAATGCTTCGGCGACTTGTTGGTTTAGTTGCTCCGCGTTCGGTTGTGCTCCGATAGCCTGAATGGCGTCCTGCGCTTTTCGATAGAGTGTTTCTTCTATTTCAAATCCAAAATGCTGCTGGTTCATGCTAGCGATCTCCTTTGGTGATTTCTCAACGAGTTATCGTTGAATGTAAACGCCTAAGCGATTGTTATTTTGATAAATCCACTTGCCACGGCAACGATAGTATTGCAGTGTGGTCGAAAATTCTAGTGAACAAGGGAAAATGGGCTAACCAATTTTATTTAGCTAGTTTTTCTAGGAGATAGCGTGAGATGACTGAACTAACCCATCTAAATAGTGCGGGTGAAGCCCATATGGTAGATGTTACCTCAAAAGAGGTAACTCAGCGTGTGGCGACGGCAGAGGCATTTATTCGTATGGCCCCTGAAACGCTGGCATTGGTGGTTGATGGAAAGCATGCGAAAGGCGACGTGCTAGCGATAGCTCGTATAGCTGGGATTCAGGCAGCCAAGAAAACATCAGACATCATACCTCTATGTCATCCGCTTATGTTGACATCGGTAAAGCTGGAACTTACTCCTGATGCTGAAAAAGGGGGTATAACGGTGCAAGCGACCTGTAAGTTGGCAGGCAAGACAGGGGTGGAAATGGAAGCGTTGACTGCGGCTTCTGCTGCGGTGTTGACCATATATGATATGTGTAAGGCTGTGGAAAAAGGCATGGTTATCGAGTCGGTAAGGTTGTTGGAGAAGCGGGGCGGCAAAAGCGGGGAGTGGAAGGCATGATTAATGTATTGTACTTTGCTAGCGTTAAAGAACGGATAGGTAGAGCTGGAGAAGAGGTTAGTTATAGGCAAGAGATCAATACTGAGAGGCTACTGGATTCGTTAATTGAGAAAGGCGAGCCTTGGTCGGTAGTGCTCGACAAAGAGAGTTTGTTGGTTGCGGTTAATCAGGAGATGGCTGGCTGGGATGTTGAGATAAAGGATGGTGATGAAGTCGCATTCTTTCCACCGGTAACCGGGGGGTAGTCCATTGGCTATTGTGATTAAGGTACAAGAGGCGTTATTTGATGCAGCAGAAGAGTCAAAGGCTTTGCGCGCCACCTCTTCGTTAACTGGAGCACTGGTGGAGTTTACCGGTCTAGTCAGGGATGTTAGTGAGGGTCGACATGTAAGCGCTATGTTTCTTGAGCACTACCCTGGAATGACGCAGAAAATGTTGGAAAAGATCGCCGTGGATGCGATCAAGCGTTGGAATGTTTTTGGGATCACCATCATTCATCGAGTCGGTAGGCTAGGGCCAACGGAGCCCATTGTTTACGTGGCAGTCGTTGGTGAGCACCGAAAAGAGACTTTTGAGGTTTGCGAGTTCGTTATGGACTACCTGAAAACTGATGCGCCATTCTGGAAAAAAGAATGGAATGAAAAAGATGAAGAGGCGTGGGTGGCAGCAAAGTCTAGTGACAGTGATGCTCTAGGGCGCTGGGATTCGTAAGGTGTCCAGTCTTCCTGTCGGCGGTTTATTTTCGAGCAATACGTTTTTTTGAGTGAGAAGGCTTGCCGCCTGGGCTTTTTGCGTTTCGATTAGTTTTTTGATGGAGATGTTTTTTGGGTTGTTTAGTTTTTCGCGCCATCAATGCCGTTAATTGAGTTTCTAGTTCAGAGGGTAGATCGCACTCTCTCGATTTACCTGTCCCAAGATTGGAGATGTTCCAAGGGCCAATGCCGTAACGTATTAGGCGCAATGTTGGGAACCCTACCGCCGCTGTCATGCGACGAACCTGTCGATTTTTTCCTTCTTTGATACGAAGTTCGATCCATGACGTTGGGCTGTTCTCACGTTTTCTGATGGGGGGGGTGCGTTCCCAAACCTCTGGTGCGGGTATGACTTTTATTTGTGCAGGAAGGGTGGTGCCATCTTTTAAAGAGACCCCCTTTTCTAATTGTTGTAAAGCGCGTGTATGTATATCCCCCTCAACCTGTACCCAATATGTTTTTTCCAGCTTGTTTTGGGGGTGCGTGATCAATGACTGTAGAGCCCCTGAGTCGGTGAGGATAAGTAGACCTTCTGAATCGTAATCAAGTCTACCGGCAGCATAAATGTCGGGAGTGTTAATGTATTTTGCCAGGGTGCGCTTTCCTTCATGTTCAGAAAATTGACAAAGCACCTGAAAAGGTTTGTTGAACAGTACAATGCGAGGTGAAGGCTTCTTGTTCATTGATGAGTGAATAACGGTCAGGGTTTAGGGCTAATAAGAAAAGGCGGATGCCTCAATGGCGTCTACGACGGTAGAACCCCGGTATTGTATTCAAAATGAGGTAAAAAAACGATAGAAGCTTGCGTAAGAAAAATGAGGGGCGAACGAAAAGAAAGGCTGGCATTCAATTAAGTATGCCAGCCTTTCTTTTACATTGCTTCTGCGCGTCGTATTGGCTCTACATTAGAGGCTGTGAGACTCTCTTCTGTAGTGTGAGGATTGTCTAACGTTTCTGTCGTGCCTTCCGAAATCACATCTATATTTACAGCGTGTAAGCCTTTGGGGGCCTCGCGCGTATCAAATGTAATAAGCTGTCCCGCTTTCAAACTCTTGTAACCATCCATGACGATATAGGAATAGTGCACAAACAGGTCGTCACCACCATCATCAGGTCTGATGAAGCCGTAACCTTTAGCGTTGTTAAACCATTTCACTTTCCCGGTTGCCATAACTCAAGTCCTTCTGTTGGGACTACCTCTAATGGAGTGCTCGCATTGATTGGTAGCCAGTATTGATTGTTATTATTTTTTATCTGTGTCGTAATACTTCTTTATATTTATATGCTTCAGCGTGTAAACTTTTGTAAACGCGCTAAGCACACTCTCTGATAACGGCATGAATTAGTCAAGCAGTTTTTCAAAGTTTCGGAGAGGAAACTTAAGAACTTTTTGTGTTATGAAAAGTTGGTCTTTAACCTCAGCAGTTTATGATTTCTGGTTATGAGTAAAATTTCGAATCTTCAACTAACATTAACTAATATGAGCGGTCAAACACCTTATGGTGATGAGGAAGGTGATCTGGCGGTTGCAGAATCAAAAGCCGATGTCGCACCGCCGCCAATGTATCGAATTATGATGTTGGACGATGACTATACTCCTATGGAGTTCGTTGTTCAGGTATTGGAAACGTTTTTTAGTATGAGTCGGGAAGCCGCAACTCAGATCATGCTAACTGTGCATACTCAAGGCAAAGCAGGTTGCGGAGAGTTTACAAAGGACGTTGCCGAAACCAAGGCATCACAAGTGGCTCAATGCGCACGAGAGAATCAACATCCGTTGATGTGTGAAATTGAGAAGGTTTCTTGACCCGTTGATCGAATATTCAGTTTTATTTGGTTGTTCGGCGGTCTAACTGTGGTCTAACTTAGGTGTAGCAAGATGTTAAGCAAAGATCTGGAAGTCACTCTTAACCTAGCCTTTCGAGACGCGAGAAGTAAGCGTCACGAATATATGACAGTAGAGCATTTACTCTTAGCACTACTAGATAATGATTCAGCATCAAGTGTACTTGTTGCTTGTGGAAGCTCTATAGAAATATTGAGGGGTGATCTCACTGCGTTTGTTGACGAAACAACGCCTTTGATTCCTACTTCAGATGAAGATAGGGAAACTCAGCCGACTCTAGGTTTTCAACGTGTACTGCAGCGTGCGGTATTTCATGTTCAATCTTCTGGCAAGAAAGAGGTGACCGGGGCTAATGTTCTTGTAGCAATTTTTAGTGAGCAAGAAAGCCAAGCGGTGTATTTCTTGAAGAAGCAAGATGTGGCGCGCATTGATGTTGTTAATTATATTGCTCATGGAATATCCAAATCTGTTGATGAGTCTCATCAGGATATGGTCGAGCCCAGCCAAGAACAGGGCGAGGAGGAGGTTGCGTCTGAGTCAGGTAAGCGCCCCTTGGAAGCTTACGCAACAAACCTAAACGATATGGCGAAGCTTGGTCGAATCGACCCGCTTGTTGGTCGCGACGAAGAAGTGTTGCGAACGGTGCAGGTGCTATGCCGTCGAAGGAAAAATAACCCATTGCTAGTGGGGGAACCGGGTGTTGGCAAAACAGCAATAGCTGAGGGGTTGGCAAAGCGTATTGTTGACGGCGAAGTACCTGATGCCATTGGCAAGGGGACCGTGTATTCCTTGGATTTGGGTGCACTATTAGCAGGCACTAAATATAGAGGTGATTTTGAGAAGCGCTTTAAGGCTCTTCTCAATGAATTACAAAATGAAGAGCACTCGATTCTATTTATTGATGAGATTCACACCATCATTGGTGCGGGGGCTGCATCCGGCGGTGTGATGGATGCGTCGAATTTGTTGAAGCCGATGTTGGCTTCGGGTGAGATAAAGTGTATTGGTTCAACGACGTTCCAAGAGTATCGCGGGATTTTTGAAAAAGATCGGGCACTCGCGCGGCGTTTCCAGAAGATTGATATCGTAGAGCCTTCTGTTGACGATACCTATGAGATATTGAAGGGCCTTAAAACCCGCTTTGAGGAGCATCATGAGCTGAAGTATAGCAATAAGGCGTTGCGTTCTGCTGCTGAGCTTGCTGCTCGTTATATTAATGATCGACACTTGCCGGACAAAGCCATAGATGTGATTGATGAGGTCGGTGCATATCAGCGTTTGGTGGCACCAAGTAAGCGGAAAAAGATCATAGGCATTCCAGATATCGAAGCCATTGTGGCAAAAATGGCCCGAATCCCTGCAAGGACCGTGTCTTCTGATGATAAGGATCTACTCAAGAATCTAGAGCGCAACCTTAAGCTCACGGTGTTTGGGCAGGATCAAGCGATCGATGCAATATCCAATGCGGTCAAGTTGGGTAGGGCAGGCTTAGGAGCGCCAGAGAAGCCTATAGGGAGCTTCTTGTTTGCAGGACCAACAGGAGTTGGCAAGACAGAGGTGACCAGACAGCTTGCTACAGCGATGGGTATGGAGCTGATTCGTTTCGACATGTCGGAATACATGGAGCGTCATACGGTGTCTCGCTTAATAGGTGCGCCTCCTGGTTATGTCGGTTACGATCAGGGCGGATTGCTTACCGAAGCGGTAACTAAGACACCACATTGTGTGTTGCTGTTAGATGAGGTCGAAAAGGCCCATCCAGAAGTATTCAATTTACTGTTGCAGGTGATGGACCACGGGACCCTGACAGATAATAACGGACGTAAGGCTGATTTTAGAAACGTGATACTGATCATGACAACGAATGCTGGCGCTGAGTTGATGAGCCGGTCTTCGATCGGGTTTACTTCTCAAGATCATTCTACCGATGGTAAAGAGGCGATTACACGCTTGTTTACTCCAGAATTTAGAAACCGACTAGATGCAATCATTCAGTTCAATAGTTTGGATACTGATGTCATCAAAGGTGTTGTTGATAAGTTTCTTACCGAATTGCAATGTCAATTGGATGATAAGAAAGTACAACTGGACGTTGATGATGATGCCAGAGAGTGGTTTGCTAAGAAGGGCTATGATCGCAGCATGGGGGCTCGGCCGATGAATCGATTGATCCAAGATATGCTGAAGAAGCCGCTTGCGGAAAAGATTCTATTTGGTGAGCTCGCCGATGGTGGTGGTGTAGTGCATGTGTCTACTAGCGAAGATGAGTTAGAGGTGGAGGTAGAGCCAGCCTAAGTGCAGCTTTACTGGAAGTCAGGCATAAAAAAAGAGCGCTAAGCGCTCTTTTTTTATGCCTGACTCTTTGATTTAGCGAACGCGATAAGTGATGCGTCCCTTGCTTAAATCATAAGGTGTCATTTCAACCTTAACCTTGTCGCCAGTTAAGATTCGAATATAGTTTTTTCGCATCTTGCCAGAAATGTGAGCTGTAAGCACGTGGCCATTTTCTAGCTCTACACGAAACATGGTGTTAGGCAGGGTTTCTACAACCGTACCTTCCATTTCGAGTGAATCTTCTTTTGCCATTCGGCCACTACCTCTTTGTTTTGAGTCGCTTTTCTATAGATGGAAGCAGGCGCAATCCTCCCCCCACGAAATTAAGGGCTGAATTCTGCACCAATTCATGATGAGAATCAAAAAAAATGGCAAAAAAAATCAAATTTCGTAAGAAATGACCCGTTAGGCAGGGTTTTAGGTCGTTTTGTTGCACTTAAAAGGGTTGCGGAGGGCTGTTAATCGATCTCATCAAGAGGGTTGGTTTGTACCCATCTGTCATCAATGAGCATTTCAAGAGGCTTGTAATCTGTCTTGTAGCTCATCTTTTGGCACTCTTTGATCCAGTAGCCGAGATATACGGCAGGCAATTCTATTCGTTTAGCCTCCTCGATTTGCCAGAGGACAGCCATTACACCTAAGCTTCTTTTGGGTTCGTTCACGTCATAAAAGGTGTATACCGCCGATATACCATTTTCAAGAATGTCACAGACGGATACAGCCAGCAATCGAGAATTGCAGTCTCTGAATTCATAAAAGGTTGTGTTCCCCCAATCACTGAGCAGGAACGATGCATACTGTTCTTGGGACGGAGGGTACATATCGCCATCGTGGTGCTTTTTTTCAATGTAATGCCGATAGAGTTCGTAATGCTCTTCGCTATATTTTGGTTCGACTGCCGTTATGGCCAGATCAGCATTTTTTTTGAGCACACGCTTTTGCTTGCGAGAGAGCTTAAAGGTGGCGCTTGGTATTCGTACAGGGATGCAGGCCGAGCACTGTCTGCAGTGTGGCCGATAGAGGTAATTGCCGCTGCGCCTGAAGCCTAGCTCAGATAAATCAGAATATAGATTCTTGTCTACTTCTGCTTTTGGGTCTGCAAAAAGGGTGATTGCATCTTGTCGGGGCAAGTAGCTACACTTGTGTAGTGGCGTAATAAAGAACTTCACCGCAGCTAAATCAGTCATTCATGGCGCCTTTTTAACTTTCTTTGTGAAATTATTGGCTTTTTTTGCCAATTGTTCCAGAAATTTTAAAGAATAACCCCGAACATTTTATGAATTTGAATCGATTGTTGAAGTGGTGCTCCAGCATCCTTGGTGAATAGAAAGGCTGTCGCTGCTTGCAATGTAGCTAGATAGATGATCTTCAAAGGTTTTTCGTGAAATCTCAATTGCGCCTAAACTGGTTAAGTGAGGGTTTTCAACTTGGCAGTCGATAAGTTTAATATCTTTTTGCAGGCAGCGGTCTACTAGATGGCAAAATGCTACCTTAGACGCATTGCTGTGTGTAGAGAACATGGACTCTCCAAAAAAAACCGAGCCAAGAGATATGCCATAAAGCCCCCCAACTAGCTCACCTGTTGAGGACCATGTTTCAATAGAATGTGCGTAGCCAAGTTGGTGTAACTTGATGTACGCATTAATCATACTTGACGTGATCCATGTTCCTTCGCTGTCCGGTCTTGGGAGTGAACACGCTTTAATCACTTGGGTAAAGGCGGTGTCGCACGTGACTCGATAGGTTTTCTTGCGCAGCACTTTTTGCAAGCTCTTAGATGCTTTGAACGTATTGGGATAAAAAACTGCGCGAGGTGCTGGCGACCACCACAATATTGGCTGATCAGCTTCATACCATGGGAAGATCCCCCTTCTATAGGCTTCAATAAGTGTTTCTGGCTCGAGGTCTCCGCCAGCGGCAAGTAAGCCGTTGGGGTCTTCGAGTGCCTTGGAGGTCGCTGGGAATCCAGCAATATGGTGCCCGATAAAGGGTATTTGGGTCATAAGAGCCATTGGGGCCGGCTGGGCCCCTCCGTTAGCCTTCGTGTTGGTAGTTACTGATCGTCCAAGAAACGCTCGGCATCCAGTGCCGCCATACAGCCAAAGCCCGCTGATGTAATGGCTTGGCGATAGGTGTGGTCTGCGACGTCCCCTGCAGCGAACACGCCCGGTACGCTAGTTGCAGTCGCGTTACCATCAAGTCCTGTTTGGATCTTGATGTAGCCATTATTCATATCTAACTGACCTTCGAAAATCTGAGTGTTAGGAGTGTGACCGATAGCAATAAAAACGCCCATTAAGTCGATATCCTTGGTTTCACCTGTGGACGAGTGCTTGATTCGCATGCCGGTAACGCCCATATCATCGCCCAGTACTTCGTCAAGTTGATGGTTCCATGCGATGGTGATGTTGCCGTTCTTTGCCTTTTCTAAGATCCTGTCTTGTAGGATCTTTTCAGAACGGAATTGGTCTCGACGGTGCACTACGACAACTTCTTCTGCGATGTTTGAAAGGTATAATGCTTCTTCAACAGCGGTGTTTCCGCCACCGATGACTGCTACTTTCTTTTTGCGGTAGAAGAAGCCGTCGCAGGTTGCGCAAGCGGATACGCCTTTACCTTTGAATGCTTCTTCTGAATCTAAGCCTAAATACTTAGCTGAAGCTCCAGTTGTGATTATGAGCGCATCGCAGGTGTACGTGCCGGAATCACCAGTTAAGGTATACGGCCGACTGGAAAAATCGACTGTATTGATGTGATCGAAGAGAATTTCAGTATCAAACTTCTCAGCATGAGCTTTCATTCTTTCCATTAGAGCTGGGCCTTGTAAGCCCTCTACATCTCCAGGCCAATTATCGACATCGGTGGTGGTGGTTAATTGACCGCCAGGCTGGATGCCGGTAATCATAACGGGATTGAGATTGGCGCGGGCGGCATATACCGCAGCCGTGTAACCGGCAGGGCCGGAACCAAGAATTAGTAGTTTACAGTGCTTGTTGTTACTCATTAGGGGGCCTGGGTTGCGTAGTCAGTGAATGTGTCGTTAGCGTAATAAATTTAATCGAAACTTATACGCTCAATTGTCATCTATTTCAAATAGAAGCTCGCCATTAGGCTCATAGGTAAAAACTATAACAATGTAATGTGGGCAGGGGTGACGGCTTTGAGTAAACCCCTAATGCTATGTGGGTAATTATTGATCGCTGGAGAGGTGTTTGTGCCGCTAAATAGCAAATAATCAGATTTAATCAGGAAGAATATTGTCTGCGCGTTGCGTTACTGGTGAAATTTGCGAAAATACAGCATGTTACGATGAGAATGTGCAGTGAAGCTACGTAACGTCTGACTGAGCGGGGTTTGCCCATCGGTACCGTCATGGTTAAGATTTCCAATTTATATTCAGTGAATAGGTTTAACTTTTGAAGAAGAAGCAAGTGGTAGAACAATCGGCTCCTATTTGGTCAGATCACGTTGCCCGAGGAGTACGCGAAGGGGCGATGATTTTGTTGTTCTTTTTGTCGCTATTTATGATGGTGGCATTGGCGACATTTCATAGTGCTGACCCAGGTTGGACCAATATTGGTACAGCCAAAAGCGTTAGCAATGCTGGCGGTCCAGCGGGCGCATGGTTTGCTGATGTGCTGATGTCGCTTTTCGGGTACTTGGCCTATTTATTCCCCATACTTGTCGGCTATAGGGCCTGGCTAGTGTTTCGTGACAAAAATGCTAAACAATGGAATTGGCCGATGGCAGGGTTACGGTTGCTCGGCTTTTTGGTGACTATGTTGTCTGCTGCAGGGTTAGCCTATCTGCATTTTGATGTGTCTCCTGGCGAATTGCCCGCGATTGACTCTGTAGGGCGGAATTCGGCTGGTGGGATAATTGGGATAGAAATTGGTGGTTTTGCGCTAAGTCAGTTTAATGGGTTGGGTGCCACGTTGTTGTTTTTGTCGCTGTTTTTGACGGGATTGACGATTTTTGTGGATGTATCTTGGATTGGTGTGATGGATAGCATTGGGAAATACACCCTGAACTTTTTAAAATGGGCCCAGGAGAAAAGGGTTCAGTTAAAAGAAAAGCACGAAAAAAATGCTGAGCAAAATAAGATAAAGAAAGCCAGACAAGTTGTAATTAAGAAAGATATCGCCAAGCAAGAAAAGCGGAAGCCCCCTAAGATTACCGAGCCTAAAGCTAAAGAAAATAAGAGCAAGCGAATCGAAAAAGAAAGGCAAAAGAGTTTGTTTGATAATCCGGTGACAGGGGACTTGCCGGCTATAGCGTTACTTGATGCTGTTGATGGTCAAGCTAAAGCGGGGTTCTCTGCGGATACACTGGAAAGTATGTCACGCTTGTTAGAAATCAAGCTTCTCGATTTTGGTATTGAGGTTCAAGTTGAAAATGTGTTGCCGGGGCCGGTTGTTACACGCTTCGAGATTCAGTTGGCAGCGGGCATTAAAGTAAGCCGAATAACAAATTTGGCAAAAGATTTGGCTCGATCGTTAGCCATTGTTTCTGTACGTGTCGTAGAGGTTATTCCCGGTAAAACGGTGGTAGGCATAGAAATACCAAATGAAGACCGTGAGCTAATTCGTTTGAGTGAGATATTATCTTCCGAGGTGTTTGATAACTCTTCATCTGCTTTAACGCTAGCCTTAGGCAAGGATATATCAGGGGAGTCCATTGTTGCTGATCTTGGGAAGATGCCTCATTTGCTTGTTGCCGGTACTACTGGTTCGGGTAAATCAGTTGGTTTGAATGCGATGTTGTTGAGTATGTTATTCAAGGCCTCACCCACTCATTTGCGCTTAATCATGATTGATCCAAAAATGCTTGAGCTTGCTGTGTACGATGGAATCCCACACTTGTTGACACCTGTCGTTACAGACATGAAAGAAGCCGCTAACGCGCTGCGTTGGTCAGTGGCTGAAATGGATCGACGCTATCGTTTGATGGCTGCCATGGGCGTGAGAAACCTGGCTGGTTACAACAAAAAGATCAGCGAGGCGATTAAGAAAGGAGAGCCGATCAAAGATCCTTTTCATCAGCCTTCTGAGTTCATTCCGGAGCCTGAAGATTTAGCGGAGCTACCTCATATTGTCGTCGTCGTAGACGAATTTGCTGACATGATGATGATTGTTGGGAAAAAGGTTGAGGAGCTTATTGCTCGAATCGCGCAGAAAGCGAGGGCGGCGGGTATCCACTTGATTTTGGCAACCCAGCGTCCTTCTGTCGATGTTATTACAGGCTTAATTAAGGCGAATGTACCCTCGCGAATAGCCTTTCAGGTGTCATCCAAAATAGATTCGCGGACAATATTAGATCAAGGTGGTGCTGAGCAGTTGCTTGGTCATGGTGACATGTTGTATTTACCGCCAGGGACAGGGTTACCTGTACGAGTCCATGGAGCGTTTGTTGATGATGATGAAGTACACAGGGTCTGTGACGATTGGCGTCGTCGTGGTGAACCAAACTATTTAGAAGAGATCTTAGAGGGTGGTGGCGAGGCTGGTGTAATGCCGGGAGAATCTTCTGGTGATGCAGACTCTGAAGTTGATGCTTTATATGATCAAGCGGTGTCAATTGTGACGGAATCCAGAAGGGCGTCGATTTCGTCGGTTCAGCGTAGGCTAAAAATAGGGTACAACCGGGCCGCCAGAATGATAGAGGCGATGGAGGCTGCAGGAGTAGTGTCTGAAATGGGATCAAATGGGTCCAGAGAAGTGTTGGCTCCGCCACCACCTAAATAAATCAAAAGGTAGTAAACGATAATGCAATGGGTTAACAAACTAATATTCTTTGGGATGATCTTTATTCTGATAGCTTCGTCGAACGTAAATGCTGGTCAGTTGAGCGAGCGAGCGTCTGCTGAGCAGCTAATCAAGCAACTTAAGGCAATGCAGAGTATTCATTCTAGCTTTCGTCAATGGGTACAGGATTCAAAGCAGGCCTCTTTGCAGGATGTGACAGGGACAATGTGGGTTCAAAAGCCAGGGCAGTTTCGATGGGATACTAATAACCCTTACCCACAAAGCATTATGGCTAATGGCGAGTTTATTTGGATCTATGATGAGGATCTGGAACAAGCTACCCAACAAAAACTCGATAAACATGTTGGGAATACACCAGCACTATTGCTCAGTGGTGATCCATCTCGGTTGGCTGAAAGCTTTGCTATTAGCGCTTACTTATACGATGAAACTGGCGAGTGGCGCTTTGACCTAAAGCCTAAAGGAGAGGGGGCGTTGTTTGAGTTGTTGCGGGTTAATTTTAAGGATGGAAAACTTATCGATATGTATCTAGAGGATGCTCTTGGTCAGACGACTAAAATCGAGTTTACTGAACAAAAGATAAATCTGGCGATTAATTCTGACGTGTTCACTTTTACCCCTCCAGAGGGTGTAGATCTTATCAAGGATTTTTAAGTGGATGACTTGTTTGGTGAGGAGGAGCATTGGCAGCCATTGGCGGCCCGTCTTCGACCAGCAACGCTCGACCAGTATTTGGGGCAGGATCACCTTTTTGGTGAAGGTAAACCTTTACGCAAAGCCATAGAGTGTGGGTTGGTACATTCTATGATTTTATGGGGACCGCCAGGTACCGGTAAAACCACCTTGGCAAAACTGCTCGCCAATTATATTTCTGCCCGGTTTATTACATTGTCCGCGGTACTTAGTGGCGTTAAGGATATTCGAGCTGCGATCGATGAGGCTAAGCAGCTAAAATCCCAGGGGCAAAAAACGATTCTATTCGTGGATGAGGTCCATCGTTTTAATAAGTCGCAGCAAGATGCTTTTTTACCTTATGTTGAGGACGGTACGGTTATATTTGTTGGTGCGACAACAGAAAATCCCTCGTTTGAGTTAAATAACGCATTGCTTTCACGTGCTCGAGTATATGTTCTAAAGTCTATTTCGGAATCTGTATTAGTGGACTTGTTAAAGACCGCTCTGGCTGATCGTGAAAGGGGGCTTGGGGAGCTAAATGTGTCCGCGGAGCCGGATATGCTAGAGATTGTTGCTAAAGCGGCAGATGGTGATGCTAGAAAGGCGTTAAACTTGCTTGAGGTGAGTTGCGATTTAGCTTCAAGTGAATCTGAAGGGGATCGTATCGTTATTACCCATGAGGTCCTCGATCAGGCATTGAGTGGGAATGTGCGGCAATTTGATAAAGGCGGTGATGTTTTTTATGAGCAAATATCTGCACTTCATAAATCGGTAAGAGGGTCATCACCGGATGGGGCTCTATATTGGTTTGTCCGAATGATTGATGGGGGCTGTGACCCTCTTTATGTGGCCCGTCGCGTTGTAAGGATGGCGAGTGAAGATATCGGTAATGCTGATCCTCGGGCATTAGAAATCGCGCTTAATGCGTGGGATGTGCAGGAGCGTCTTGGGCACCCGGAAGGTGAATTAGCGATAGCCCAAGCCGTTGTGTATATGGCAAGCGCACCAAAGAGCAACGCCGTATATAAGGCCTTTAATCAAGTGAAGTCAGATATACGCCAATCTCCAAGTTATGATGTCCCAATTCACCTTAGAAATGCACCTACCAAACTGATGAAAGCACAGGGTTACGGGGGCGAGTATCAATATGCTCATGATCACCCAGATGCGTATGCGGCAGGGGAGTCGTATTTGCCCGAAGCAATCGATCAAACTCAATGGTATCATCCTGTCCCGCGTGGTCTCGAAATAAAAATTGCGGAAAAATTGCGATATTTGCGGGGATTGGACCAAGGAAATGATTGGAAAAGATACCCTCCAAGTACCGAATCAAGAGATGTGTAAGTCATGAGTGTATTGCATCAAATTATATTAGTGAGCCTTGGTGGAGGCTTGGGGGCGAGCTCGCGTTATCTTATGATGACCTATTTGGAGCCTCAGCTTAACATTAGGTTTCCGTATGCTTTGCTCTCGGTTAATGTGCTCGGATCGTTCTTGTGCGGCATGTTTTTTGTGGTTATTGTGTCGATGACGGGCATGAAGGAACAGTTAAGGCTGTTTCTATTGGTTGGCTTTTTCGGTGCATTCACCACGTTTGCAACCTTCTCGCACGATACCGTTCGACTGCTGGAGGAAGGGCATTTGGTGCTGGGGGTGTTGAATGTGATGTCAAATGTGTTTGCATGCCTGATGGCCTATTGGCTGGGCAGTCTGCTTGCAAAGCAAGTGTTTTAGCGGCCTAAAATGGTCACTTTTTTCAAGGCTCTGAGGTACAATGCGCAGATTGCCTCCAGATCATTAACTTTTAAGAGAATTGGTTTTCATGTTAGACCCCAAATTACTTCGCAATGCGCTTGACGATATCGCTAACAAACTTGCTGTTCGAGGGTATGAGCTAGATACCGCGACTTTACGTGAACTTGAAGAGCAGCGAAAAACACTGCAAGTGGAAACGCAGAACTTGCAGAGTGAGAAGAATGCTAGTGCTAAGTTGATAGGTCGCGCAAAGGCGGCAGGTGAAGATATAGCGCCACTCTTGAAAGCTGTTGAGGAATGCGGATCTAAACTCAGTCTTTGCGAGGATAGCCTAAGGGCACTGCAGACCAAATTGAATGATGTGTTAATGGCTATTCCTAATGTTCCTCACGAGTCAGTGCCGGAGGGTCAAACCGAGGACGACAATGTTGAATTGCGTACTTGGGGGGAGCCAAAGGAATATGCATTTGAACCGAAAGACCATGTCGATATAGGGGAGAATGTTGGGCTTTTGGATTTTGAAACAGCCGCAAAAATTACTGGGTCACGATTTGCCGTGATGAAAGGCCCGATGGCTAGATTACATCGTGCCCTCGCGCAATTTATGTTAGATACGCACACCCAAGAGCACGGCTATGAAGAAGTTAATGTGCCGTTTATGGTGAACCCTGATTCATTGCGTGGGACTGGGCAGTTACCTAAATTTGAAGAAGATTTGTATAAACTGCGTGGTAATAGAGAGCTCTATTTGATTCCTACCGCTGAAGTGCCGGTAACGAATATGCTCCGTGATGAAATCGTTCCTGAGCAAGAGTTGCCGTTGAAGTTTACCTCCCATACGCCGTGTTTTCGTAGTGAGGCAGGCTCTGCAGGCAGGGATGTGCGGGGGATGATTCGTCAGCACCAATTTGAAAAAGTTGAATTAGTCCAATTTGTTAAACCCGAAGATTCCTATGAGGCGTTGGATGGTTTGTTAGCCGCAGCGGAAGCTATTTTGCAAAAATTAGAATTACCGTATCGCGTTGTGACGTTGTGTGGTGGGGATATCGGTTTTTCCGCAGCAAAGACCTATGACATCGAGGTTTGGCTTCCAGGTCAGCAGAAGTATCGAGAAATATCCTCCTGTAGCAATTTTGAGGATTTCCAGGCCAGACGTATGCAAGCACGTTTTCGGCCAACAGGGAGTAAAAAACCTGAACTGCTACATACACTTAATGGATCAGGTCTCGCAGTTGGGCGAACCTTGGTGGCAGTGTTAGAAAATTATCAAAATGAGGACGGAAGTATCTCGATTCCTGAGGCTTTGCTACCCTATATGGGTGGTGTAACCGAAATCAGCTCGTAATAGGTCTACGTATTTACGCTATTTATTGGGTCGTAGGGCTATAACTAGGTTTATTGGAGTCGATGATGGATTTTCTACCGGTATATATTGATATCCGGTCTCAGCGCTGTTTGGTTGTGGGTGGTGGTGAGATTGCAGTAAGAAAGGCGAGCCTGTTAGTAAAGGCGGGCGGACAGATTGATGTCGTTGCAGAGCAGGTTTGCTCTGGAATGACCGCTATCCTCGAATCAGCGGAAGGTAGTCAGTTATTTCAGCGGCGCTATCAGCTAGATGATTTGTTGGGCGCAAAAGTTGTGATTGCGGCAACTAATGACGAGGAAGTTAATCGTCAAGTCTCAGAAGAAGCCAAGGCACTTAGCGTGCCTGTCAATGTCGTAGACAACCCAGACTTATGTAGCTTCATATTGCCCGCAATCATAGATCGTTCGCCGGTTGTGGTGGCGGTTTCAAGCGGTGGTCAGTCGCCAGTGTTGGCGCGGCTAATTAGAGCAAAACTAGAAACGACCATTCCCGCCAGTTATGGCAGGTTGGCTTCTCTGGTTGGAGCTGTGCGGGACAAGGTAAAAGCGCGGTTTTCGACGATAAATCAGCGGCGTGCGTTTTGGGAAGAGACATTGACGGGGCCTGTTGCTGAATATGTGTTTGCGGGAAAGGAAGAAGAAGCCCAAAAAATGCTAGAAGAGCAGTTGGCAGATCATAGCGTCGAGCCCAGCACCAAAGGTGAGGTATATCTCGTTGGGGCAGGCCCTGGAGATCCTGACCTACTTACGTTCAGAGCGCTTAGATTGATGCAGCAGGCTGATGTTGTGCTGTACGACCGTTTGGTAAGCCCTGAAGTGCTTGATTTGGTTCGAAGGGACGCGGAGAGAATATACGTAGGAAAGGCTCGTAATGATCATTCTGTGCCTCAAGATAAGATCAATCAGTACCTTGTAGATCTTGCTTTGGAGGGCCGTCGAGTGTGCCGCTTAAAGGGAGGAGACCCGTTTATATTTGGTCGTGGCGGTGAGGAAATTGATATGCTAGCGGAGCAGAATATTGATTTTCAAGTGGTGCCTGGAATCACGGCAGCGTCAGGTTGTTCGACATATGCGGGCATACCATTGACTCACAGGGATTATTCTCAGTCGGTTCGGTTTGTGACGGGCCATTTAAAAGACGGCACGAGTGACTTAGATTGGGAAGTGTTAGCGAAAGGTAATCAAACTCTGGTGTTCTATATGGGGTTGGTTGGGCTGCCTAATATATGTAGTTCGTTGATAGATCATGGTATGGCCGCTGAAATGCCGATTGCTTTGATCCAACAGGGAACTACAAGAAATCAAAAAGTTCTTACGGGAACCATCGCGACAATGCCAGATATTGTTAGGGATAACCCAGTGGTTCCGCCAACGTTGATCATTGTGGGTGAAGTTGTTCAGCTACATGATAAATTGCAATGGTTTAATCCTGCAAAAACATGATGTTGATATAGTCTAAAGGAGCCTAAATTGGCTCCTTTATTGTTTCGTAATGATTGTAAATATCCTCCATTGTACTTTTTTGGTCTACGCTTACGTATATACGTTATGTTCTATGTAGGCCGGTTGTATGGAATGGTTTAACAATATATCGATAAAATATAAGATTTCATTAATCCCACTTGTCAGTGTCTTGGGGTTTGCCCTTAATCTTGGGTATAGCTTTACCTCAAGTGCTGACTCAAGCCAAAGGCTTGGGCAAGTTCAGCAGGTGTATTATCCATTACTAGAGAAATCAGATGCTGTCATCGTTAAGGTGACAAGTATTCCAGAGATTCTTAACTCAGCGGTCAGTGCGGGCGAGATGGATATGGTCGCCGCAGCAGATAGTACTGCAGACGAAGTGCGGGCTCTGTTAGATGAAATAGCGAAAATTCAGCAAAATGGCGATTCGCTGGTATCCGATATTGTGAGTGGCTTTGAAGGCTATTTTGGTGCCGCTAAAGAGTTATCTGTCAGCATGATTGATGGGACGGCAGACTTTAGTCAGCTTAGTGGCAAGATGTCTGGGATGACTGCTCAGCTGAAGAATCTACAAAAGCTGCTGGCCGAGTTTAGGGAGCAGAGTTTTGTTTCCTTTAACGATAATATCCAGCAGTCAACAGATGGTGCTAATCAAGCGCTAATGATTGGTGTTGTGGTGTCCCTGAGTACGATTGGAATATTGATGCTCGTATCATGGTACGTGACTTACTTAGTGACGGGTAGCATAGAAAAAGTGGTCGTTTCACTGAAAGAAATTGCCTCCGGGGATGGGGACTTAACCCAGAGGATAGAACAGGATTCAAGGGATGAGATGGGTAAGCTTGTCCACTGGTTTAATCTGTTTATTGAAAAATTGCAGCATACCATCGGTGACGTTGTAAAGTCGGTTAGCCCTCTAAATGATGTGTCTGGTGAGTTGGAAAAACTATCGACGAGTAGTCGCGGTACGTCGAGTATGCAGCTCGAATCTACCTTGGTCATGTCACAGTCGATCGGTGAGATGTTACAAAGCCTTGCTGAAAATGCGACTAATGCATCGAATGCTGCAGACTCTGCTGCTAATGCTGATGAAGAGGCAAAATCTGGGCAAAAGATTGTGACTGAGACGGTAAAAATTATTGATGAACTTGCTGCTGAAGTTGAAAAGGCAGGGGACACCATCAAGCAGTTGGAAGCTGATACTGAGAATGTGGGGAATATTCTAGGCGTGATTCAGGGTATCGCTGCGCAAACAAATTTGTTGGCATTGAACGCAGCGATCGAAGCTGCGAGAGCGGGTGAGCAGGGCAGAGGGTTTGCCGTAGTTGCAGATGAGGTCAGGACGTTGGCATCGAGGACACAAGAGTCAACGGAAGAAATTCAGTTGGTGATTGAGCAGCTTCAAAAGACAGCGAGAACCATCACTCTGGTTATGGATCAGGGCCAAGTGAAAGCAAGAGAGAGTGTCACAAAGGCGGCTGAAACAGGTGAATCTTTGGCAAATATAGCTGCTGGTGTGGGTACTATTATGGAGATGAACATGCACATCGCGTCTGCAACGGAAGAGCAGCAACAAACATCAGCGTCGATTCAGCATGCTGTGGAAGAGATAAGGGATTCAGCAGAAAATACTGCTAAGGGAATGGAGCACTTGGCAAATTCAACTCAGCAGTTAGTGTCGGTTTCTTCTAATTTAGGAACGATTGCTTCACAATTTAAAGTATAGCCTTAGATAAGGGATCGGTTGCGTTGCTCCCAAAGGGCATCAGCCATATTAAGTGACTCAGATTGGGTAGCCGTTTGTTGAGTAAGTTTTAGTGCTAGCGCAATTGTTCCTTTGGCAGCGGCGATGCCGTACTCATGATCAACCTCACCTTGCCAAACCTTGGCGAATTGCCGCAAATCTAAGTCAGACTCCTTCAGATGGCGCCGTTCGAAGAGTCTCGGCCATTCCTCTTGAGTGAGTTCACCATTGGAAATAGACAGTGATTTACATGGCGTGTCTGGGTTTCGTTCGATTTCGCCAGCCTCACCTTTAATGACCAGAGAATTGTGATAGCCGAGAGCCTGAGACGCCAGTTGGTGTGAAGGTTGGTAAGCCGGGTGAAAAATACCTTGAATGATGTAGGGGGCGTTGGTCGGATTGATTAAGCGGGCGAGTGTGTGAACGGGTGAGCGTAGACCTAGAGTATTTCTTAGGTTGATAATATTAGCGAGCTTAGGGCACATTGAGCGCAAGGGGAAATAGGTAAACCCTTGTGAGTGTTTGTGCTCGATGACTTCATTCCAGTTTTTCGATATAGCAAACCCTAGCGTACTAAGGACTTCTTCCGTGTAGATTCTATCGATGGTATGCCCTGCAGCGCCATGCATAAATATGTCGATATTATTTTCGGCTAATACTAATACGGCTAATAAATACCAGGGCAGGTGCCGCCTTTTTCCTGCGTAGGAAGACCAGTCCAGGGTGAAATCGACGCCTTCGATGTTTGGTAGGCAATGTTTTTTTACCGCGTTAACAAAGCCAATTAATTCCTCAGGGCTTTCCTCTTTAACTCGTAGCAACATGAGAAATGCACCTAGCTGTACATCCTCCACTTCGCCGTCCATGATCATAGTCATTGCTTGGTGTGCTTCGTCTAGAGTCAGTGAGCGGCTGCCTTTTTTGCCTTTTCCTAGAATCCTGACAAATTGTGCAAAAGGATGTTCGTGGCTGGGTGGAATGCTGGTTTTCATGGTTTTTCTCGAAGTTATAAGCAGTTGGTAGGGCGTGGTAATCCTGCAATTTTTGCGGCTCGTTTGGCCGGGCTGTCAGGGAATAGTCCAAGTAGATAGATACTGGTACCTTTCTCGTCTCCAAGTTTCTTTTTTGCAGCTTTAACTAGAATGCGCATCGCTGGGGCGTGTTCGAATTCATTATGAAAATCACGCAATAGATAAATGACCTCCCAGTGAGCAGGGGTTAAGCTAATAGCGTCATTTGCCGCAAGTTGTTTTGCCACCTCTTCATCCCAGTCTGACAGTAGTTCTAAGTAACCCTCTTTGTCTAGGGGTATAGTCTTGCCATTGATTTCTATAGATCTCATGTTACGACCATGTTTGGCTCGCGGTGTGGGCGACAGTTAGTTGCACAAATTCATCGTAGTCAACGGGCTTGCTGGTGCTTGACGGGCATAAGCCTCGAGCCTTTACGTCTTGTGATAAATAGTAGGTTTGAATGTGTGCCTTCTCGATATCGTTGAGCAAGGCGCTGTCTAATAGACAATATACCCCGTCCTCGATAAATAGAATGGCATCGCCTGTATTTGCGACGGATAGACAGTCACGAATGCTGGTGGAGTTGGATTCGGGTCTAGTGATTATATGTAAGGTCATGGGCGCAGTATTAAAACGTGAATATTTTGTGTTGAGTTGAATATAGCTCTTTTACTTCTTTAGGCGTCAATGTGCTGCAAGGTATCGATATGTCATCGAGCGTTAGGCCTCGTTCCTGCAGGCTTTTGTCGAGCGTAACAATGGATTCCACGCCATACATGTCGAGGGACTGAAAAATTGCCGCAGTATTTTTTGTAGGTAGCCCACTTGGGTCCTGACTTTTTATAGCTTGAAATACACCGTCTCCCAGTAGTAGTAGCGTCACATTTTGGCCGAAAGCACTAGCCGTGAGCAGCGCGTCTAGCCCTTCTTTGGTTGAGGGGGTAGAGTGTGGGGCTTTATTAAACACAAATAGAAAATTGAGCGCTGTATTGCTATCAGTCATGTTAGACCCCAAATGTGACTAAGCGATCGCTAGTGATCGCAGCTTCGGCTAGTTGGCCCAAACCTGAGATAACAAAGGGCTTACTGACGTTGTGAGCATTCTTTTCGTATCGAATGGATTCATCTTTATCCAAAATGCCTCGCTTTAGGCAAGCCGAAACACAGAGAATAAGCTCTACATTATGTTGAAGCGCGAGTTCGCTCCATTGGGCTGGGATGTCAATTTCATCTTGAGGTACAACGGCTAGACTGCATCCGGTATGGACTCCGTCGCTTGAAAAAAACACTCGGCCAAGTTGATGTTCAGTCTTTAGTAGCGCTTTGGCAAAGTTTAGCGCACTAAGATTGCCTTGATGGCTATAGGGTGAACAGGTTACGTGTAGAGCAAAGTTCATTGGTTTATCCTAAAAAAAAGCCCCGAACAGCGTGAGCTGTTCGGGGCTTTTTGAGGCTTGGATATTAATCGTCGCCAGAGAACGCCGTTAAGATACTCATTAGGCTGAGAAGCAAGTTGTAGATTGATACATACAAGCTGATAGTGGCAAGGACATAGTTTCTCTCGCCACCATTGATGATTTGACCCGTTTGCCAAAGAATCATCGCGCTAGAGAATAGTACAAAGAAGCCCGAGATAGCTAACGATAGCACCGGCATCTGAAGGAATATGTTGGCAATTACGGCAACAAGAATGATCCAAAATCCAGCGGTCAAGAATCCAGTCAAGAAACTGAAGTCTTTCTTGCTGACCACAGCATATGCCGACAGACTAAGGAACGTCATGCCTGTCATGCCAAGAGCCATTGTAATGATGTTGCTGCCCCCTGGTATGGACAGAAACATATTAAATATAGGGCCTAAGGTGTAGCCTAGGAAGCCAGTGAACACAAATGTTAGCACTAAACCCATAGGGCTGTTCTGTGTCTTGTGTATTGCAAATAGCAATCCATAGAAGCCTACGAGAAGCACTATGATATTGGGGTAGGGTGCATTCATTGCCATCGCAACGCCTGCAACAATGGAGCTGAAAATAATGGTCATTCCAAGCAACATGTAAGTGTTTCTTAGAACCTTGTTGATCGCGACAGAATCCTGTTGGCCCGTGAGTTCCGGGGCGGCATAGGGATTATTTTGCATAATAAACCTCGAGTTTTTCCATAAATTGTCTGTGTATGATGACGAACTGTTATCCCTGTTCGCATAGGCCCCCTATGAAAGCATGAGCCACTTACAACAATAATAATGGTGGTCATCACAATATCAAGGGTTTGACACATTGTAAGCAAAATAATTTCCTTTTAGGGGGGCTAAACATGTCCTGAATCCGGTTAAAACCGCCCAAATCCTTGGCCTACATGGTTAAGGAGATAAAAATGCGGTTATTTTCAAATAAAGCTTCCCATTTCAATGGGTTGCTGTATTATTCGCCTCACTCGCCGGTGAGGTGGCTGAGTGGTCGAAAGCAACGGTTTTGAAAACCGTCGAGGGTTCATAGCCCTCCCAGGGTTCAAATCCCTGCCTCACCGCCATATAAGATAAGCCGTAGCCCTTTAAACAAGGGGTTGCGGCTTTTTCGTTTCTGGGTTTGGGGTGTTTTTGGGGCAGAATCACATCATTTGCACTATAGGATATTTTCATTACAACCGCCCAGTTTGCGAGTCTAGATAATCCCCCTATTTAAAATTGTCTGGTGCATTGTTAATGAAATAATACATGGCATCTGCAAATCGCTTAGCCTTTTTCTCGCTTAAGGAGTAAATGCGTTTTGTGATTTTTCCTGAGCCATCGCTGATTGCTGCAAAGTAATAGTTCCCCTTCTTGAATAGTGAGATGTTCGAGACAGAGGAGTGGTAAATCCTCTCTCCTAAAATCGTCGTTTTTGAGGTTACATTACCCGTCGATAACCCGGTATGCAGGCTGCCATGATGAAAGCCCCCGTGGTGATGTGAGCCAAAGCCGAGTACCAGTGCTTTAGTTCGCGTTTTTGTACCATAATCAAACCCAAGATACTCGGAGCCTATGTGCATCGCCTGCGGTCTATATTTTTGCGGTTGCTCCATTACAACTTGCTTAATTATTTTTGTTGCGCTGGGTTCGCTCTGTAACGGAATGGCTGAGTAGGGGACTGGAACAGATGAACAGGAAGCTAAAAATACTGTAGTCAAGAGCGTGATTAAGTGTTTCATAATCGTTACCCGTGTGGACGACTCATTTCGCCTAGGGAATAGCCAATGCATCGTCAGTTGCTGTATATCCAATTATAGAGGAGCTGACTGTTAAATGAACCACTTGGTATTAATTAGGCGTCTAATTTTATTAGTTTTGAGTGGGGGGGGGTAAAGCAGGCACGATCCGTTGTTCTATAATGAGTCAACGGGAATACAAAATTTGGGTGATTAAATGAAGCCTATTACCAGTATTGTGGCCTCTACTTGTGCAGCCGTGTTATTACTTCACTGTGATGTCATGCAAGCAGAAAGTAAAGCCGATACTGAAGATGTTATTCATTGGTACAGCTTTAATATTTCACCTGGAGGGATTCTAAGTGGCCCGTATCATCGCCAAGGTATAGGATACCTTTTCTATGAGGAGTATGCCGCTGCGCTGCCTGAGTACAATCATAAATTTTCTTACGCCAATGTTGCGCGCATGCGGGCTGTCGTTGAAAAGAAGGCAAATAGTTACATTACCTACATATTTCATCTGCCAGAATATACTGAGCATCGACATTGGGGGCCGGTTAATTATATCGCACCACCTAATAGGATCATTACGCGACCTTCTATCGCCAAGCAGTGGGCCAATAAGAGGTTGTCGCTTGCGGATATTCTTGAAAACCAACCCTTGCGTTTGGGTTTGATGGCAGGGCGCACCTATCGTGTACCTGAACTACTTGAGGCAAACAGGCACAATCCGAACCTTTTTCGAAAGCATGCTAGTAGTGAAAGTATCTATAAAATGATCCGTTCAAATCGTTTGGATTATACGCTGGGTGATTGGTTGGAGTTGGCGTACATAGAGGAATCTCTACAAATGGAAAATACTTTTGTGACCATTCCCATGCAGGAAGTCAGAGAATATACGCCCAATTTTGTAAGTTGTACTCGAAATCCTTGGGGTAAGAAGATTATCGACAAGCTTAATGCTGTATTTTCTACTGTGGATATAATGGAGGCTAAAATACTGCCACATGTTTTGCGTTGGGTGAGGGACAATGAGAAGCCCATTTATGCCAGGGAATATATTCGGCAGGTGAGAAAATATCTTAAAGGGAATAGATGACTGTAGGTTGTTTTGATTGGTTCAAATGCTTGTTTTGATATTTTGTTTGTGTCGATAGCGTTTGGGAATGAGCGTGATGGTTGGGGGGAGTCAGGAGTCGCTGAGTAAATTGCGCAACTGATTCCAATTCATCCGGCAATCAGTTGCAAATAGAAATGACGTTTATTTCGCTAAGAATGACAAAATGTGTTGTGTCACTTCTTCTGGTCTTTCCTGGTGAACAAATAACTTGCTATGTGCGACGGTCGCCAGTTCAACTTCGGAGCCAAATCGCGACATCATTTTTCTAGCGGCGCTAAGTGGGAATGTTCTGTCATTTTCTCCCCAAAGGAAAAGGGTCGGTAATGTAAGGTTGGGGTGTAATTCATCCATGTCATCGATTCGTTTCCAATTACAAATGTTGTTGAAGGAATGGATTGCGTCGCTAAATCTTTTTGAAGAGTTAAGCAAAGGCTCGATAAAATCAGTTTTGAAAGAGGATTTTAGTTGTGATTTTTCATAGAAGACACCGCCAAGGAACATAGGGGTGGCAACAATGTTATCTATAGCGAGCATTTTTCTCATGATCGCGCTTACTCCCGGTATTTTTAGGCCTTGTTTGTACATTGGCAGCCAAGGGGGGCGCTCAAAAGGGATTTCTGTATTAGACAATATTAAATGGGTGACGTTGCTAGGAGCTTTAGCAGCAAGATGACGGCCCACCATGCCACCGCTGTCATTGCCATAAACGGCATATGAGGATATCTCAAGTTTGCCCATCAGCTTAACGAGAAGGGAAGATTGCCCTTGTGGTGTAAGGTCGATTGTTTTGTGCCATGCTGTTTCCCCTAGGCCTGGCAGATCCACTGTTATACAGGTGAACTTATGGTTGATTTGATTGATCACTTTCTCATAGGTGAGGCCGCTAAGAGGCCAGCCGTGTAGAAACAAAATAACCGGTGCTGATAAGGGCGATAGCGGGCCGGATATCCGATAGGCTAATTCTAGCCCATCTATATCGGCTTTCTGAATTGGTGCCTCTCGTAATGGCATGTTGTGTTCAATTTTCACAGCAGCGATCATGTTCATGTTACCTTTGGTAAGTGAAGCGGAAATGATTGTTACTTAGTATGACGAGGTGTGCAGCGAATACTTGTAAAAACCGGAAGTCGGATAAAAGCGAGGAGTGTGTTAGTTAATGAACTCGAATGTGTTAATAATAAGTAATCAAATTACGGTGTTTGCAGGCTATATGCCGGATGTCGGACTGCATTCCCATTACACTGCAGTGTTAGTTTTTTCACTCGAGGGTGAACCGATTGCGGTTGCTGGAGAGGGTGGGGAGTGGAGTGGCTATGCTCGGTACTTTCTTCACCCCGACGTGCTTAATAAAATGCGAAACCATGATCAGTTGATAGGTTGCGTTTTTTTTGAGCCAGAGAGTTCGCTATATTCTCAATTTATAAAGGGAAAGGACCTTGGTAGAGAGGGTTTGGTTGAATACGTGGAGCCACTGGAGGATTTGGTTGCACTTATGAAAGGGTATTTCCAGGCCCCGAATAATACGGATGCGTTTATTCAATCAGTTGTGTCGTGTTTGATGGGAGCAATGGATTGTAGCAATGTGTTGGAAGGGGATCTGAGAGTTGATGAAGTATCGAAGGAGATCAAAAGGGACCTTGCTGCTAATGCCAGTGCAATGGAGCTGGCAAATTTGGTGAATATATCTGAGCGTCAATTGTCGACGTTATTTAAGCGTCAGCTGGGTGTCCCGATTAGGCGGTATCGGCAATGGTTAAGATTAAAGGAGGTTGCCCGGTTGGTTGGTGAAGGTCAAAACCTAACCGATGCGGCGTTAAACGCAGGCTTTTCGGACTCGGCTCATTTCTCAAATACCTGTCGAAAAATGCTGGGTGTTAAACCAACTGACCTTCTTTTGAGCAATATGCCATTGATGTTGTATGCCAGCTCTGATTGCGTTTAATTAGGCTTCCAAAGTGATTGAATTGTTGGCCTCTGATATGCCATGCTCAATAAAAAAGGGAGCAATAATTATGTCGGAGATTGATAGTTTTATTAATGCGGTGTTGGTGAGAGAAGGTGGGTTTGTTGATCATCCCTCAGATAGAGGTGGCCCCACGAATTTTGGTATTACTATTACAACGCTGTCCGGTTATATCGGGCGGCGAGCGACTCGAGAAGAGGTCAAGGCCCTCTCGGAAGATGTTGCTCGTGACATATATGAGAAAAATTATTTCATCGGGCCTCGTATTAATTTGCTTCCTGAAAATATCCAGAGCTTTGTGTTTGACAGTGCAGTAAATCATGGCCCCAGGCGGGGGATTAAATTTGTGCAAAGTGTATGCAATCAAGCGGGCTATCTCCCGATGCTCTCCGAAGATGGTGCGATGGGACCTAATACCAGAAAAGGAGCTGAGTGGGCTGGTCAGCAAATGGGGGGGGTGTTTTTGAAAGCTCTTGTGGAAGAGAGGCGGAATTTCTACAGTACGATAGTAGAGTCAAATCCATCGCAATTTGTTTTTTGGGATGGCTGGATGAATCGACTAAAGGATTTTGAGAGGGAGGTTGCGTAATGGCTTGGTGGGATTTTGTTGGTGGTATATTTGGCGGTGCGAAAGATGTTGCAGAGGTCTTTGTGCCCAATAAGGAGAAGCAAAGTAAGCGTTCTCATAAGGAGTCAATGGCGGATATTGATCGAGATATGGCGGCCCTTCAGCAATTCACAAAGGAATTTCACCAGCGCTTGAATAGAACGTGGTGGGATTCTTTTGTAGATGGCCTTAATCGATTGCCTAGGCCATTGTTGACGTTTTCGATCGTTGGTTTATTTGTTTTGGCGCCAATTGATCCAGCTCGATTTCTTCAAATAGCAAAGGCGTATGAGCTAATGCCGCCAGGGTATTGGGCTTTGCTAACCGTGATAATTGGCTTTTACTTCGGTGGCAGGATGCAGCTTAAATCACAGGACATGGCTGTTAAGAAGGATGCGTTGCAGGCCGCGAAGGATCTCGTATCAATGAAACAGGAATTTCGAAAGTTAGATGAGGAAGATGAGTCGACTGCATCCAAGATATTTGATGCCGCGTTAAGTGGTGGTGCGAGAAAAATCACCAACAGCGTTGTGCAAGGCTGGTTGGCGTCAAAAGCATCCTAGCGACGCATTGTTACAGCAATGATGGCCGCCAGGCATACATACGTACCACGCTTACGATAATGATCTGCTATATCGTAAGCACGATAAGCGTTAGTGATGTAAACCTGAGTGACGACTAGGTCCGGTGTGTCGTCGTATTTAAGTGATCCACATGTTGGTCTACAATGGTAACGTCATCGCAGTCATCGACATAGGCCGCCAGCGTTGCAAGCCCAAGTGGCGGAAAAAGAGAATATTTAATGGGGTGCTAAAACGGCGATTCTGACGCCATGAGTGCGGGTAGAATCATTTTTATCTTCATGCTGTGTTCCTGGTATCGGGGCTCATCAAATGAGCAGTGCGGTATAAAAATAATTCTATTGGCTGAATGTGGTTTAGTTGGGTTTACATAATGAAGAATTGTGGTGATTTTTAGTCATGCGAAAATTAGCCACCTTTAAACGAAGAATTGCTTCAGGTTGATGTAGTTCACAAATAGTTGGGTTTATTAAGTTTTTATTGCCTCTTGTAACGCACTTTGATATAAGTTCACCCGATCCATTGTTTTGGCAAAGGATGCTGGGAGTTTAGGTTTAGCTTGGTGTTATGCACCGTGGTCAGCGTTGCGCTGACTGAGGGGAACAATCCTCCAACTTTACAAGCACAATGACGACTGTTTCAGCCCCGCTTCGACGGTAGTGCACCTATTTGTTGAAGCGGTCTGGAGCAACCGCGCCAGTCGAGGTTCCGCACAACAAATAGGTGCACTACCGTCGGCGGGATCAGTGAGTCGTCAATGTTCCAGGTTTAGCAGTAGACCCTTCCAGCGGGGCCACCTTAGGGTGGCCCCCATATTTTCTTTTATCAGACACAGGGGATGGATTCGTGTCATCAGAACTGACGCTCGATCAGTTACATCGTGCTTTACAGGTAAACGATCCTCAGCTGGTTAACCTCATTGTTCAGCTATCACATCAAATAGACATACCAAGAACACCCTTGCGCCAGGGCGCAGATACGTTTGATAACTTTCTCCTAGAAGCCACCAGCACTACCTTTCGTAAAAAGTCGGCAGATGAGCAGTGGGCGTTGCGAGTAGAACGTATTGCGGCGTTGGAAGCGGCTGATGCAGAAGTACCGTTAACGCATTGCTTGAGATTGCATGAGATTCTATTTGCACTATACGAAAGAAACGATGCGTTTGGTCGGTGGTGTCTGCTGCAGGTTATTCCCGGTATCGCGTTAACGTATGGCCCTTGGCGAGCGTTGAAATCCATCTTCAAGCAGGCTGAAGCAAAACAAGACACCGAAATGTTTGGTACGTTGGCCGCTCGATTTGATCAAGCACTTGCGTCAAAAGATTATCGTGTTAGTCGGAACACACTGGTCTATCTAGTCGGTAGAGCCTGGCGTTATTTGCGCAGGATGGGCGAGGGTTTACCCGCCTGTTATGCAGATGTGGCTTGTGATGTGTTAGCGAACTACGATGACAACACTGATTGGAATCGTACCTGGATAGCAAACCATGTTTTTTATCATGAAACCGGCAGCTATAATCGTAATCAATTCACCTATCGCTCGCGGCCCAGTACATTACTTAAATTTCGAGCGTTCGCTGACAGTTGGCGCCTGACTCCAAGGCCGTTATTTTCACTGCTGGAACGAGCAAAATCTGAGCAAGTAAGGCGTTTTGCGACCAGTGCGTTGAAGACTGATTTTCGTGCTAGCCTACGTGATGTTGAGCCCCAATGGATCAGTCGATTGGTGGGCGCCAGTAGTGCCATTATTGACGACTTTGTTATTTGGGTATTGGCTAACGTACCGCGTTTTGAGCAGTCCTCCTATAGAGAGCTGGGGTTACATGATGCTGTCCTGTCATTGTTTCACTCTCCATCCGATGCCGCCCGTGTTTATGCAGCGAGCTATGCTCGGACCCATGCCAGGGATTTGCCCGTTAATGCCCTAGTGCGCTTAATAGATAATGCCCATGGCGATGTTCGAACCTTGGCGATTGATCTTCTTAAGGCTCGAGACCCCCGCAAAGATATTGGCCTTGAGGCGTGGGGCGATATATTGGAAGCCCGTTATGGTACTTCGTTTGCCACGGACGTATTGCTGAAGCATTTTAGTAAACGCGAACTTACGCCAGAATGGTATCAACAGAGGTTATTGTTTCCAGCATCGCGTGGATTTGATTTTGCTGTCGAACACTTAATACCGCAACATGGAAAGAAAGCCTTAGGTGCCGATTACTTCAGTGATCTACTGGCACAGATGGATTACCGTCAGGAGAGTGCCTATCGTACTGTAGCGTTTGCATGTGAAGGTTTGCAGGTTTTTGACCTCAATGGTTTGGATACAAACCTGCTTAAAGAATATTTGATTCATCCCGATATAAATGGCCATGTTGTTGAATGGGTTGATCAAGGTATGTTGAACCCGCAGAGCTTTTCCCTAGAATTCCTAAAAGTAGTGGTGTTTCATCCTACTTGGCAAGCTGACGCCTGGATCGAAGAAAAGCAGCGCTCGGCAGATTGGACTCAGACGCTCGAGTATTCTCCGGAACTGGCCGTGACCGTATTTGATTGGCTGGCAGATATACGTTACTTCACACCGGATCAGTTAACCTTTGATTGGTTGATGTTGTTGGTTGAGCGAAGCGAGCCTAATTATCATCAGTTCGCCGTTGCTGTTATGAATAAAGCTTTTTTGCCGGCGGATTTTGCGCCTGCTTCCGGAGAAGGTGAGCCTGAAGCAGAGGTCAGCGCTAATGTTGAAATTAATGTCGACTTTGGTGGCGATAGCTTTTTGTTTACAGGAAAATTAAGCAAGATGACGCGAGCCGAAGCAAAAGGAAAGGTGACTGCAGCAGGAGGTAGTAACGCCTCTGGAGTAACCAAAAACCTAAAATGGTTGGTCATTGGTGATGAAGGATCATCTCTTTATGGAGAAGGCCGTAAGGGATCTAAGCAGGTAAAAGCTGAATCACTGATCGAAGATGGTGCCGAACTACGTATTATTTCTGAAACTGCATTTCTTCAGAGGCTGTCAGGGGAGCAGCGAGAATTTTCTGATGATGCGATAGCAGAGGGTTGTATTCGCTTATGGGAAATGATCACTGATACAGATAAAGAAGACGCCCCGTTGACCTTATTCGCATTGTCTTATATACGAAATCACCATCCGGATATTTGTTTAGCAGAAACCGATCGCCCGGTGGATCCTGGTGCCGAAATTCCTGCTGACTTTTTGGATTTCGAACGATTATTTCCGTTGTTTAACGACTCACGCATAACAATTCGTGCATTTGCGTTAGAAATGGCGCGTTGGGAGTTTTCCCGTTGGCAACCACCGATGACGAGTATCGTTACGCTCTGTGAATCAAGTTATCCAGAAGTGCGTGGGTTTGTTGCTAAAGCCCTTACGGTGGAGGACGCTCCTGAGCACAAACGTTACAGAATTGATCAGTCTGTGTTGACCGCAGATGCAGTTTATCGGTTTTGCGAGTCTCTTGATCGGTCTGCGCGTGAATTAGGCATGGCGCTTATTGAGCAGCATCCTAGGTTGCAGCTGCCACAAGAACTATTCCGGTTAACGGAAAGCTCAGATCGTGAAATTCGTGGCTTTGTCATTCGGCGTTTTTGGCATTGGTATCGAGATCGCGGTGTGACCTCGACATGGAAACCCTGGCAGCCGTCACAGGCTGGTGATGTTTTGGATGGGGGGGCGTCAAAGAAACCGGATATGTTGCCTGCCAGTGGCGAGCATTTGGAACAGTTTCTGCGACGGGTACTTTTTGAAATCGCTCCTGGGCGCTTGCCAATGCAAGTAAAACAGGTAACCAACGCGTCGAAGCGGCTAAAACCTTTACCCACTAGGCAGGCGAAACTGGAGCTGATTGAGACGCTTCGGGATATCGCGATGGAAGATATTGAGTTTGCGCGCTATGTATTGCCCCTATTGAATGAATTCAAAGGTTCTAGGGGTAAAAGTGAGCATGCTGCCTGCCTAGTTGCTGTTACGCGAATTGAAGTTCAGCATCCTAGTTTGAATTTGAGAGCACTATTCTAAGGGCATTATTTTGAGAGAACTGTCATGAGCGATAATAAAGATAAATATTTGCCCTATCGTGGAGCGATTAAGGCGATAGAAGCCCGTAATAATAGCGTCTTTTTTATCACTCATCATGAAGAGAATATTGCCACCCCTCTTTACCAACTTGATCTTGATAAAATGGCCTTGTCAGAGTTGCCTATAGTGTCGGGAGCCAATGCGTTATTGGTGACAGAAAGTGACGTTTGGGTTGGTAATGTTGATGGACGAATTTTCCATCAAGAGAAATTACTGACACAACTGAAGGTAAAGCCAGATCACGTTGTGACAGCAATGGTCGTGTTGGAAGGTGGGCGACTTGGGGTATTGGCGGGTGATCAGGTTGATATTATAAACGCAACGTCGGGCGCTCTTTTACAATCGCTGCCCTTACCTGAAATAGGTACAGCGATAGCGTCTGATGCTAGCGGGCAATGGATCGCTGTCGGTACTGCGAAAGGTACTGTGCTTGTCTATGACAATGAAGACGCTGCGGGCTTTACCCTTAGTGAAACCGATAAACTTCATGAAGGCGCTGTAACGGCATTGGCATTTGATCCTGTTGAATTGCGATTTTTGTCTGCAGGTAATGATAATCAGCTGTTGCTCACCCACGCGCGGGGGAAATTAGAACCCGAGGACAGGGGACGCGGAGTAGGTCACAATGACAACGTCAGTGCCATTGTGCAAACCCCCGGTGAGAGATTTATTACCGGATCAGGGGATAAGAGTTGTAAGAGCTGGGTCCGTAGCGGTGGTACTCGGCCTTCCACCTGTAGTGATAATGTGGGCGCTGTCGTTGATATGGCGATTGCCTATATTCACGAGCGTCCGCACTTGGTGGTAGCGAGTGAAGATTGCATTCGGGTGATTACCTTGGATGCCGCTGGAAAATTTGGCCATTTACGTCATCGCTTACATGACGCATACGAATATGCACAAGAAGAACTGTCGAGCAACGATGTTGCTTGTCGACAGTTAGCGATAAAACGCTTAGCTGAATATGGTGATAAACAGTCCTTAGCGTTATTGAATCAGCAAGCACAGCAAGATCGGGATCATGGTTTACGTAAACTATCCGCTCAACTGATAGGGCAATCTCCTCATACCACCTCTGTTAGCTACTTAGAGCGCTTTTTTAACCATAAAGATGAAATGGTTCGAATCAGTGCGTTTACCTGTTTGAAAGATCGTTTAGGTGTGGGTTCTGATCTATTACGGTCGCTGAGTTTGGCGTTAAAAGCCGGCAAAGAAGATGTGGGTAAATTGGCGGTGGAAACGTTAGAGGCGATGGCGCAAGACGACGATCGTGCGATGACGCTACTTATTGGTGGGCTGGAATCAACACCTTTTTCCGTGCGAGCAGCAGCCTTGCTTAGCTTGGAAGCCGTTAATCCTGAGGCCAACACCCTTGCGGTTAGTTCAACGCATGGCGACCTTCGTCGCGCATCACTTATTCGAATGCATCAACGGAATTTATTGCAGGAGCCAGTGGTTCAGTCGACATTGAGGCGCCGGCTCGATGATTCCAATAGCGATGTTCGTCAGACGGCTTTTTTGGTAAGTCTGCTGACTCGACCCATGTTGGTAAAGGCCGTTCGTGAACGGGATAAAAATATTCACCGACATATGTTCGATATTGAAAGCTATTCAATAGAACCTGATGCAAAAATCAAAGCTAAAGAACCACCCAAAACCAGAAAAGCTAAGTTGGCGCTTGAAGCTGCTGATTACGCGCCTCTTCTACAAGCGACTGCTAGCTTATCTCTAGACACTTGCTTGCTAGGGGCACATTGCCTAGCGCTGTTAAATGATCCGAGAGCATTTGGTTTGTTGTTGCAGTTAAGTCGTGAAGAAGACAAAGGGGCTAGGGTAAAAGTATGTCATGCGTTAGCTGCGCTCAATGACAAGAGAGCGGATCAACGGCTGCAAACGCTGTTGAATGACTCCGCCATAGAAGTCCGGGATGCTGCTTATACGGCATTAGGCACGATACACGAAAAAACGGCTTTCTTGGCGGTACAATTAGGATTTGTCACACAGTACCCTGATATACGTCGGCGCGCGCTACAAACACTAATTAGGCAATGCAAAAAATCTCCTCCCTCGACGTCGGCTGACAAAGGCTGGACGTTATTTATTCGCGCGCTCCATGACGACAATAGTAGTGTACGCACTGAAGCCTTCAAAGCCGTACTCAACTTACAGCTCGGTGGTAGTCACGAAGCAGCGCTGCGTTTTGCGTTACACAGCAGCCATGGCGATATTCGACGAGAAGTTCAAACCGAACTGATTGCACAAGCCAGCCAAGCTTGGGCCTGGTCGTTGCTATTGTCATTGTTGGATGACCCGGATTCTAACATTCGTGAAGAAACACTGGTCTATGCCCTGAAAAAAACCAAGGGGCGAGATCTATTGCCGTTAGCATCGGCGTTACAAAGTCGTTATAGCGATACTCGATTACAAGCTGTGGAGGCGCTTGTTAAGAAGCCAAGTGCGGCGTCACAGAAGCTATTGATTGGTGCTGTCGATGACACCAATCGTGATGTTCGAAAAAGAGTCATTAGCGCATTGGTTGATGCAGATTCTAATGCAGCACTCAAGCAAGCAATGTGCAGTGAACATGACGATGTTAAGTTACAAGCGGCAGTAGCTTGCGCTCGATTAGGTAATGGCGAGGCGCTCGCACCATTAATGTCATTTGTTACCGACGAGAAACCAGAGGAGAGCGCCGCAGTAAAGCAGTGGCAATCGAATGTTGTGTCGGCATTGGCGGGGTTGAGTCTGTTAGCGAGCCCTGAATGTATTAATGATGTGGTGTGGTTATTAGAAAATAGCTCTGCCAATATCCGTGAATCGGCTGCTCATACATTGATGTGGTGTATAGATGAGTCTCACCGGGAGGTACTAGACGCTGCTCTGCGTCATAAGGATGACAAGGTCAAGCTCTACGCTGCATTAGGGCTGGCAATGCTGGGTGATGCGTTAGCGATGCAGTTAGCGCTTGATCACAGCAAAAGCGAAGCAGAAAAACGTTTATGCATTGGTGCGTTGCTGGCCTTTGGTGATGAGTTCTCCGACCGTCTGACTTTTTTCTTAGACGATAGTGAAGAATCCATACGAGTAGCGTCGCTGATCACCCAATTGTTGTTGGAATATAAGAGTCTTAAGGGTACACCTGTGCAACTGTTGGCGGTGTTATCGGCCGCAACTCCCAACTTTCGATTGGTTGCTGCTTATGGGATTGAAAGTTTTCAGGATAAAGGCACCTTTGCCTCGTTGTTAGAGCAACTCTTTAATGATCGTGCTTCTTTGGACCGGTGGAAAATTGCCCCCAGTGATATCGAGCTGTTTGCAGAAATAGTCGCTTTTGGAACTGCCCACTTGCGTGCGAGGACCCTTCAATTGTTGGAGCATTTACGGGCTGAGAAACAGGACCTGTGGGACCTAGCCTGGCGGTCTCATCAGCGTCGTTATGCAAGCGAGATTGAAGTATTGGTGACTTCGGCTAAGAAACGTAAGCCTGCAAAGCTCAGTATTGAGCTAGAAGAGTTACAGCAGATAGCCTTTGGTACTTACTGTGGGTTGGTACGTGAACAAGGTGGTATGTCGGGGCGAAGAAAAGTGGGTCACGCGGACAGCACTATTATTGCCGTCCGCCAAGCGGCACTGACGCGCTTAGGGTCTCTGTGCGAGCGCCATAAAAACTACGCGGATGCTGCGCACTCGGTGTTCATACAAGCATTGGGTGACCCTAATCAAGTGGTACGACTCCAAGCATTGGAGCAGCTGCATCATATTGGTGTAGATACGGCTTTATTGGCGGGAGAATGCTTGCAAACCGGTCATAACGATCTAGGTGTTAAAGCGCTAGAGTTACTGACTGAGGGTGAAAGTGCGAAAAAAGGCCGGTTGATTTTACAACAGGCTATGGTGAGCAGAACCGATGATTTGGCGCTAGAGGCGGCTAAGCTGCTCGTTAAACTTAGTGACCCTGTTACGGCCGCAAAGGCGGCCTTAGACGCGGTTAATGTGGTAGTGCGGCTGAGGGCTATTGAATGGTTAGTTGCTGACTACGATAATCCTAAAGCCAAGAAATTATTATATGCTGCGCTAAAATCTCGACATCAAGAGGTGAAAGAAAGTTGTGCCCATTCTCTTGCCCTTAAGAAAGATCCTAAGGCCTTAGATTCGTTGGTAGTGTTATTGCAAAAAGCTGACGCGAAACACCAGCAGGCGTTTATTCGGTCATTGGTACGTTTGGGCGACCCCGCTGGAGCTGAGGCAATGTTGGATCGTATTGAACATGATCCTTCACACAATGCTGCTGCTGATCGTTTGCTCGATGCGGTTGGTGGTTTTCGTCTGCCGGAGATTGCGCCGCGATTACTCGGTTTGTTGGAGGCCAATGTTTGGCGTCGTGCTACTTACCATGCACTGGTAAAAACCAGTGGTTTTGATCAGCGTATTAACGACCCCGACGAAGAGTGTGTTGATCAGACGTGGCTTGAAAAACAATTTCCACGACATGACGCCGTGCTAACGCTATTGCTCAATCATTGTTTGCAAATTGGCGAAACCGAGTTGATACTGCCGCTGTTAGAGGGTGCTCGTTGGTCGCAAAGTGATGCCGTTAATGATTCTCTGGCGACATTGGCCAAGCATGCCAATGACGATGTTCGGCGTGCTGCGTTATATGCACTGGGATGGCGTTTACGAAAGAGAGCTGCCAAGCCTGCAATCATCACGTCGATTACCGGGCCGATCATTGGGGCGTTGTCACACCAGGACCCTGTGACTCAGTTTTGGGCAGCTCATGCATTAGCAAAGGTGGGTAACAATCAAGGGATCGGCATTCTGCTTTCAGCAATCGACACGATGGTTGATCTTGAGCATAGACAGTTGGCCGTGCAGGTGCTCGGTGAACTTGCCGATGATAGGGCCTTGGATTCATTGCTAGCGATAGCCAATGACGATGAGCATGCATTACAGGAAGAGGCTGCTGAGGCGATTGGCCATCTTGGCCTGTCAGATAAGGCGAAGGAGATTTTTGATTTATTAACGCGTTTTTTAGGCAGTGATCGTTGGATGTTGGTGTCGAATGCTCTACGTGGCTTGCGTTATTTCAATACGCGAGAAGGTTGGCAGTTGGTGCGCGAGAAAGCCAGCGACAAAACCTTTTATGATCGCGAAGTGGCGTTGGAGATGCTGGGTTACAACGATGACCCGGCTACTAAGGATTTGTTGCTCCTTACGCTCGCCAGTAAAGATTCGAATTATTGCCAATGGGGAGAGGCTGCGCTGGAAAGCGCGCGACGGTTATTTGGAGTGGATTCCTTGGAGCCAGATCTGGCTTTCCTGTGTTGCGGTGCAGATGATGTAAGTGATAATAGTTTTGGTAAAGCCCTGGCTCGGGTCTGCTCTACTAGCGATGCGGAAAATATTTTTCGCATATTGCCTAAGTGTGGTGACAGCGTTTGTACTCAACTCGGCTTAAGCTTATTGAACAAAGAGACACTACCAATTGGCGATGCGGTTCAGATACTTTCGAGTTCGAGCGCCAAGGCCGTTGATGTTGCTGCGACTGTGATCGGTTATGGAAACAAAAAACCGACAAAAAAAGCACTCAACGGTGTAGAAGTAGCCTTATCCGAATGGGCATTGAAGTGGGACGAACAACGTGAAAGCTATCGGAAAAATACTCGGCTCGGCGCTCAGCTGAACAGTATTGCACAGGTATTGCAGCGTTTAATGTGGACCATCGGGCGAATGGCGGGTGGGACCGATAAACTGATTGAATTGGCCAAAGCGCATTATGATGACGTGGAATACAGTGAAATTCGATTGGTAGCATTTACCTCGCTAGTGGAAGGGGAAATAAATGCTGAGGTTGAGGCACTGATGGCCGATGCGGTTTTCGATAAAGATAGCCGTATTCGTGCAGTTGCATCTCGTGTACTTAGTGCTGCATCGGTGAAGCAAGTGGAAAATCTGGCTAAAGATGCGGCCAGTGATCGCCAAAGTTATTTGCAGTTATGTTCCAATTTTGACGCAAAAGAATTGCATCAGGCGGGCGTGGAAAATGCACATCGACAGGGCGTTGTCTTGCCGTCTGTTATTAAGGCGCAGGGTGTGGAGCCACTTTTGACAGCAGCACTGAACGAAGATTTGGATGAAAATATTCGGCGAGGCGCGTTTGAAGCATTGGCACAACTGGCCAGCGAAAAAGGTGAGGCAGCCTTGGTATCGATAGCCACCCACGAAACGATAGATGAAGACTTAGCCAAGATGGCTTGGCGTTGCTTGCGCCGCTCTAAGCGCTCCCAAAGTAAACAACATACAAAGCAGCAAGCATTACGTTCAACAGCCCCAAGCAAAGTAAAAGGTTAAGCGATGAGTGAAGATAAAAAGCAAGCGGCGCCTGATGCAGAACCAGTAGATTCTCACACAGCGATTACTATGGAATATGCTGGGCAGAGTGAGGTTGGTGCGAAGACTGATGGCGTTGAACTGAGCTTGTATGGCAATATCAAACGCGACCCTGTCAGTCTTGTAGGCAAGATTAATCAACCAATGCTGTTACGAGAATCGCTGTCGGCATTGTACGCTATAGTGGGTAGTGATTATCGATATAAACCAAAGGATCGTTCCGCGTATCAGGCATATCGACGAATGCGTAATGAATCAGCGAATAAAAATGCTTGGCAAGCTCAGCAAGATTATTTCAGCTGGTTGTTACGTAATGATCCGCTCGCCTTCTTGATTTTGGATCCGATAATAAGCGTTCATCCAGATCAGCTTATGTTGGAGGTGTTCTCCAAAGATGAAGGAACCTATGCGGCGCTAGGCATTAATATGTCGGCCTTTGATTTAGAAGAAAAACCTACCTTTGGCACGACCAATATCGATTTTAGTGAGGCCCTTAACGCAAGCATTCAGCAATTTCGCAGTTACCGAGATGCTCATTTACGCATCGCTCAAACTGGCGTAGAGCTGAATGTTGAAGGTGGCGAGAAAGTTCTAGAAAAGAACATTAAGGTTCCAGATTCTTGGATACGGGGTTTTTTGCAGGTGCAGTCTGCGGGAATGCTGCCCAGTGATCGATTTACTCTAGCGCCGATGGATCTCTATAACTGCTTGCGTCACCTTCGCCTGAATGGCGATGTTAAAGGTAAGCGTCGTGGCCTGCGTGTTGAATTAGTGCCAGGAGAAGCACCTAGATTAGTACTGGAGCCTTGGGATGAGGTGATTGAATCTACCGCTGGGGTTTATCAAGGTACACAAGCAAAAGTGGTGCGCTTATGGGGGCGTCGCAGACTTATGCTGTTAAAGCGAATGTTGCCGTTTGTGGATTCGATTGATGTGCATGTAACGGGCAGCGGTTTGCCTTGTTTTTGGGTGTTGCGATGTGGGGCTATTACCTTGACCATCGGTCTTACGGGGTTTACTGCTAGTGGTTGGGCACAATCGAGTGCGTTTGACCTGTTGATGGCAAGAAAGACGCAAGGTAGTAAGTCTCTCGGTAAGGTGGTTGGGTATCTGGCAAAGCAATGGGTTGCGACCAGGGAAGATATTGCCCAAGCGGTTAATATAGCAGGTGAGGAATTACTGGAGGCCTTACAGCTGGGCTGCCAGCAGGGACAAATAATGTTTGACATTGCTAATGATGTCTATCGTCTTCGGCCGCTAACTGAAACGCCTTTGGATCTCAAACGACTAGAATATCGAAATCAGCGAGAGCGGGTTGCATATGATTTGCTCGCACGTAAAAGTGCGGTGTCGATAAGTGGCGAGAATCGCATTTACGGTACCGGTGTTGAGTTGACTGGGAAAGTTGAGGTTAAGGAAGATAAGCGAGACTATCGACCGCAAATATTGATAGCAGATGACGGTGCGGTGTCTCGTGCTGAATGCACCTGTAATCAGTACCGAAAGCAAGGCTTAAAAGAAGGGCCTTGCGAGCACCTGATAGCGTTGCGGCTGACTTACGCAAAGCGGGAAATGAATCGACGTAAAAGTGGCAAGTCTCGCTCCACCATTTCGGTAGAAACCCGAACTTATAGCCGTCGCAGTAATGTTGGTGAACAGGTTTGCCAGCTTTCTCTGGACCACAAACGGTTACATTGTCGGTGGGGAAAGTCGGGAGAGCGATTGCGGTTGCAGCGCTTACAATTTAATACAGTAGAGATGGCTCGTGCTGATTATTTGTCTCGCATTGACAAGTTATTGGATACTGGGTATTTGGACGCATCGGCAGGATAGAAAAGATCTATGGCTCAACGTAGTGAAATTGACAAGTTATGGAATGCCATCGAGAAGGCCGGCAGTATGGATGCCTATATCGACGGACAATTGCGAGAACATGGCTTTCTGGTTAAGCGTCGTGCGACAGATAATATGTCTCGACGAGAATTGGATAAATATAAGAAAGAGCTTAAAGGTGAAGCGGCAGAGCGCAAACGGGTAAAAAATACCGCATGGCAGGCGTACAAGGCAAAGCATATCGTACACCTAGGCGATGGCGTGTATTGGAACGATAATGATGATTTTGATCGCTGGGATTTGGATAATGCAGAGGAAAGGGCGGCTGAAAATGAACTGCCTACACTAGACAAACCTCAGGATCTAGCGCTCGCGTTAGGCATTACCATTCCGCAATTACGTTGGTTGGCCTATCATCGCGATGCGGCGACAGAGCTGCACTATACTCGCTTCACAATTCCTAAGAGGGATGGCAGTGATAGGGCAATTTGGGCACCAAAGACGTTGCTCAAAAAAGCGCAGTATTGGATAAATGACAATATCGTTAGCCAATTGATTGTTCACGGAGCTGCACACGGTTTTATGGCGGGGCGCTCGATCCTAACAAATGCGACAGTCCATACTGATTCAAAAACAGTCCTTAAAATGGATCTTAGAAATTTTTTCCCAACGGTGACTTTTCGTCGTGTCAAAGGTCTGTTCCGAAAGGCAGGATACCGGGAACAAATATCAACACTATTGGCGTTATTGGTTACCGAGGCACCAAGAGAAGTCGTTGAGGAAAATAATAAGACCTATTTTGTATCGCTGGGACCTCGCTGCTTACCACAAGGGGCACCTACGAGCCCAATGATTACCAATGTATTGTGCTTGCAATTGGATCGGCGCTTAACAGGAATAGCAGAGAAATACGGCTGGCGCTATACCCGTTATGCAGATGACCTGACTTTTAGTTTGCCCAATGGCCCAGACAAAGAGCCTAAGTTGGGGGCGCTGATGCATGTGGTTAAACAGATCGTGACGGATGAAGGCTTTGTCGTACACCCAGAAAAAACCAGAGTAACTCGCAAAGGTGCTCGACAAAAAGTGACGGGGTTAGTGGTAAACGATAAGGGGGCTCCTCGAGTTCCGCAAAAACGCAAAAGACAACTCAGAGCAGCGATTCATAATTTACAAAATGGGAAACCATTAAGAGAAGATGAAACCCTAGCGCAACTGGAGGGGTTAGCGGCCTTTATTTATATGACGGACCCTAAGCTTGGTAGTTCGATGCTTGCGGATCTACGAAATATTGCGAATAAGATTTAGTTGAGCCTTGTCCGTTTATGAGGGAGAACCCCCGGATTCTCAAGTAATACTATTACTAACTGTTATGGTGAGCTATCTTTATACACCGCTACCCTCAATATTCCGCAACATTACGTCATAGCGGAGTATTGCGGAATTTTACCCCCTATTTTTACCCGCAATTTCGCCCGGAGCCAGCCCGATGCCACGACCACCCGGAGCCCCGCCACGCGAGGTTATAGGCCACTGAATATCAGGGGGTAAATACCCGGTGAAGGCATTGAGGAAAATACCAAGGGTAAAACCGGGAAGCGAAAACGCCGAAAAACCGCGATTCCGCATTCCTGGGGGTTTTGCGGAAAACCGCGAAGAATAAGGCAAAAACCCGTTGACGTGACCGGGTCACGCCATCAATGAACGGGAGGCGATAGCCTCGCAAGGGCAGGGTCGCCAATCCGTAAGATACCTTAAGCCCCCCTGTTTTTTTCCCTACCGCCCATCAGTCATCAACGGCGATGATTTTTTCTGAGGGGACGTTACAGGGATTCTCGGGATCAACCGAAGCCAGAGACCTGACAGGAGAGGGGAGGGCGATCGGTTCGTAGTGTTAACGCCAGCGTAAAGCGCGGCTAACATGTAGCTTGCTTTGTGTATAATTGGAGCGTAGCGACAACACAAAGCAAGTGGAGTGTTGGCCGTCGATTTTCACGCTTTTGTTAGGCATTTTATCTACACAACCCCTAACAAATCGAGAATAGGCATTGAACACCAGCACAATACAAACACCTGAAGCATTATATTGATTTTGTATTTTATTGGGTCATCATCATAGTGCTCATTTAGTACCCAGCGATGATTAAGTAATCGTTGAGTTTTAACTTCGATATATAGTGCGCCGCCAACACAAAGTGGAATCATGAAAAACATAAGCAGCAAGAGTATTTGGTACTCAAAGTAATAAAATGTTGCTCCAAATACAACAGCACTCGCAAACGTCAGGTAGAACACCCATCCATAGCTTGCACCTTTATTTTTATTTAGCATCATTTTATTGCCTAACGCTCAATTGAGGCGCGCATTTTTTGCGTCGTTTCTAATTTCTTGTTAGTTAACCAGTTCATGTAAACTCACATTATGGTTTTCAAGCACTAGCAACACACTTTTAAACAGTTCGGC